>Ga0163209_1000450_pt1 | contig 17832 bp, 14 predicted proteins | sample Kivu_160m_FD_113538 | JGI IMG/M metagenome (GOLD analysis project Ga0163209, IMG submission 113538) | Freshwater microbial communities from Lake Kivu, Western Province, Rwanda to study Microbial Dark Matter (Phase II) - Kivu_160m | ecosystem: Environmental > Aquatic > Freshwater > Lake ...
AATCACCGTTTCGGGTCTGGCCATTACCGGCATCGCCGGCAGCAAGGGCAGCGCCGCAACGGACTATGCACTGGATGCAAACAGCAAGGATGTGACGGCCACCATTACCGCCAAGGCGGTGACGGCCGGCGTGACCAAGACAAAAGTATATGACGGCATCACGGATGCAGTGCTGGCAAGCGGCGACTATACTCTAACCGGGTTTGTCGGCGGTGAAGGCGCGACCGTTACCGAAACTGCGGGCACTTTCAACAGCAAGAACGTTGTCGATGCAACCACCGTCAGCGCCACCCTGGCGGCCGGAGATTTTACCCCTGCCGGGGCCACCCTGCTTTCTAACTACACCCTGCCCACCTCTGCAACCGGCAGCGGCGCTATCACCGCCAAGGCAGTCACCATCACCAAGATCACCAAAGTCTATGACGGCATCATCGACGCCAGATCTGCCGACTATACACTGACCGGACTGGTGGACACTGAAGATCTGGACATTGATTTCAGTATCGCGGACTATGACACGAAAGTTGCGGGAACGGGAAAAACCGTGGAGCTTTCCGGTATCACGCTTTTGGATGGTGACAGAGGTATGGCGGGAAATTACAGTATTGGCAAGACGTTGACCTTTGGTACCGGTGAGATCACAAAAAAGAGCCTGCGCATCGAAGCCATGAGCGCCAATGACAAAGTTTACGACAGCACCACCACGGCTCAGGCAGACCTGGATAAAGCCGTAGTGCTCGGCGTTGTTTCAGGCGACACGGTAACCATTGACATGAGCGGCGCCAGCGCCAGTTTTGAGGATAAAAATGCAGGAACTGATAAAACGGTCAACATTACAGGCATAACGATCAACGGCGGCGACGCGGCCAATTACGACGTCACCAACACCCAGGTGGAAGCCACGGCGGACATTACTAAAAAGGACCTTTCCGTCACCGGACTCTCAGCTTCCGACAAGGTTTATGATGCGACCACCGCCGCCACGCTGACCGGCACAGCTACGATCAATCCGATTGCCGGAGACACCGTCACGCTCGGTGGTACGACCGCCGGTACATTTGCCGATAAAAACGTCGGAACGGACAAGGCTGTCACCGTTACCGGAAACACCATCAGCGGAACCGACGCCGGAAACTATAATCTCTTCCAGCAAACCGGATTGACCGCAGATATTACGGCCAAACCGATCGCCATTTCCGGCATTACGGCTTCCGACAAGGTTTATGACGCCAACACAACCGCCACGGCAAGCACCGCCAATGCCTCCGGATGGATCGCCGGGGATGCGGTCTCCGTTTCCGCTACCGGAACCGTTGACAACAAGAACGTGGGAACAGACAAAACCGTCACTCTGGCAAGCTTCTACACCGGAGCGGATGTTACCAACTACACGATCACCGACCAGGCCTCGACCACGGCGGCTATCACCGCCGCCCCGCTCACCGTCACCGCGAACGACGCCTCCAAGACCTACGGCGAGACGATCGTCTTCGCCGGAACGGAGTTCGGCAGCACAGGTCTCCAGGGGGGAGAGACCATTGGCAGTGCCACCCTTACCAGTCCGGGATCGACGGCAAAGGCAAGTGTGGAAGGAAGTCCTTACGCCATAGTCGCTTCCGACGCCACGGGAGGAACCTTCAGCGCTGTCAACTACGCCATCACTTACAAAAACGGCGCCCTAACGGCGAACAAAGCCGCCCTGGCTGTCACGGCCAACGACGACAAGCGGATCTTCAACAACATCCCCTACAGGGGCGGAAACGGAGTTGTCTATGCCGGGTTCGTCAACGGCGAGTCCAGCGACGTACTGGGCGGAACTTTAAACTACAGCGGAACGAGTCAGGGAGCGGTACAGGGCGGCACCTACGGGATCGATCCCTTGGGGCTGACGTCATCCAATTATGCCCTCGCCTTTAAAAGCGGCGTCCTGACGATTACCGTTCCGGTGAACGAGAGTGTCGAAGCAAGCAAGACCAGCCGCCAGAACGGGATCAACGGCACCGGACAGGAAGAAAGCGGCGGTGCTCGAGGATCGTCCATGGGACCCGGCACAGGCAGCGGTAACGTGATCATGCCCTCGCTCATAACGTCCCCGACGGGTGGCAGCGCAGTGATTACGACCCAGACGTTTTCCGCCTCGGTGACGATCAGCACGACGGGGCAAACGATGACCTTGGCCGTCGTGGGGACAGGAACCACCGGTCCGATGACCGAGGTAGGATCGTTGCCCGTCTTTACGCAAAGCGGAGGAGCTGCTCCGACCCTTCAGGGAAACTTTGTGGTTCATCAAAGCGTCAGCGCCCTTTCACTGACGCCTACGACGCCGACGGGTACATCGGGATCAGCGCCTCCGACACTGAATGTTGCCGGGGAAAAATCGGCGACATTCACACTGACGCTGGAAAACGGCATGACACTCCAGATGACCGCGTCAGTCACACAGGACGGAGTTCTGGTCGTCTCCGCTCCGGATGCAGCGGGGAATATCGATGTCCAGCAGGCGATCCTCATGGGCGCCCAGGTGGCCAGGCAGGCCCTTCAGGTCGAATTGAGCACCCTGTCGTCGGCTCTGTTTGTGAGGAATTAACCGGATGGGCGGCGAACCGGAGCAAAAACGGGAAGTGTTCATACAGCCGCCCGATCACGTTCGTCTTTTTCGACAACCGACGCGGCTTTTCAAAATGGTTTTGGAGTGCCCGGAAATCGAGTCTTTCACGGCGCTCGATGCATGGTTGAAGTCTGCCCTGGGGATCGATCATGAACCGTGTATTTGTTTGATTCCCAGGAACGCTATGAATTCTCAGGCAGGTCGTACGGCTGATCTGGCCTGGCGATGCCTGCTTGCGACACGATCCCTGTTGAATGCCTCCGGCATTCCCGTATTCGATCCCGGCGCCGTCGTACGCATGGAACCAAATCCGCAGATGCCTTCACAATGGCTCGTCACGGCCGGACTGGCTCATATCGATGAAATTGTTGAAACCTGTTATACACTCGCCTTGCAGTCAGCCGTTTCCATGGTGCGCTTCCGATTGCAGGCAGCCGATGTGCCACCCGACAGCAAACAGCTTTTCTCTGAAGTGGAAAAACAGGCGATTCTTCCCATCAAGCGCATGGTCATTTCCGGAAAATCGACCATCCCGCTGCTGCGCGCCGCCTATGATCTGGATATTCCATTCCTGCATCTGGGCGCCGGCGTCTATCAGCTCGGATGGGGGAGCAGAGCCCGCCGCATAGACCGCAGCACCACAGAGTCAGATGCGCTCTTGGGCGCCAAGCTCGCACAGAGCAAAGTTTGGTCTGCAAGGTTGCTGCGGGCAGCGGGATTGCCGTCGCCTACGCACGGGGTCGCCGTCTCGGAAAAAGAGGCACTTGATCTGGCGCATCTCCTCGGCTGGCCGGTTGTCGTCAAACCGGCGGATGCGGACCGTGGCGAAGGCGTCGCCACGGGAATCGATTGTGACGATGCCCTTACGGCGGCATTTCAAGCAGCCATGCAAACATCAAAAATTCAGCAAGTTCTGGTCGAACGCCAGGTTTCGGGTGTCTGCCACCGTATTCTGGTGGCCAACGATCGGGTGCTCTATGCGGCGAAGCTGCTGCCCACACAGGTTGTCGGAGACGGACGGCAAACCTTGATGCAACTGATCTTGTCTGCCAATCGGATCCGGCAAATTAAAGCGCCGTGGCTGCGTTCCGAACCGTTTCCGCATGACGCACTGGCGGAAAAGACCATGCGCCATTCGGGATTTATCTTTGAAACCGTACCGGAAGCGGGAGTGACGATCCCCTTAAGACCTGTGCAATCCACCCGATGGGGCGGAGAGGATGAAGATGTCACCTCATGCATGCACCCGGGAAACCATGCCATAGCGCTGCGGGCGGCCGCACTCTTCAATCTGAACGTTGCCGGCATTGACATCATCAGTCCCGATCTGTCGAAGCCCTGGTATGAAAACGGCGCCGTCATTAACGAGATCAACTTCGCTCCCACGCTGGGTGACGGACCGGTTTCCAGCAAATATATCCCGGTATTTTTTCAGGATTTCATCGACGGGGATGGCCGCATTCCCATCGAGGTTTTCATTGGCGGCGATGAAGCGATGGCCGCCGCAAAAAGACGGCAATCGGAACGCATGCAGACAGGCATCAGATGTTTTCTGACCGGACAAACGCTGACCATGGATGGAACAGGCTCAGAGTTTCCCCTGACATTTCAGAGCCTTTTCCAGCGGTGCCGGGCTTTATTGATGAACCGCCATGTCGAAGCGCTGGTTGTCGTGGTTCAGACGGACGAATGGTTGTACACCGGATTGCCGGTGGACCGATTCGAGTGTGTGATCACCTCCAGCCAATCATTGACATCATGGAAATTCCCGGATCAGGCGGTACCGCCGGAAAGAGTGAGGGAATTGGCAGCAGCGGTATGTGAGCGGGCCTCAAACCGGCGCCCATTCGCTTGAATAAACCACTGACAATTCATCCCTTTCCCCCATAATAATGCAGTATTTTTCAGTGCGCCCCGAAGCCTGCAGCTTCGGACATTATGGATACAAACCATTGAAATTGTAAAGATTCATCCAGGAGACCTCTCATGGAACAACCGATCGACCATTACTGGCGTATCAGACTTGCGGCTGACAAGCATACACTGGAGGCGAACCATTTCGACGTATATCTTGCGGAAAATGCAGCCGAAGCAAACCAAATGATCCCGGGAAAAATCATACCGGCAACAGGATATTGTTTGTCAATGAAATAACAGCACTGAATGCCTGATGTCATGGCAGGCGTAAGGAGTCCATTGGAAAATACGATGGTTGTTTTTGCAGAATAGACAAAACGTCGGAATGGCCACGATATGGCAAAGGCTTATGCTAAGTAGTTACTACAAGGCAAAACGACCATATTCTTCCAATGTGGACTCAGACCAATCTGCCCAGTCAGGGTCATTCAAGAAAACGTCAAGAATAATATTCGAATCAACTATAACGCCCTTCATTTGTCTCCTCTTGTTAAGGCCATGATTTCATTAGTCGTCATCCTGACTGTCGCTATTCCCCTCAAGTTTCGAAATTTTCTGGTTTTCATTTCCCCTGCCTCTTTTTTCACTAAATAGACACGATCTTTTTCTTCTATAAAATCAATGTCAACGGCAGGATTTATCCCTAATTTATCACGAATGTGTTGAGGAATTGTTACTTGACCTTTTGTTGTAACTCTCATGATCATACCTCCGGTAAGTATTACCGGTAATAGTATTACTTCGGCAGGCAGGTGTCAATGGGTATTTTGGGGGGATTTTTTCTTCCCATTGACTTGCCCTGCCGACTTCTTTTATACTTACGAAAAGAATGGCTGGGTTCCGGGTCAATCCCGGAATGACTAGATTTGACATGTTTACTTGCCGGAGGAATTAGTGATTCGGGTGGCAGGCAGTCATGATCTCAAGACGTGAGTTTTTATCCATTGCAGCAAGACTTGCGCCCATACTCGGCGGCGCCGGCGTGATTATGTCCGATCCATTCCGGCAGAGCATATCAGCCATCGATGGATCCGGCCTTGCCTATGCGGGCAGCTACACGGATGAACTCATCCATGCGGCCCCCAGAGCGCGTTACTGGACGTCCCTGCATAAGGATAACATCATCAGTTGCGGGCTCTGCGCCCACGGCTGCATCATCAAAAGCGGCAAGCGCGGGCAGTGCCGCACCCGCGTGAACGTCAGGGGAGAACTCCGCAGTCTCGTTTACGGACGCCCCGTTTCCTTCCATGTCGATCCGATCGAGAAGAAACCGTTCTATCATTTTCTGCCGGGAGCGGACGCCTATTCCATCGGAACCTCCGGGTGCCCCTTCCAGTGCAAGTTCTGTCAGAACTGGGAACTCTCACAATCCTGGCCCGAGGATTACCGGACGACCTATACACCCCCGGCCACGCTCGTCAGATCGGTGTTGTCCCGCAAGGCCCGTGTCATTGCCTTCACGTACAACGAGCCGACCGTGTTTACAGAATACCTGATCGACATTGCGAAGGTCGCGAGAAAGCAAGGGCTTCGCTCCGCATTGATCAGTTGCGGTTTTATGAACGAGGCCCCTCTCGCCGACATGTGCAGGACACTTGACGCCATCAAGATTGATTTGAAGGGATACAGCGAACAGTTTTACCGCACCGTGAGCAATGCGGAACTGCGGCCTGTCCTAAGAAGCATCAAGCAGATCGCGAAGAGCCGCACCCACCTTGAAATCGTGAATCTGGTCGTTCCCACCCTGAATGATTCCGACGGGATGCTTCAGGAACTGGTCAACTGGATCATGGGTGAAATCGGCCCGGACGTTCCCGTCCACTTCTCCCGCTTTCATCCCGACTATCAACTGCTCAATCTTCCCCCCACGCCCTTAACAACACTGGAACGGGCCCGCGACATGGCAATCGACAAAGGGATTCATTACGCATATGTGGGAAACGTGCCGGATCACCCGGGGAATCACACCTACTGTCCGAAGTGCAAAAGAATCGTGATACGGCGGCAGGGTTTTTTCATTCAGGAAATGAACGTCAAGGGCGGGCGCTGTGCATTCTGCCGCCGTAAAATCGCCGGCGTATGGACTTGAAAGGAATTGTGAACATGAAAATGATGCGAGCCGGGCTTCTAATCCTTACGATCGGCCTTCTGTTTCCTGCAGCATGTCAGGCAACAAAATCTCCGGACAACGATATTCGCCAGCCTGCCGTCGCCGGGAAGTTCTATCCCGATACGGAACCCAGACTGAGACTCGCCATTCAAAAATATCTTCAGGATGCCGTACCGGTAAAAACGAAAAACCCTGTAGCGATTGTCGTGCCCCACGCGGGATACATCTTCTCCGGGCAGATCTGCGCCGACGGGTTCAAACAGGTGAGTGAAAAGCATTACGACGTGGTCGTCATCCTGGGAACGAACCACACAAACCCGTACTTTCGGAAAATCTCCGTTTACCCCGGCAGCGGCTTCAGCACACCTCTGGGAACCGCAGTGATCGACAGAAGCATTGTTTCATCGCTGACGGAAGCAAACCCCGACTGCATCCCGGACAAATCATTGCATGAGCAGGAACATTCCGTTGAAGTCATCGTGCCGTTCGTACAGGTTCTCTTTCCGAAGGCGAAAATCGTCCCCGTGATTGTCGGCACGGCGGATATTGACATGTGTGCCCGTTTCGGAAAAATCCTGGCCACGGCAGTCAAAGGCAAAAATGCCCTCATTGTGGCCAGCTCCGATCTTTCCCATTATCCGTCGGCGACAGACGCCGCCTCTGTGGACGGAAAAATCCTCGCAGCCATGACCGGACTTGACCTGGCGGCATTCAGTTCCGCCATCCGGGCACAGATGAACCGACATATCCCGAATCTTCATACTTGCGCCTGCGGGGAAGCGCCCATCATGGCGGCCATGGCCGCGGCAAAATCCCTCGGAGCAACGCAAGGGACCATTATCAGCTACGCACATTCTGGTGACACGTCCATCGGTGAGCGGTCGCGCGTCGTCGGCTACGGGGCGGTGGCGCTGACTACGGAAAAAGGCAGTGAACTTTCAGGAGCATCAGAGCAGACATCACAGGCATCCGGTGACACATCGCTTCGGCCGTCCGACAAAAAGGCTTTGCTCGCCTTCGCCCGGGAAACCCTCTCCCGCCTGCTGCTGACAGACACGCTTCCCCTGGCGAGAGGATTCGATCCGAAACTCCGGCAGCCGCAGGGGGTTTTCGTCACCCTCAAGAAAAAAGGGGAACTCCGCGGTTGTATCGGCCGGATCATCGGCGATGAGCCTCTCTGCAAGCTGGTGGGGGCCATGGCAGTGCAGTCAGCGTTGAACGACAGGCGGTTTCGACCGGTAACCACCGACGAACTCGGAGAGATCGACATCGAAATCTCCGTGCTGACGCCCCCGAAACAGGTATCGAAGGCTAATAAAATCGTCATCGGACGGGATGGCGTCATCCTCAGCAAGGACGGGCACTCGGCGGTCTTTCTTCCCCAGGTCGCCACCGAGCAGGGCTGGAGCCGTGAGGAACTGCTGGACAATCTGTGTCTCAAAGCCGGGATCGAGGCCGGAAGCTGGAAACAAGGGGCGGAACTGTCCACCTTCCAGGCCATTGTGTTTGGCGAAGCGGAATTCAAATAACCCCCATGATCGTTTCCCTCATCGTCATTGGATTGATCTCCATTCTCGGACAGGTGGTCCTGCTCCGGGAATTGAACGTGGCTTTCTACGGGATTGAGCTGATTTACCTGATCGCTCTGGGGATATGGTTGTTCTGGACAGCCGCCGGCGCCCTGATCAGCCGGCGGAACCGGCAGCCGTCTGCAAATGGCATGGCGGTGCTTTTTCTGCTGTCCGGCATTGTTTTCCCCGCGGACGTCGTTTTTATCCGTGCGAGCCGTCTCCTTTTTGGCGGCGTGCCCGGGGCGTATCTGTCCTTTCCTTATCAATTGACGATTATTATCCTGGCGCTGATGCCCGTTGGTCTTCTGCTGGGCCTGCTATTCCAGTGGGCGGCTAAAATGTACGTGGCGGATGGCAAGACACTCGCGAAAGCCTACGCCATTGAAAGCGCCGGGGGACTGGCAGGCGGCCTGCTGGCGACGCTCACGCTTCGATGGGGTATCCAGAACTGCGACCTCGGCTTTATCTGTGGCCTCGTTTGTATCCTCACTCCGATGGTGTTCCTTGCCGGGAAAAGAACCTTTCCATACCGTTTACTGTCCGTTGTTTTATCCGTCCTGCTTCTGTTGCTATTATGGAAGGCAGATGTCGTAGACCGGCAAATGACGGCGTGGAACCATCCGGCCCTTCTGGAAAGCAGGGATTCCCCTTACGGACGAATCACCGTAACGAAACTGGCCGGGCAGGTATCGGTGTTTGAAAATGACGCCCTTGCCTTCGAAACCGAAGGAACGGAAGCGGAATATTTCACCCATTTGTCGGCGCTGCAGCACCCGGCCCCACGGCATGTCCTGATTTTAGGCGGCGGGCTGGACGGTACGCTGAAGGAAATACTGAAGCATGTCCCGCAGAACATTGACTATGTTGAACTCAATCCTGTCATGCTGGATCTGGTATCTCGTCATCTTCCCGAAGACTTTCAGAAATCGCTCACGAAATCCAGCGTCAATGTCGTATCCTCCGACCCGCGCCAGTTTCTGCAGAAAAGCGACAGATACGATCTCATTCTGGTCGGCATGCCGGAGCCCACCTCAGGTCAGTCAAACCGGTTCTATACAAGGGAATTTTTCGAGCAGTGCGCCGCGAGACTGAATCCCGGCGGCATTCTCGGCCTCAGACTCCGCTCGGCGGAAAATATCTGGACGCTGCCTCTCGCCCATCGTATAATAAGTATTTATCGCGCTTTGAACGCCGTATTTCCGGAAATCGTGGTTTTACCGGGAACAACAAACATCATCACGGCCTCCCGCAATCCGCTGCCGCGCACCCCGGATGTCCCGATAAACCGCCTGCATGACAGGAAGCTCAAAACGAGACTGATGAAGGCGGATTACATCCGGTATCTTTACACAAACGACCGGTATTTCGAGATCGCCGAAAGGCTGAAACGGGGCTCCGCCCCACCCAATACAGACATCAGACCCATCTGTTACCAGTACGCATTCACGATCTGGCTTTCAAAGTTTTTTCCCCGCATCGCCGCAAAGGATGCACCCCCTCTTCCGGAGGAAAGCCTTGCAACTCTCAGGACGAATTGGATGCTATGGATTGGCCTCCCCCTGTTTTTTCTTGTCTGCCGCCTGTGGCCGGCATGTCGCCGCGTTTTCCTCGTTGCCGTGGCGGGATTCATCGGCATGGTTTTGGAGACTGTCCTCATCCTTCAATATCAGGTCAAACATGGCGTCCTTTACCAGGATATCGGGCTGTTGCTCATGAGTTTCATGGGAGGGCTGGCGCTCGGCGCCATCACGATCAACGGCATGATGGCCGCCCCGGCGGGAAGACACCGTCGAAGATCGACGCGCTGGTGGGGCGCCGGTCTTGTGGCGGGATTTTGCCTGCTTTGTGCCGCCGTCGCGGCAGCCATCAGAACAGGCATCCATTCGGGGCTGTTCCCGATAGCATTATTCCTGGCGGCGGCGGGATTTCTTGTTGCGGGCGTGTTTGCCTATGCCAGTCTTTATAAAATTCCGGATCAACGAAAGGTTATTTCTCCCCTGTATTCCGCGGATCTGCTCGGCGGCTGCCTTGGCTCTTTCGTGAGCAGTCTTTTCCTCATCCCCCTGGCCGGTCTGGATGTCTCGATGGAATGGATGCTCCTGCTGGCCGTTTTCTCTATTCTGCTGGTATAATCAAAAAACAATTTTTCATCGGGCATAAGGGCTTAGACTGGCGATGGCTTCTTCACAACCTGCAGGTACTTCCGAAGTCCCGCCGCGGCAAACTGCTCTTCGATGATGGCCCCCAGGGTGATAGCCCCATCATCATCGGACGAGGGCATGGGCGACAGAATAACAAGTCGGTTGTCGAACCGCTGGAAACTCATTTCCACAGCGGCAATGGCCATCTGGACCACGCCGGACAGATCGATACCCATCCGGTCGAGGCTGAAGCAGCGGGTAACGACCATCTCAAGGAGATAATCCGGAAGCTGGAACCGGTTGACGATCCGTTCCGTAAGGCAAGACTGGTATTTATGAATGAAATCATCGTCAATATGAACATCCCCATCTTGATAACGGTTTCGGTATACCAGCATCATCAGAAAACCGAAATGATAAAGGAGACAACCAAGTTCTACCCTCCGCGCCGCGTCATCGCGGAATCCCAGCCCCCGTGCCAGAATTCTGCCGACGACAGAGGAAGCAAAACTCTTCACATAAAGCAGTTCCGTCTCCAGATCCCCCCGGGCAAGGAGACGCATGGGAAACATGAGAATCGCCACTTTGGTGTGCTCCATTCCCAATCGGGTCACCACATCAAAAAAGTATTGCACCTGGCCCATTTTGAGGCTGCCGTGATAGGCCGAATTGGCAATGCTGAACAGGTGGCCGAAGATATCCGGTCCAAGTTTGACCTTCAGATTCTCTATCTCTTTCTGGCTGACATTAGGATCATCCAGAAGGGAGAGAACCACGGGATCGAACCCCAGAACGTCCTCCTTCAGCAGGGTCTCTTCGATGACATCGAGCCGCTGTATGGGCGTGTCGATCTCATCGCTTTGAAATTCTTTTTTCTCCGGCTCGTTCATAATTAAAAAATAAAATAAAGCCCGTATAAAATCAAGGTAAACTTCAATCCGGTTGACAGACCGCTGCCCCTTCCTTTATACTTGAAATAAAAGAGCTTCCCGGCAACCCACTCATTCAGGAAGGGAAAACGATGAGGAGGAACGACACCATGTCACAGATAACAGGCGGGCAACTGGTCGCAAAGGCGCTGAAGCGGGCGGGCGTCACAACCATTTTCACCCTTTGCGGCGTTCACATCGTCGATATTTACAATGGCTGCCTCGATGAGGACATACGGATCATTGACGTGAGACACGAACAGACAGCCGCCCACGCCGCCGAAGCCTGGAGCAGGCTCACCGGCATTCCCGGCGTTGCCGTTGTAACGGCAGGCCCCGGTGTGACAGACGCCGTAACGGGCGTCGCCACCGCCTTCCGCAACCAGACCCCCATGCTTCTCATCGGAGGACAGGCCCCGCGCAGTCAGATCCTGAAGGGCGGGCTGCAGGAACTGGACCATGTCTCTCTCATGAAACCCATCACCAAGTTGTCAATTTCCATTCAGGATACAGAGCGCATCCCTGAATTCATCAACACAGCGCTCAGGGAAGCATTCAGCGGCCGTCCCGGACCATCCTTTCTCGAAATTCCCATGGACGTGCTGGATAACGCTGTGGATATGAACAATGTGTTGTTTCCTGCATATTGCCGCTCCGAAGGCCGCCCCCAGGGCGACCCGGCATTGGTCGAGCAGGCAGCGGCATTGCTTGACCGTGCAGAGCGCCCGGCCATTATTGCGGGTACCCAGGTGTGGCACTGCCGCGGCGACGGCGAACTTTTGACTTTAGCCGAGAAGTCCCGCATCCCCACTTTCCTGAACGGTGCGGCGCGGGGGTGTCTTGGTGAATGCTGTCCTTATTTTTTGATGCGTTCGCGACGACATGCCCTCTCCAGGGCGGATGTGGTCCTGGTGATCGGCACACCCTTTGATTTCAGACTGGCATATGGAAAACGCATTTCTCGGGACGCAAAAATCATACAGATAGACCTGGATTACAGCGAACTGGGACACAACCGGGACATCGACATCGGTATCCAGGGAGACGTAAAGGCCGTGCTGGCTCAACTTGCCGCGGCCGTTTCACCCCCCGGACGGAGTGATTCGTGGATTGAGGAATTGCGACAGATTGAGGATGATCTCCGGGAAAAGGACAGACCATTTCTTGACTCCGATGATATTCCCATCCATCCCCTGCGTCTTGCCAGAGAGATCAGGGATTTCATGGCAGAGGATGCCGTCTTCATCGCCGACGGCGGCGATGTGGTCACCATGTCTGCCGGCGTCATCACTCCCTGCAAACCGGGACGCTGGCTTGATCCGGGTCCTCTCGGCACCCTCGGAGTCGGAACCCCCTTTGCGATTGCCGCCAAAGCGGCCATGCCCGAGGCGGAGGTTGTTGTCCTGTTTGGTGACGGCGCCTTCGGGCTGACAGGCTTCGACTATGATACCCTTATCCGATTCGAAATGCCCGTCATCGGCATCGTCGCCAACAATGCCGCCTGGAATCAGGTACGCTACGGACAGATAGAAAGATACGGAAAGGTGCGGGGTGATGCGGCAAATATCCTGAGCCCCATGCGCTATGATCTCGTCGTTGAGGCCATGGGCGGGCACGGCGAGCAGGTCACCGAACCTTCCCACATCCGCCCTGCCCTTGAGCGGGCCAGAAGTTCGGGGAAGCCGTCCTTAATCAACGTCATGGTGGATCCGAACGTTTTCAGCTCCGGCACAAAACAGCAATCCATGTTCAAGTAGGCGTGATTTTCTTCTTTGACAAACTGTGCTATTTACTGTAGAGAATATAAACACTTATCGAATTATTAATTTCATGGTTCTTTGGCCGATATGTTTGACGCTCTCGTAAAAAGTCGTCATTTGCCTCTTTTGTCATTCCGTGCTTGACACGGAATCCAGTGTTTTTAACTAGTTCTGGATACCGGCGTTCGCCGGTATGACAGTTTGGGGGACTTTTTACGAAGTCGTCATGTTTGTGATGACGTAATTGGTAAACGTTTCAATGACCAGACAGAATTGAGAACGGACAATTTCCATGTCGAACATATGGTCCATCGGCGGCGGAAAAGGGGGCTCCGGAAAGAGTTTTTTTACCGGCAACCTCGGGATTCTGCTCGCAAAACAGGGATACAAGACGCTCCTGATCGATGTTGACCTTGGAGCGGCAAATATCCACACTATCATCGGCATTCCCCATCCTGAAAGAAGCATCTCGGATTTCTTAAACAAAAGGGTCGGCGCCCTTGAGGAGACGGTTGTCTCCACGCCCACGCCGAACCTCTATCTCATAAGCGGCGCAATGAACAATCTGGATGTCGCCAATCTCGCCCATGAACAAAAAATGAAACTGATGCGGAACATTGCCAGACTTTCTTATGACTATATTCTGTTGGATCTGGGTGCGGGAACCTCTTTTAACACCATCGATTATTTTATGATTTCAAATCTGGGCATCTTTGTGACGACGCCTGAACCGACTTCAATAGAAAACATCTACCGTCTCATTCGTTCCGTTTATTTCCGTAAAATCCGCCAGGTCCTCAAGATTCACGATTTTCGGATACTCGCTGAGAAAGCGGGTGAGCGGGAAAGCAGAGCCGTCGTCAGCAATCCTGATATCCTGCTTAACATGGTTAAGGAACTGGATCCGGAAAAGGGCGATTCCCTGGAAAAGGCGCTGGGGACACTGCATTTCAAGCTTGCCGTCAATCAGCAAAGAAAGCAGGACAACCCGAATGTCGGAGAGTTGATCTGCAAGATCATCGAAAGGCACCTTGCCCTGAAGATGTCTTTCACAGGAAACATCAGTTTTGACGACCATGTTCACAACTCTGTCTGTAAAAAAGTTCCTTTCGTAGATCTCTATCCATATACCCAGACGACCCTTGATCTTCGGGAGTGCTGCAAACATCTTCTGTCTATCAATGAAAGACAAACCATCCTCCGGAACGCCGCAGAGTAAAATGAAAATATTCCCGGATCAGAATCACTATGAATTGCTCGAGATTTCAGCCGACGCATCGCCCCTGGAGATCCGTCGTGCCTATAAAAAAATCTTCGATCTTTATCAGGATGAGTCCATAGCCAGTTACTCTTTCTTTTCGGAAGAAGAAAGAAGAGAGATTCTGGCCCGTCTGGAAGAGGCATATCTGACACTGATCAACCCCGAGATCAGGATGGCATACGATCAGGGCTTGATTGACCTCGGATTGTTGGAAGAGAAAAACCAGTATCAGGATAAAATGAAAGATCCGATTCCTATCTATGATTTCAAGAAAATTCATCTGGACATGCCGAAACCGATGAAACGCCAGGAAGAGCTGAAACGACGGGCAACAGAAAACCAGATGATCCAAAATATCCTGGCTCAGGACATTATTGGAGGGGCAGATTTAAAAATGATCAGAACTGAGATGGAAGTTTCTCTCGAAGAGATTGCCCAGGAAACAAACATAAGATTTGACATGCTTCTGGCCATTGAAGAAGAAAAGCGGGAAATTTTTCTGCCTGAGGTTTATATGAAGGGTTTCCTGAAATCTTACGCCCGGTATCTTCAGATTGACGAAAACATCGTCATCAATGGTTTTCTGAAACGTATTGAAGGAAAGAAGTAGCTTAAACAGGTATTTATGTCACAAGAAGAACCCAAAGAAATCGACCTTGAACAGGAACTGGATGCCCTCTATCGGAAGGTAGCTATTCCTGACCATACAGAAGATATTTCTTACCCGGCGCCACCGTCAATAACGGAAACCTCAGAATCTGAAAAACCGGAAATCCAGGATAGAACAGATGCACCTTCCACGGATAACAAAGAAAAAACCACGTTTCGAATTTCCCGCAGCCTATCGGGAACGGTTCTTTTCATACTGGTTATTGGCCTGACTGCCGTTTTCTTCTGGCCGACGATTTACCATTACGATGCCTTTAATTCCGGAGGAAAAGTCTATCCCCTCAGAATTCACAGATTGACGGGAGAAGCATCCTATTTTGATGGAAACGATTGGTCGCGGCCTCCCCTTCCCGCTCCTGTCAGGAAACCTGTTCCCGAAAATCCGGCTGTTCAATCGGCCGCCGCCGTTCCTCCCGATGTGAATCATCTGAAAGCCGGGGCTGTAGCTTCACCGGCAGCGCCTTCACCGACAAAAGCTCAAACAGAAACGGGATATGCCATCCAGATCCGGGCTTTCCCGGAATATGAGAAAAAAGAAGCGCTTGCCTTCGTGGAAAATGTGAAGAAGAAACTGCCCGACATCCGTATGGAAACGGTTCAGGTTCCGGGACGCGGCGTCTGGCATAGAATATTGCTTGGAAATTTTTCAAGCAGGGAAGAAGCTGACGGCGACATGAAGAAACGTAAACTGCCCGACGTGTATCCCGGCAGCTTTATTCAAAAGAAGTCCTCCGGGTAACTCCTGTAAAATCATTTACTTATCTGCCTCCTGCAAACATGTCCTCTCGTAATTCCTGATGGCTTCACGTAAAGCCGTGATGCCAGAAAGGGAACACTCTCCATTTTGCCGGGTAACGCCTCGAAGGGCGGCAACGACATCATCGTCTGTTATTCGTTTTGCGTCCTCTATGGATTTGCCTGTGGCAATGACCGTCATCATACTGCTGGTCGCAACCGCGCCGGCGCATCCCGTGGATTTGAATTTAACATTTGAAATTCTGTTTGAATCCACCTTGATCCATAACTGCATCGAATCGCCGCAGGATGGATCGCCGACGAGGGCATATCCGTCGGCGTCGGCCATTTCACCCACGTTTCTTGGATTCGTGCAGTGGTCAATCACGATCTCGTTATAATAAAGAACAGGCCCGTGGGGAAGCTCCTCTTCCATCTCTTCAGGTGTTTTTCTCCGGTAGAGATCCTTCCACTGGTCCGCTTTTTTTGCTATTTCTTTCCGTCTCATTGAATCACCATTTTCTTCTTATCCGTACCCCTTTTGTCATCTTACTGATTACGACTATATCTTTGCATAAGTTCTTGTTGTGTCATTTCGACCGCAGGGAGAAATCTTTTTCAATCATACTGAAGATTTCTCAGTCACTTTGTTCCTTCGAAATGACATACTTTTTACAGTTAGGCACTAACTGTTCCGTAATTTCCCGAAGGCGAATATAGAAAAATCATTTTTCTCTGTCAATGACAAAAAAAGATAGTGTAATTTTCTTTGACATTTAAAAATTTATTTGTTTAAATGTCGGTAACCGTTAGGGGTGCTCATGTATCTGGGCTGAGAAAACCACCCTTAAGACTTGATCTGGATAATGCCAGCGTAGGGAAACGGTTGAAGCGAGACATTCAGAAATCGTTTTGTAAGAACCGTTTCCCTGCATGGGAGGCGGTTTTTTTTATTATGGGGATTACGGATCGGTTAACCAAACACCATCGAGAACGTTTTCGGCGTCAAATCACTATTCCGGAATTTGGCGAAACGGGCCAGACCAGGCTGCTGCGAAGCCGGGTATTGATCGTCGGTCTGGGCGGCCTGGGAAGCCCGGCCCTCTACTATCTTGCCGCCTGTGGCGTCGGCGAAATCGGGATTATGGACGCAGATCGGGTTGAGTTATCCAATTTACAGCGGCAGATCCTCCACGGGGACGAAGACATTGGAAAGGAAAAAACCCTTTCCGCCCGGGAAAGCATCATGAGGCTTCGGCCGGATATCCGTTTGATCCTTTATCCATTCCGAATCACGGCAGCCAACGCATCGGAGATCATTGACCGATACGACTTTGTCATCGAGGCCACGGATAATTTCGATTCGAAATTCCTGATCAACGATGTCTGTGTCGGGCTGGGAAAACCGTATTCCCATGCCGGGATAGCGGGCATGTGCGGGCAGACCATGACCGTCGTTCCAGGAAAGGGGCCGTGTTTTCGCTGTGTGTTTGACGAAATCCCGACGCCGGGAACGGTCAAGACCCCCTCTGAAACCGGGGTATTCGGAACCGTTCCCGGGATCTTCGGCGTCATTCAGGCAACGGAAGCCATCAAATATTTAATAAATCGTGGAAGCCTGCTGACGGGCAGACTCCTTACCTGGGACGCCCTGTCCATGACGTTCCGGGAAATCAAACTGCCGCAGGATTTGCGGTGCAATGTATGCAGAAAGGTATGAATGATGAGTGACACATTGATAATCGCGGGACGGTCCTTCCATTCGCGGCTTCTTCTGGGAACAGGCAAATTCTCTTCCCCGCAGGTTATGAAAAGGGCCATTGAGGCGTCGGGCGCTGAAGTGGTGACGGTCGCCCTACGCAGGGTCGAACTGGAAAATCCTCAGGACAGCATTCTGAGCGCCATTGACGCCGGTCGGTATCTGCTCCTCCCTAACACCTCCGGCGCCAGGGACGCAACCGAGGCGTTGCGTCTGGCAAGACTTGCCCGTGCGGCTGGATGTGAGCCGTGGATCAAGCTGGAAGTCACTCCCGACCCGCAGTATTTGCTGCCGGACCCCGTGGAGACCCTAAAAGCCGCCGAGATTCTGGTGAAAGACGGATTTACCGTCCTGCCCTATATCCAGGCCGAT
>Ga0163209_1000451_pt1 | contig 17821 bp, 20 predicted proteins | sample Kivu_160m_FD_113538 | JGI IMG/M metagenome (GOLD analysis project Ga0163209, IMG submission 113538) | Freshwater microbial communities from Lake Kivu, Western Province, Rwanda to study Microbial Dark Matter (Phase II) - Kivu_160m | ecosystem: Environmental > Aquatic > Freshwater > Lake ...
GTTTAAATACGCATGTTTATATTTGGTTCCGTTCCGGGTCTTTTTGGAAAATCATGTTCAGAGCTACTATGGCTGCCGCTGGTATTTTAGTCTAAATCCTCAAAAAACTCCCAAGAATATGGACTGGTGCAGCGGTTGCAGATTCTGGTTTCCACGCCCCGGAGAGTCCCAGATTCCGGATCAGGCCAGGATCAGCCAAAAATTCCTTCGGATTTTTTTAAATCCTTCTGAAAATTTAGACCGACCTACTCCCGATTTGAGAGAAGAGGAAAGAAGATGGTACGAAAGGCTGCAGGACATATTTTACTGGTGATTATTTGATTATGACGTCTCATTTAAATTTACACTTATTAATTATCCACAAAAGAATGACATGGAGCAACCGTTGATTACAGAGGCCTTTTTGAAGGATGCGTTACGGCAGGCGGGTTGTCCGGTATGCCGTATTTGCCGGGAAACCGAGAACCGCCACCTTAAGTTTCTCTTGCATGAGAATGTTAATGATGTCTCAACCCGTATAGCAATATCCCGAAGCCTGGGTTTCTGCCGTCAACACAGCTGGCAATTGCTGAACATGGAAGTCGATCATTGGATTGTCCCTTTAGGCTCCAGCATTATTTATGAAGATTTGGTAAATCAGGTCATGCACAGGATAGAGGCAGCGTTATCAGCCATGACATTTCGAACCAACCGGAGAAACTGGCAACGCTTGCTGGATTGCATCTGGCGATGGCCGCAAACGCCGGATACGCGAGACCGAAACTTTCTTGAGCCAATCAAGACGTGCAGGGTTTGCGAGTCAAGTTGCGAAACGGCCCAGCGGACGGTTCATGTCATGATCCGGATGCTGTGTTCTTATGAAATACAGCAGATGTATGTTGAATCGGACGGAACCTGTTTACCCCATTTGCGACTTGCCCTTCCGTCAAAGGATATTATTAATCCGGGCATTCATTTCCTCATAAACAATGCCCTGGAGCGTTTGAGTGCTTTGCAACATGATCTGGGTGAATTTAAACGGAAGCAACACTGGCACCACCGTGATGAAATGACCTCTGAAAATGAACGAACGGCGGCAAGACGTGCCGTTACATTCTTTGCGGGTGAAGAATGAATAAGTCTTCAATTAAGATATTGAATTTAATCGATCGTTTGGGTTCATTGCATGAAGGCGAACACGCCGTTGATTTGCTCATTGCAAGCGGTGAAGAGGCAATCCCGCCACTCAGAAAATATCTTATGGAAGGAAAGCCTTCTCATATCTATCAGCCCCGTCAGAGAGCAGTGAATGCCCTGGCGCAGCTCGGTGCAAAAGAAGTCTTGATAGAATACCTCTGCACACCGAAAGAGATTCCCGATCCTGCGTTCGAATTCGGAGAAGAGGCGGTAGAAAACACGGCCGCTCGAGCCCTTGCCACGTGGCAGACCGAAGATGTATTCGAAGTGCTGTTGCGGATTGCATATACACGGACGTTACCGGGCGTCATTGAAACCCTGAGTTCGTTTCAACGACCGGAAACCGTTCCGTTGTTCATTGCCGCTTTAATTGACGACGTTTCCCGAACCGCTGCCGAAAACGCCCTGAAGTCTATGGGTGAGATTGCAAAACCGGCATTAATGGAAGCTGCCGCTACGTTTTCTTCATCGGAAAATGATGAAAATCCGTCGAACCTGCTGCTTCGGAGGAGCTCGGTGCATCTTCTTGTGGACATGACAATGACTGCTGAAGAGTGGTCGAAAATAAAATATCTGCTCTATGACAATGATCCGGAAATATCAGTTTCAGCGGCCCGCATTGCACTGAAAATTGGTGATTTCGAAGATAAAAGGACTGCGATAGGAATACTTGTAGAAAAAATTCCCCATACAAGCTGGTACGTTCAGATGGAAATAGAAAACACCCTGGTTAAACATTATGCTGTTGCCGGAAGAAATATAAAGGATTGGATCGAACAACGGAGGATGCAGCCGGAAAGAGCGCAGACTTTTGATCCTGTTCTTCAAATGCTGCTGCGTGTTCAGAAGCGAGTCGACGGTTGCAGTGTAAATTCAGATTAATATCATATGGAAAAGAATCAATCCAAAATTGATAGGTGGCTGAATCGCAATGTGTTCGCATTCGGGTTGACCAGCCTGCTGAGTGATTTCTGTCATGAGATGGCGACGGCGATTTTGCCGCAGTTTATGCAGGCCATCGGCAGCTCAGCCTATGTGCCGGGTTTCATTTATGCCGCAGTTGTAGGATTTGCGGGAACGATTTTCATGTTTCCGATGCCTCGACCTGCTTCCCCGGTTTAATTTCAACGGGAGATCATGCAAGCGCCATGACCGTGAAGATCATCAAGCAATATCCATATAAATCAACAGGAAGGGAACCTCATGTATTCAGAGCGGAGGGACCGCAAGGACTCCTGGGGGAGCACGCAGCCCTCGTCGACTCAGCACTCAACCCGGGAGAAAGCATTCATTATCTCCTCTACACCCCGATTCGAGAGGCCGGCATGTCGCCGTTCGGCATACATGCCGAACCCGCTTCGCATGCCCTTGCGGTTACGGATCATCGTTTTCTGCTTTCCAAAGACCGGCATATCAATACCATCGCTCCGACTATTCGGGAAATCCCCTATTCGAGGGTCATCGGTGTCGAGATCGGAAATGCCCTGCTACTGGGCTGGTTGGCCATTCATTTCATAGAAAACGGCCAACCAGCCTGCGCATCAATGTTTTACACGGCAAGAGGCAGCCATCATTTCGAAAGAGCCATTTGTGAATTCAGAAATATGTATGGAAAATCTCAAAACTACATACCCGCAGAGGGTACGACATGGGCGGACGTATGGGAAAAAACACCAAAAATGCAATCGGACATCATAAAATCGCTCATCCTGAAAAAAGAAAATCCTCTATTATTGTTACGTTCCAACGAAATCTGGGGTGCGCAAAAACGCGGTAAAAAAAAGATTCTCCTTGCCCCAAACAGCGTTTTGCTGGTGACGGATTGGGGCTTTATTCATGCTGTGGATGAACAGCCGGTTTCTCCGCAAATGTTGAGTTACGGCGTGAATGTCCGCTGTATTCCCTTAGACGCCTTGTATTCCATAGAGCATTGCGAAAAGGAAGAATACGGGATTTGCCGGCATATACTGAGATTGCAAACCGGAATTCATCCGGCAATCATGAATACAGAAATCCGATTCGATGATAGAGCAAATGACGGCGTCGCAGAATTTGTGCGCGCCATACAGTCAATGCAAGGCAAGTAACATGTCTTTTGTGGGCAGAGAGAACGAAACAAAAAAAATCATCAGAACCCTTGAGAAAGGAAACAATGTCATTCTGATGGGAAAATACGGCATGGGAAGAACGACTTTGATCAAACATATTGCAAACATTACACAGGACGGGTGGCGGTTCGTATTTACGGACTTCTCTCAGACACCGGGAAATGTCTGCCAAGAACTCTTGAAAGCGCTGATTCCAAAGAAAAGATACGGCAAGGATAGAAAGCAAAGACGGTATAAATCCGGCCGGTTTTTAATTGCGAACATTGACGGCAAGGACAAGAGGAAACACGGTATCGTCCTCGACAATATCGCAAAACTTACCCGTCCGAAATTGGCGTTTATCCGCTACCTGGCATGGGAAAAGCGATTTCAATTCATCGCCATCGCAGAGATGTTTCTGCCGGAAGACGACCTGTTTCTCTTGCGCGCCGAACTTATGCCGGCGGATGTGATCACCCTTCCGCATCTCCCTGAAAAGGATGCCCGTGAATTCTTTCGAACCGTCTCAAACAAACGCGGTTTCGAATGGTCCGAGGAATATATCCAGATGCTTGCCGAAACAACGAAAGGGTATCCGCTCGGCATGAAAGAAACTGTCGAAAGAGAATCGGCGCGACGAATGAAAGCTGGAAATGCATTTTGTTGAGGATATATGAATATGATAAAAAGCGAAAAATCGGCTCAAGATCCTTCCGCAATGGACGATGCATTGCTCACAGAGCAAGAGAAACGCCTCATAAAAGAGCTGAAAAAAACCGGTTGTCCTGTCTGTAATCACATGGAGGATACGCTATTTGGCTTTTTTGCAACGTTTCAATACACGCTTGCAAACAATGAAAAGGCGCAACGTGAACATGCCGCCGAACATGGGTTTTGTCCGGCACATACTTGGCATTTGGCTCAAACATCATCTTCAAGCGGCCTTTCACGGGGCTATCGGACGCTCCTGCTTCATTTTGCGGAGAAACTGGCACAACTGAACGGCGATCCATCGGACATTGCAAACGGCATCGCCCAACTTATAACAGATGCCGAAAATTGTCGCGCTTGTCGAGTGTTGCAAGAGGCTGAAAATTCGTATATTCGCCAACTTGCAGCTTTTTTGGAACAAGAAAAAGGACGCGTTGCATATTCTGCGTCTCGGGGCGTATGTCTGCGGCATCTAAGATTGCTGGTTTCTTTCCAATCTCATCGGGAAATTGTCGAATTTTTATTGTTTGAGGCGGTTCGAAATCTAAAGGAGACAGCTGAGTACATGCAGCGCTTTGTATTAAAAACCAAGGCGTTGGAAAGACACCTTATTTCTCGGGATGAAAGGTACTCCTATCTGCACGGCCTGGTTTACGTTGCCGGTGGCAGAAATGTTTCCGCTCTTCATCTCATGCGCATTTGATCACATGCGGCGCTCGGTAGTATAAGGATAAACACCCTGCTCGTGGTTTGCGGTTCTAATTTATTTAGAGAAAAGGCAATGACAGAATTAAAAAAAAATCACAAACGATCCCTGTTAATTGGATTTCGATATGTTGATGATCTTCTTTCCGACATGGAAAAAATTATGGCGAAGCCTGTGGCTTCTCAATCCCCTTTCCCGAAATACGTTGCAGACATTACGCCGGCACAGCAGAAGATCATAGCGGAAGAAATCGCTTGCATGCGAGGGGAAATGCGTCGCATTCTCGAGGATAAAGGCATTGCGATCGATCATCCGAAAATAAGTTCCGCGAGAGCCGTTCGTAGCGCGGTTCATTTTGCCGATATGGCCGTGGAAGAGATGGGACCAAAGTACATGAAGGGCTATGGCGAGTTGACGGAAGGAGGTGTTCAAGAGTTAAATGAAATAAAATTATGCATGCAAAAATTACTTGCACGAATACCGGATGCCCTGATGGGCGATGCAGAAACGGTTACGATCAAACCCGACCCGTGAATATCACCCGCTGCGCCATTTCTGAGAGGGCGCCCATTCCCGGAAGAAAAGCGGCCTGTTGACTTTTCGCGGTCTTGTGATTAATAATAAAGAAAAAGTTGAGGAATCAACATGGCCCGTGAGCAAATGATTATAAGGTGCCTCAACTGCGGTACGAAGAACCGCATTCCACAAAACCGGCTGCACGACCGGCCGACGTGCGGCAGATGCCATGCCCATCTCGACGATATGATCATCCGGTGTCTCAGTTGCGGAACAAAAAACCGTATGCCCGAGGACAAACTCCACAAGCGGCCTCTGTGCGGAAAGTGCGGCGTCCCCCTGGTCGTCGGCACCGATACAGGGCAGCCTTTGGACGTCACCGACGGAACCTTCTCCAGGGAGGTGCTTTCGCACCCGGGTTCGGTTCTTATGGATTGCTGGGCCCCCTGGTGCGCCCCGTGCCGTATGCTGACGCCGATCCTGGAAGAACTCGCATCCAAATATGCAGGGGGGATTAAAATCGTAAAACTGAATGTGGATGAAAACCCGCTCACCGCTTCCAAATACCACATTCAAAACATCCCGACGATGCTGCTGTTTAAAGACGGCAAGATCGTCAACAGGCTGGTCGGCGTCCTCCCGAAAGCGGAGATCGAACGATATCTGCTTTCCATCATGAAGACAAACTGAGAGCTTTGAAAATCTACTCAAATTGTCATTGTGAGGAGCGAAGCGACGTGACAATCTTATTATTTATCAATGGCTTATAAGATTTCTCCCTGCGGTCGAAATGACAAAGAGGAAGTCTTTCAAAGCTCTCGAACTAAATTGCAGGAATTGCCATGCACATCTTCGAAAATGGCGTTTTTGTATCCTGTGAAGACAACAACCGGGTTTTCAGCGTCCTTATTGAAGACGAAGGGCGCATCGTGTTCACCGGAGACGCCGTTCCCGAAAAGTACCGGAAGATTCCCGCCAGAACGGATCTGAACGGCCGATGTGTCGTCCCGGCCTTTGCGGATACCCACATCCACTTTTCATCTTTCTGCTTTTTCGAAGAACATCTCGATGTTCGGAATGCGGAGTCATTTGACGACCTGTCCGAGCGCATCCATTCCTGCGAAAAAAGACACCCGGAGGCAAAGGTCATCCTGGGTTTCGGCTGTTCCGCACATACCCTGCGCGAAAAGAAGCTGCCCGATGTAACGCTGTTCGATCGGATCACCTCGAAACCTATCTTCATCGTAAAATACGACGGTCATGCGGCCCTGGCCAATACCACGCTCCTTCGAAAGTTTCCCGAAAAAGTAACGGACGCACCCGGTTTTGAAAAGACATCGGGATGGCTGGCGAAACAGGCGTTCTATGAGGCCGTCAATCACATCTCGAAATCCGTTCCTCCTTATGCCCTGCTGAAGACATTCATCAAGGGGACCGATCATGTCGCCGGAAACGGCATCGGGCTCGTCCATACGGTCGAAGGGCTCGGTTTTCCCATGGATATGGATATCGACATGATGCGCATGGCCGCCAAAGGATTGCCCCTGCAGTTTCGTATTTATTTTCAGACCATGGACATTCGGAAGGTCTTCCGCCGCAAGCTTCCCAGAATCGGCGGATGTTTTGCCAACGCCCTCGACGGGAGTTTCGGATCCGAAGACGCCGCCCTTATGGAGCCCTACGCAAACAATCCCGATAACGGGGGAATGCTGGCCTATACACAAAAAGAGGTGAGTGACTTCGTGAAAACGGCAAACCGGGTCGGGCTCCAGGTCTCCATGCATGCCATCGGCGACGCGGCGGTCCTGCAGGCGATTACGGCTTACGAAGACGCCCTGAAAGATTTTCCCCGTTCCGATCACCGTCACGTCATTATCCACGCAAATCTGATGCCGCCGCCCTTGCTGGAAAGGGCGGCGCGCCTTGGCGTGCACTTGGCGGTTCAACCGTCCATGCTTCACTGGAAGGAGGAACCCATGGAGTATCTTGTCTCGGTTCTGGGAGATCGGGCCGGTCGACTGGTCCCGTTGAAAAGTATGCTCCGGCACGGATTGACCATTGCCGGCGGATCGGATGCGCCGTGCACGCCGCCCGATCCCATCCTCGGCATCCATGCGGCCTGCAATCATCCCAACCCGGAAGAGTGCATTCCTGTCGAAGACGCCCTGCGGATGTACACAAACTGGGCCGCCCGGCTTTCTTTCGACGAGGAGAACAGGGGAACTCTCACGGAAGGCAAGGTCGCCGATTTTGCCGTTCTTGACAGAAATCCTCTGGATCTTGTTCCTGAAAAGCTCAAAGAAATGAAAGTAACAGGCCTGTATATCAACGGCCAGCCGTATCAAAATCCGGCAAAAACGCCTTTCGATCTCTGCCTGCAAGCCTTAAAACAAACCATCATCGGCTGAAAAGACGGACGAACTGTTCAAACAGTTCCTTATGAAAGTGATGGATCATTTCATCTTTCATCAGGGTGAGGGCCTGAAACGGATCCATCTTTTTTCTATAGGGACGCTCCGTGGTAAGCGCGTCAAAAACATCCGCAATGGAGCATATTCTTCCGTAGAGATGAATCTCCTGCCCCCTCAGTCCCCGCGGATATCCCGTACCGTCATATCTCTCGTGATGCTGAAGAATGATCTTTCCACATTCGTCCGTTAGCTGCCCGGTATCACTCATGATTTTGTACCCGGCATTGGGATGCTTTTTCATCTGTCCCATTTCTTCATCCGTCAGTTTGCCCGGCTTGTTAATGATACCGATATCCACATGAACCTTCCCCAGATCGTGGAGGAAAAAACCGGCGCCCAGTTCGTGCAGATCGTGGGTTTTTGATTTCTCGAACAGGACTTTCGAAAGGGAAACAGCCAGGACGCCTACATTGACGGAATGGGTATAGGTGTAATAATCATGTGACGTGATGGTCAGCATGTACCGGGTTGTTTCATTGTCAGACAGAATCAGATCAACCACTTCCGAAATGCCTCTCCTTGCTTCCCGAAGATTGTCCGCCGTCGGGTTGTCCAGCAGATTTTTTATCATGACGGCGGAATGCTGTTTAACCGCCTGCGCTTTTTTCTGCGGGGGCAGTTTCACATCACGGATGGCATTTCCCAGTGCGTCAGGAATAATCCGTTTCGAAGGCAGTTTTTCAATATCTGCGGATGGCGGCAACGCGTGATCCTTTTTTTCGGAAAGAGCGCTCCTTGCAGAATCAACCTGCACCTGCATCACTCCGCTATCCATCAATTTTTTGATTTGATCATCAGACGTGATGAAAAACTCGTTTGTCAGGAAAGGGTGTGACAGCCATGAACCCGGCAGGATCACATACATACCGATCTTCAGATTTTCTGTTCGAATTTTTTTTAACATCATGTGAAAGGTGTATCCGTATATGCATTCTGTTCTAACGGAACCTCTTTTCTCTCTTTTCCAGTTGAACCTCCAGATTTTTCAGGAGCTGGATATCATTCTTTAACTGTTCATTTTCTTCAGAGAGTCTTGCCGTTTCCGTCCTCAGTTTGTCGTTTAAATACCGGACGTCTTTTTTTAACTTTTCGTTTTCCTGGAGCAGGCTGGTTTTATCTTCTTCGCCCTTGCTGAGCAGGAGGTCTTTTTCCCTGCACGATTGCATCGTATCAATAAGAAGGATCAGCGTTTCTGACAGGCGCCGCCATTTGCTCTCAGGGTAGTTTTTCAGCAATGTTTCAAAAGACGCTCTTGCCTTTACATAGTCATTCGATTGCCCGGGGCTGCCCAGATATGTGATTCCCTCATGCATGATATCGGCATCGGAAAGGGTTTGCTTAAATATTCCCCGATCGTTAAAGGGAGATACGGCTCCCGGAGGAGGCAAAGGAGCCGCACAGGCTGTCATGAGGAAAATAAACCCCACGAGGATGCGCCGGATCAAACATCGCGATTTCCCGGCATCGGAGCTGCCGGCAAAAGAGGTGTGCAATGTGTATGTTCCTTTACGATAAAGATTCGATGTCTTCCTGTTTAACATAATTGCTTCCCGGTAGTGTTTTGGCATATTCCTTTAACTCGGCAGCCTTTTTGGCCATGTCCAGAGGGTTCTTATATCGGGTTCCGTCATCGGTCACCATGGCAATGCTCATGGTCATGAGGGGAAATGTTTGTTGAATTCCCTGCCTGTCCTTTCCGACGATGAATCCCTTCTGCCTGTCCTTCTCGCTGTAGAATTTCATAATATGCCGGTCAAACTCATTAATGAGCAAAGAACAGAACGTATCCGCACGCCGGGGTTCCGAAATGATCACAAAATCATCCCCGCCAATGTGACCGATAAAGTCACCTTCCCGGTCTGTAATCTTCATCTCATCCGTCAAAATACGGGCCACTTCCTTGATGACCTCGCTGCCCCATGCGTATCCATATTTATCGGCAAAAGGCTTGAAGTTATCGAGATCCACATGACACAATGAAAAGGATTTCTTTTCTGTAAGCCGCCTTTCGATCTCTTTCTCAATTGCCAGATTGCCGGGAAGCCCCGTCAGGGGACTCGCATCAAGGTGGAGGGCTTCCAGGACCTTAAGACGCTCCGTCATGACTTCGAAGGCGTCGGCCAGGCTTCCGATTTCGTCGTGGCGTTGCACCTTGAGATCGTAATCAAACTTCCCCTCGGCAATCAGGCCGGTGGCTTTTTTCAGTTCCCTGATCGGTCTGGAGATGTTATAGGTTATGATCAGGGCAAGCGTCAACCCGGCAATGAGACTTAAGACACTGAGGATCATCGTCATTCTTGACGCATTCATGCCCCTCTTCCTCATCAGGTTCATCCGGTTATCAATGTCTTTCTCGGCATTTTTATTGATCTCCCGCAACATGACAGCCATCTCGTCAATGACTTTTCTGCTCTCCCCTTCAGAAACGGCGACGGCCTCTTCAATCCGGTTTTCCTTAACCATCATGACGGACTGATCGAAAAGCGTCCCGTAGTGTTTTTGCAGGGCAGACAGGCGGGAAAGGATCTGTTTTAAATCAGAGATATGACTCTTTTCAAGACCCTCGATCCCTGCTGTAATTTCCCGGCTTCGGGTTCGGAAGATCTCTTCGATAGATGGATCTTTCAGGATAAGGTATTTCTTTTCGGCACTTTCCTGGGCAAACAGGGCATCCATCATCTTTTTGTTCGTTTCAAGAATGAGAAAATCCCTCTCGATGATGGTATAAGCCAAATCATTGAGGCTCTGGAGGCTGTAAATGGCATAGGCGCTCGCCAGGACCGTCAATAACGCCATGGCCAGGTACCCGGAAAACAACTTTTGGCCGATTGTGAGCTTCATTCCAAAAACCCTATGTAACCTGCATCAGACAGGATATTGCAGCGTTAGTATCACATCCTCCCCCATTGCGCAAAGAGGAAAATAGATAATGATGATTGCCCCCTGCACGGACTTCTGATATACTTCTATCAAGCTGACTTGCCAAAATCACAAATCCATGAAGGGGAGGCTTGATCCATGATCTATAATGAGGAATTTGAAACACTGCCCAGAGAGGTGCTGGAATCGCTGCAGTTGAAGCGCCTGCAGCAGATTGTACAGCGGGTCTATCACACGGTGGGTTTTTACAGGAAGACCTTTGATGAAGCCGGTGTCAAGCCGGATGACATCAAAACCATCTCTGACATCAGGCGACTGCCCTTTACGGCGAAGCAGGATTTGAGGGACAATTATCCTTTTGGACTTTTCACCGTTCCGATGAGCAGCATTGTCAGGCTTCATGCCTCATCGGGAACAACGGGCCGATCCGTTGTCGTGGGATATACGAAACGGGACATAGACACGTGGTCGGAACTGATGGCCAGGTGCTTCGTGGCAGCGGGCTTGACCAAAAATGATATTATTCATAATGCATACGGATACGGCCTTTTTACGGGTGGGCTTGGCGCCCACTACGGTGCTGAAAAACTTGGCGCCAGCGTCATCCCCATATCCGGAGGAAACACCAAAAGGCAGATCATGATCCTGCAGGACTTCGGCCCCACAGCCATCTGCTGTACACCGTCATACGCCCTGAATCTGGCGGAGCAGGGTGCGGCCATGGGCGTGGATATGCAGTCATTAAAACTCCGCGTCGGCATTTTTGGCGCCGAGCCCTGGAGTGAACAGATGCGGGATGAAATAGAAAACAAGCTTAATCTGACCGCCTTGAATATCTATGGATTGTCGGAAATCATGGGACCCGGGGTGTCCATGGAATGCCTGGAAGGCCGTCAGGGAATGCACGTGTTTGAAGATCACTTTATCGTGGAAGTCATTCATCCGGAAACGGGTGAGTTGTTGCCGTACGGCGAAGAAGGCGAACTGGTTTTTACGACGATTACCAAAGAGGCCTTCCCTCTGATCCGTTATCGCACCCGGGACATATCCAGGTTGATCGCAGAGCCCTGCCGCTGCGGCAGAAGCCATATACGCATGGACCGTGTAACCGGAAGGAGCGACGACATGCTGATTATACGGGGCGTCAATGTATTTCCGTCGCAGATCGAAGCCGTCCTCATGGGAGTTACTGAAATCGAACCCCATTATCAGCTCATTGTGGACAGATCCGGCACGATGGATACCCTGGAAGTCCATGTCGAGGTCAGCGAACATATCTTCTCGGATTCCGACGAGGTACGTTATCTCCAGAAAATGGAAAAACGGCTCTCCAAAGACATCAAGGAATATCTTGGGATTACGGCGAAAGTAAAGTTGGTTGAACCCAAGTCTTTACAGCGATTTGAAGGAAAGGCCAGCCGTGTCATCGATAAACGTAAAATGTAGCTGAAGGAAAAGTTGATAAAAGAATCTCCTGCCGGTGCGGCAGGAAAAATGACAGAGGAACAGATTGCTTTCTACTCCCAGGGAGGTAAGCCTATGAAGGTAGAACAAATATCCATATTTCTGGAAAACAAGCCGGGGTCGCTCGAAAATGTCACAGGGATTTTGAAGGATGCCAATATCAACATCAGAACCCTCTCCCTTGCGGATACGACCGACTTCGGCATTCTTCGCCTGATCGTCAACGATGTCAATACATCAATAAAAGTATTGAAAGAAAATGGGCTCCGGGTAAGCCGGACAACCGTTGTGGCCGTGGAAGTTCCGGATCGCCCCGGTGGTCTTCACAGTATCCTGGAGGTGCTTTCAAAAAACGGGATCAATGTCGAATACCTCTACGCATTCGTCGAAAAAAGCGGCCAGAATGCCGTGATCATCTTCCGTTTTGACGCCCCGGATGCCGCCATCGATGTTCTTTTGAAAAACGGCTTCACCGTGATGCCGGGTGAAAAGCTGTATGCTTTTTAACAGGTTTGTTTGTAACAGTTTCCGGATTTGGTTGCCTTGTTATAACTACTATGAAAGGAGGTTCTGTTATGAAAACTCAAACCCGATCTATTGAAGCTTTAGTCGATGAACAGTTGAAGAAATGGCAACTTCAAACCAAAGAACGAAAAACGGAGAAGAAAAAACCCGGCCCGGTAATCACCATCTCCAGGGAACCAGGCAGCGGCGGCAGTGAAATCGCCAGACGGCTCGCTAGGGATCTGAACATGGATCTGATCGGCGCTCAAATCATCCAGAAAATCGCGGAAAGCGCTGACATGAGCACCAGGGTCATCCATTCCCTTGATGAAAAAGAAGTCTCCACGCGGGACACCTGGCTAGACTCCCTGTTTGAAACCCGCCACCTGTGGCCCGATCAGTATCTTTACCATCTGACCAAGGTCATTGGAACCATGGGAAGACAGGGCAATTTCGTTATCGTGGGCAGGGGAGCCCAGTACATCCTCCCGCCTGAAGAGACGTTGCGATTGCGTTTTATCGCCCCCATGGAATTCAAAATCGCAAATATCATGCGGGATTTCGGCGCCTCCGAGACCGAAGCGGAAAGCTACATCATCAAGACAGACTCCGATCGCCACGCCTATCTGCGAAAGTACTTCAATGCGGATGTGACGGATCCTTCCCATTACGACATGGTCATCAACACGGGCAAACTGGGAATAGACGGCACGGTTGAGGCCATCAAGGCGGCTGTTGCCGTCTGGAAGGGCTTGAAAAAGTAATCTACGTCCGGACAGTTCGTCTCAGGTGATGGGGGGAATGAACGCCCCCCATCACATTCATTTCCGCTTTCTTAAAATATCAATAACCTTTCCGGATTGCAGACTTGCATCTCCAGATCCGATACCCGTTTACGATAACCGGGCAAAGAAGCGATACCTGCACCACATAAACGGGACCATTCACAAGAGGACTTTACAATGTGATTATCATTCGATACAGTCAACACCGCTTGGCCTTAATCACGGATATATGATGATGAGCAAATTATTCGACTACCTCTTTTACAGGAAGCGAGTTTGTCCATGGTGGATATGCTTCACCTTTGACAATGTTCTTCGCAAGCTGTTCCATGATCCGGATCAAATCCTTCGTCCTTATATAAATGAAGGAAGCGTGGTTTTGGATATTGGACCGGGGATGGGCTATTTTTCAATCCCCCTGGCAAAGATGGTTGGTGAAAACGGTCGAGTGATTGCGGCGGACATTCAAGAAAGAATGCTCTCTGCACTTGAAAAACGGGCGAAACGTTCAGGTGTGCAGCAGCGTATTACGTTGCATCTGTGTTTTTCAGATTCGTTAGGCGTCACGAGCAAGGTCGACTTTATTTTGGCGTTTTGGATGATGCACGAAGTGCCGGATCAACAACGATTTTTAGCTGAACTGCTTGCTTCGCTAAAAGATAATGGAGCGTTTCTACTGGTTGAACCGAAAATTCATACTGCAAAAGCAGATTTTGCAGAAACAGTGTATTTGGCTTCGCAAGCCGGATTTACACTGTGCGAGAATCCTGAGATTTTCTTGAGTCGATGCGCCTTGTTTAAAAAAGCAAAAAAGTAAATCAACACAAAGATTGTCAGAATATTGTCCTCCCTTGTCATTCCCGACTTGGAGACTGTGTCATAATAGGAAAAAATGTCGATTTTTTCTTCCTGAAAGTTGCAATCGAACACGTACGCTAAAGATTCACCATTTTATTCAAGATATCGTACAAAAGAAAAGTATTTTCGTTTGAAGATGAGGGTTATATTTTCCTGAACGAGCACACGGCGGCCTGCTTTAAGAGATCCCATCATCGAACCTTCAATCGTCACCGTTCTGCCGTCGTCAAGAACGACCATGTCTGCATTCCCGCTGGATTCACCCAACCGTGCCTGTTCACTATCTCTTGAAGTGCCCGGGATCGGTTGCCCGACTGGCCGTGGAGGATCTAACACCAGGACATAAAAAATTAACATCACCACGATAATTACGGGTAGCCAGAGAAAAAAGAAACGGTGTCCTTGTCTTTTTTTGGATTCTCGATATTGTGAAGGACCCGTGTCCCTACTTTTCTGTTTTTTCTGCCGCCTCACTGGTTTACCTCTTTACAACATTTTCTTGATAGCTAATAAATTTAAACTTATCAGATGGTTAACGGTAATGTCAAGCAATTCACCATATTTCATTTTTATTGTAGCTTTCAAATCGAAATAGTGGTAGCCAGAAAGTCATAAGTAAAGCCAGAAATTAAAAATTCATAAAGTCTTTAACCCTGCGTGAGGGTAGTATAGACTGATTATCGAACCCCCGTTTCTTATAAGAGTGCGGGGGTTTTTCATGACAGTCACACATATACTTGATACTCCTAATTCTCTCAGGTCATAAAATTAAGAAAAGATTTGATTCTTTCATAAAGCCATAAATTCAGCAGTACGCAGTTGAAGATATTGATATACACTCTTAATCACTAAAGGAGGGGGGTATCTATGTGCAGGAATGCATTATCGTTAGCTTTGATCGTGTTTCTGGTATTTTCTTATATTACCTCTGTACCCGCTGGGGAACTCTATAAGTGGACGGATAAGGATGGGACGGTTCATTATTCAGATAGTCCGGTTAATATTCCTGATTCCTCAATGGGAAAAGTAGAATCAACGAATTCTCAATCTAAAAAGTCACACACGACTGGATGGGTGAAATCGTCTGAACTGGAAGGTATGTTGGGCAAGATGAACGAGAATCGTATGTTCCCCAGCTATCAACCTTGCAAGTGCAAACTCATTCCCATCTGAGAAGGTTTATGATACCGTACGAGTTATTGAACAAAGCAGTGGGAAGAGGATCTACTCTACAAACCATGTTCTCTGGCATCAGGTGTAACACAGATTCACTCCTCCCATTTCACCCCGGCGTCCCAGGGTATTTTGGAACATTCATTGACCCATAAGAACACAAGGTGTAGCCAAGGTTCAGATTAGAAATCAATTTGACACCGTATGTTAAACTCCCCGGCTGCGGGGGGCCCGAAATAAAAATGGTTAATCGGAATTAGAGTCGCCGCAGGACTCTCTCAACCCATGAGTTACTTCTCAACCGTACTGGGGATATCTATGATAAAAGTGTTTTTGAACTTCATGATCATAATGTACTTCTTGGGAAGTGGTTTATGTTTCGCTGCCGGTGTGAATACACAAGAATTCATTAAGACCGCAACGGTCTCGTATAAAACTCAATTTTCCGTCGACACAAACTTAACAACATGGAACAAAATGATGGATAACCTTATTCTCTTTGGAAAGCTTTGGGAATTATACGGATTTCAACCTGTCTATAAAATGACACGCAAAGGCTCGCATATTCACATAGCTGATGACACTGGAATCAAGGGAGACCTCGTCACCACCGCTTCATCCCAAAACAGGAAAATCTTTTATGCGAGAGGGAATATTGACCATTGGGCCATACCGTCATTTATTGCCGCGAATGTTGTTTTTATATTCGATTATCAATACTCTCAGAATCGGATTGATGGGAAAATAGCAATTTATGTTAAAGGTGATAATAGCATCCCCGATTTATTGGTGTGGATGGTCTCTGACAGGCTATTGGTGCGTATCGAAAGTAGATTTGCGAAGAACATGGCAGACGTTAAAAAGATTATTTTCGATATAATGAATGCTCCGGATAAACCCCGAAGAATGCTGACCGGTGAAATGTTGACTGATTTTAACAGCCTGTTTGGAAAACCGCCTGAGAAATAATGCTTTTTGCTTTTATCCCTTGATACAGCCGAGGGCGCGGAGTTTTGCCACTTTTTTTGAGATGCCGGCCCTGTGTACCACATCCACCACCCGATCCAGATCTTTATAGGCCTCCGGCATCTCTTCGCTTAGGGTACCTTTCCCGCTTGCGATGACGATGATCCCTTGTGCTGCCAGCTCTTTCGTGATGGACCTTCCTCTGCCGGCTTTCATCGCCTGGGTGCGGCTCATGACGCGCCCGGCGCCGTGGCAGGTGCTTCCGAAGGTCTCGGCAAAAGCTTTTTCGGTTCCCGCGAGCACATAGGAGCCCGTTCCCATATCACCGGGAATCAACACCGGCTGACCCGTCTTCCGGTACTGCGCCGGGAGGGCGGCATGTCCCGGGGGAAACGCCCGTGTTGCTCCTTTCCGGTGGACGCACAGAGTGGCTTCCTTTCCATCGACGACAAACTGTTCGATCTTGGCGATGTTGTGGCAGACATCATAAAGAAGACGCATGCCGAGTTCACGGGGGACCTTCTTCAGAACTTTCTCGAAAGTCTCCCGCGTCCAATGCATCAGCATCTGACGGTTGGCCCATGCATAATTGGCGGCACATGCCATGGCGGCAAGGTACTCTTTTCCACGGGGTGAATCCAGATAGGCACAGGCGAGCTGTCTGTCCGGGAGAGAAATTCCCAGGTCTCCGATATGTTTCACCATCCTGGCCAGATAATCGTCACAGACCTGATATCCCAGGCCGCGGGAACCACTGTGAATGAGAACGGCAATCTGATTTTTTTCCAGCCCGAAGGCGGCTGCCGCTTTCTCGTCATATATTTCCTCAACGACTTCGATCTCCAGAAAATGGTTCCCTGACCCCAGTGTGCCCAGTTGTTCTCTTCCTCTCTCTATGGCCCTGGCGCTGACCGTATCAGGATCGGCGCCTGCCATCGTCCCCCTGTCTTCTGTCGTGTCCAGATCCGCTTCCGATCCATATCCGTGATGGACGGCCCACTTTGATCCTTCTACAAGAACCTTCTTTTCTTCATTGGCTGAGAGCTTCAGGACTCCCTTTGAACCCACCCCGGAAGGGATATCGTTAAACAGGGACCTTATGAGATCCGGTATGTGACTCTGAACATCTTCATAAGCAAGGCGGGTAGTCACCAGCCTGCATCCGCAATTAATGTCATAACCAACGCCGCCGGGAGAAATAATGCCGTCTTTAAGATCAAAAGCCGCGACACCTCCTATCGGGAAGCCGTACCCCCAGTGCATATCCGGCATGGCCAGTGAATATTTCACGATTCCGGGCAGATGCGCCACGTTCGCCACCTGCTTCGGGCTCTCATCGGTGCCCATTTCCTTGATCAGCCGGTCGCTTGAATAGATGATCCCCGGAACCTTCATGCCACCCGTTTGGGGAACCATCCAGCGACAGTCATCCATTTTTCTCAGGTCAGACATCAAAAATCACCCTGCCCGTCCATCCATCCGGAGTTTCCCTCACACTGATCTGGTGATAGGTCACCGCCTTGA
>Ga0163209_1000453_pt1 | contig 17798 bp, 17 predicted proteins | sample Kivu_160m_FD_113538 | JGI IMG/M metagenome (GOLD analysis project Ga0163209, IMG submission 113538) | Freshwater microbial communities from Lake Kivu, Western Province, Rwanda to study Microbial Dark Matter (Phase II) - Kivu_160m | ecosystem: Environmental > Aquatic > Freshwater > Lake ...
CCTTCGAGCATCTCTGCAACATCGGCGGTGAGAAAATCGCGCCGCATCGTTTCGCCGACGAGAGCCACTTCGCCGCGCTGTTTGAGCGCGGTAACCAAGTCGTTGCGCGTGAGAATACCAACCACGCGATCGTCTTCGGTCACCGGAAAATCGTGTTGCGACCCGGCGAGCAAGAGGTCTACGGCGTGTCCCAGCGAATCGCGCGGGGAGAGCGTGCGAAAATCGGTGATCATTGCGCGGCTGAGAGGTATGTTGCCCAAAGCGGAACGCATCTGCACCATCCCTGCTTCTTGCGCCGCGCCGATCCACACGAAGAGTGCGATGAAGAGCAAGAACGGATTGGTCAACAAGCCGATGAACCCGAACAGGAACGCCATCCCTTGACCGATCGTCGCCGCGATCTGAGTCGCATTCACATACTCCATGCGCAGCGCGAGCAGCGCGCGCAGAACGCGACCGCCGTCCATCGGGAACGCCGGCAGCAAATTGAACAGGACCAGCGAGACATTCACGGCGAGCAATCGTTCGACAAACGAGCCGCTCGATACGCTGAGCGATTCCAGTGGTTCGAGCGCGGAGGTACCGGCGAGCCACGCGAACAAGATCACCGCGATGACGACGTTCACCGCCGGGCCCGCAAGCGCGACCCACAACTCCTGGCGCGGATCGTCCGGCATCCGCTCGAGCCGCGCGACGCCGCCGATAGGCAAGAGCGTAATATCGCGCGTGCTGATGCCGTACTTGCGCGCGGTGAGCGCGTGTCCGTATTCATGCAACACCACGCAGGCGAACAGCGCGAGGATGAAGACAACGCCATTGACCACACCCTCCACAGTGCGTGCCTGAATCCAATTTGTCAACACGACCCAAGCGATCAGCAGCAGAAAGGTTGCGTGCATATACACGTCAATTCCCGCAAATTTGCCTATCTTCCATGACCACTTCATTTTATCCTCCTGATTAGAAATCTGCAACACTTACGCGTCGGTTCTGTCATTCGCCGCGTCGTCCACTCAACAGGAACACATAGTAGAGCAGAGTCGAGACAGCTTGCACCGCCCCCGCGACATAGGCGAGCGCTGCTGCATCGAGCACCGCGTTGACACCGCGCATTTCAGTTTGAGCAATCATCCCCGTGCTGACGAGCAGATTCTTGGCGCGTTTGCTTGCGTCAAATTCGACCGGCAAAGTAACCAGCGAAAAAAGCGCGACGGCAGCGAACAACAGAACGCCGATCCACGCAAGCGAATTGCCCAACGCGCCCGCGATGAAGAATCCAAGCAGGAAAATGATCGGACCAATCCAACTGCCGATTTGCACCGTGGGCACCATCATGCTGCGCAGCGAGAGAAATGCATAACCCTGTTGATGTTGAAGCGCGTGGCCTGATTCGTGCGCGGCAATTCCCGCAGCGGCAATGCTGTTGCCCTGATACACGTTCGGTGAGAGGCGCAGCACGCGCTGCGTCGGATCATAGTGGTCGGACAAAAAGCCGTCCACCTGTTCGACGCGCACCTCGCGCAGGCCGTGCAGGTCGAGAATTCGCCGCGCGACTTGTGCGCCGCGCACGCCGGTGATCGTGCGGACCTGCGAGAATCTATTGAACGCGCCCTGTACCTTGAACTGCGCCCACAGGCCCAGCAAGAGCGCGGGCAAACTGAACAACAAATACAACCCGTAGTTTTCAAAACCGAAAAACATGTTGCCTCCTTCGACGATTGGACTATTACCCAGCGCATCTGCTGCACAAAAAACGAGACCAGCACGGCACGATATGTCGTGTTGGTCTCGCCACTGGTTTCTTACCAGCGAACAGCCGAGAGCAATGATCTGTCCTGACGACTGTTCAGTTGCGTTGGCTACTCCCCAACTCTCTAGCGCAGTGTAATAGAACTAACTGAAAAAGTCAAGATGTTTTGATTAGAGTTTGATGAGAAAACATTTAGAGAATATTAAAAGATGAGACCTTCGAGGCCTTGCGCTTGCGCCTCGAAGGTCTCGTCGCGCTCACTGCGCTATTTGCGGCAACGCCGGTTGACCGGCGGGCTGCATAACGCGCGGCAACACTTTCATCCCGAACAGGAACCGCACGAGATTGAACCGCTGCACCAAGAATTCGTACAGTCCGATGACCATGGCGAACGAACTGGCAGCGATGATTGCCCATTTCAACGGATCGGGAATCGCCCACTGCAAGACGAGATAGCCCACGCTGAGGAGCACCGGCTGGTGCAGGATGTAGAACGGCAGCACGGCCTCGTTGGCACGTTGCAAACGCGGTGTGTTGAAGTTCAGATATTTGCTCGCCAAGCCGAGGAATGCCAGGATCCACAGATACGCCATTAGTGGGGTTTGCTTCAACCCGCCGGGATGGCCGAGGACATATCCGACTTGCGTAGCGGTTAGCAAGATCGCCGCGATGAGCCAGACCCAGCGCAGCCGCTGGATGCTCTGCTGCAATCGTTCGCTCGACGCAATCACAAAGCCGGAGATGAAGAACCAAGCGTGCGACAGAATGCCCCAGCCGCCGAAAACGTCCATGCCCCAGAAGCTGTCACCGTCCACAAACTCGAGCACGAGGATGATTGGCGTGACGAGGAAGAAGAACACCACACCGGGCACCGCCAGCACCCTGCCCAGCCCGGCAAGCACGCGCTGCCCAATACCGCGCTTGAGCAGGAGAAAGAGCGGCAGAAAGATCAGAGTGAAGACAAACAGCATCTCCACGTACCAGAGGTGAATGCCCATCCATCCAAAATTGCCGCCTAACCCATAAATTCCCTCAAAATAGTGCGGGTAGAACTCGAAGAATGAACCGTTAAACTGGCCGTGACTCACGCGCTCCAGATAGACCTGCCATGCGCTGTGCGTAAAGATGCCAACCACAAGAGGCACAAAGAGGCGCAGAATCTTGTCCTTGATGAATGATCCCGCACCGCCTCTTCCCAGCGCGTAAAAGACAGCCGCGCCGGAGACGACGAAACAGAGCGGCATCATCCAGGTCGCCAGAACTTGTTCAAAAACTTCGACCCCCCAGTACGTCGTCGGGTTCTTGACGTGCCACTCACCCAGGTTGAAGAACCGTGTGCTGTGATAGAAGAAGACGGTCAGGATCACCCCCACGCGCAGCCAATCGAGATAGTACCGTCGCGTCGTTCCGCTCTTCTGTAGAGTCATTTGCTTTTCCATTTTTTCTTCTCCTTGTTGAATTGAATAGATTATTGGGTCGCCACAATGGCGCTCAACAACTTTTCAAAGCGGCCCGCTTTGTCTACGACGACATCGGCGCCGGCTTCCCGCGCCCGCTGTAAGCTGTCGCTATCTACGTGGAGGCTCAAGACGACGACCCTGCCAGCCAAGCCGCGGGCTTTGATCTGACGTGTCGCTTCACAGCCATCCATCCCCGGCATTTCGACATCCATCACAACTACATCAGGTCGCAACGCTTCGGCTTGGGTGATGGCTTCCGCTCCATTCGATGCTTCGCCGACAACTTCCAGCTCGTCGGTCAATTGCAGCAAGAGATGCAAGTCTTGGCGCACCTGCGGCATATCGTCAACGATCAGCACACGCATAAGATGGCGATTAGGCATCGAACGGTCGATGGGATTTGGCATACGCGCTCCTCGACATTCTCACACTGGCAGCATAACACGTACACCGCGTGAGCGCATCGAGCGAATGTGGGATTGTCCTGCGTTCGCAGGTCGGATTTGCTTTCTGCTGCTGGGGATGGATTGCCCTACGTCTCAAGTCGTAGGACGGGGGAATGAACAAAACCCGAAGGGTTTACGGGGGTCGTAACTCGGCGATCAAGCCGCGCATCTGTGCGAGCGCGTTCTGCGCCAGGGTTTGCAGGTGCTCCAACTGGGCGCGGACCCGCTCTGGATTCTGCTTCAGGAGGATTTGGGTCGTTCGGGTGTTCAGCGTGATGCTGAAAATCGTCTGCGAGACCGAATCGTGCAGTTCGCGCGCCAGGCGGTTGCGCTCCTCCACCGCGGCGAGTTCTTCCACCTGCTCGGCATACGTTTGCAACTGCCGGTGCGTTTCCTGCAATTCGTCCAGCAGCGCCTGGCTCTGAACGCGCGCTTGTTCGGTCTCTTCGCTGACGGCAACAAACGCCGGCAAAACAATCCCGGCCGCCATCGTAACCAACCCCAGCGCGATGCCGCGAAGCGGTCCGAGGAAGAACATCAGCGATCCGGGAATCAGCGAAACCAAGATGCCGACCCAAACCCAACGCGATGCGCCGGAGAAAACCAACGCCGCCTGAAAAGACAGCAGCGCAAAGACCGTGGTGACAAAGTCAATTTCTGGATTGAGCGCGAGGAGGAGCAAGGTGAGCGCAGACTGGACACCAAAGTACAGGTGGAGCAGAACACTGGGTATGTCGGGGCGCCACAACACGATGGAGTACAAAATGATAAGCACGGCGAATAGCGCTATATACTGTGCCGACCGGTCGCCCACTCGCGATGAGGTCAACGTACGGGCGACCTCGGCGGCTAGGGTCAGATAAATGCCAACGCTCGCCGTCCGTCCGGGCTTGCGCGGATTGCTGGATGGATCCATCTGACTATTCAACCAGTCCATGCTTGATCGCGTAAATCGCCAATTGCGTACGGTCTTGCAGGTTGAGTTTGCTCAGGACGTTGCTGATGTGCGTCTTGACCGTCTTGTCGCTGATGACCAATCGCCGGGCGATCTCGGAGTTGCTGTGACCCTGTGCCACGAGTCGAATAACTTCGCGCTCGCGTTCGGTGAGATCGCTTGCCGGCGGCGCTGCCCCCGGAGCGTCTTTTGGAGGTGCGCCCCGCATGGCATCCATCAACTTGCGCGCGATGTCAGGATGCAGACGCGCTTCGCCGGCATGAACCGCGCGGATGGCTTCGATCAGATTGTCGGGCGAGACGTCTTTGAGCAAGTAACTGGACGCGCCCGCCTGAATCGCCGGGAAAACCTTGTCGTCCTCGGCGAAACTCGTCAGCGCGATCACGCGGGAGCATTGGCTCAGCGATTTGATCTCGCGCGTCGCGGCAATGCCATCCATCTGCGGCATCACGAGGTCCATCAATACAATGTCGGGCTCCAGCGCGCGCGCGAGCTGCACCGCCGTCGCTCCGTCGCCCGCTTCGCCGACCACGACGACATCGTCGTGCAGTTCGAGAAAAGTCCGCAGCCCCTGACGGACGACTTGATGGTCGTCCACGATCAACACTTTGATTTTTTCTGTCTGCGTCATGCCCCCTCCTCCGCTGGCTTTTGGACCCGGATCCGTGTGCCCGCGCCGGGAGATGTAGTGACCTGCAAGTTCCATCCGATCTCGGCGGCGCGCTCCCGCATGCTGATCAAGCCGACATGTCCGCTGTGCTGTGCGCATTGTAAATCAAAGCCGCACCCCTGGTCTTGGATTTCCATCGAGAGCGGCTCCGCTAGATGCAGTCGAATTCGCGCCTGAGATGCCTGCGCGTGTTTGACGATATTGTTCAGCGCCTCCTGGGCGATCCGAAAGAGGCACTCTTCTTCGGCGGAGGACAAGCGGCGCTCGCCTTCCACCTCCAGAGAAACGGAGAGGGTTTCTGGAAGTTGGCGCTCGGCGAGATGCCGGCGGAGCGCGGCGGCCAATCCCCCTGCGGCGACCTGGTCCGGACGCAGTTCTGAAACCAGCGTGCGGATCTCTGCGAGCGCGCTCTGCGCCAGCTGGTTCAACCGGTCGAGTTGCGCACCGACCCGGCTGGGATCGCGCTCCAAAAGCAGCAAGGCCGATTGGGTGGCGAGCGTCATGCCGAAAATCGTCTGCGTCGCCGAATCGTGCAATTCCCGCGCCAGGCGACGCCGCTCCCGCGCCAGGGCGAGTTTTTCGTGCTGCGCCGCATAGACCTGGAGCTGACGATTCGCTTCTTGGAGTTGCTGCGCCAACGTTTGGTTTTGTGCGCGCGCCGTTTGGGCGCGCCGCAGCGCACGCGCATAGGAGGCCAGGATGACATCAGCAGCAGTATAGATCAGCGCAAAGGCAATGCCGTTCGCCACGCTGTAGATTTTCGTCAATGGGAAAACCATCAGCAGGGTGAACAGTCCAACCCACACTGCCCCAACCTTGGGACTGAGACGCTGCATGATCTGCATGCTGAGAATAGCGAAGAGGATGGCATAGTAATCCGGGGAACCGGGCGTATACAAGAGGACCAGCGTGAGGATCGTTTGGAGGACGAGGTAGATCGGAAAGAACGCGCGCCATTGGCGGGGGACTGGCGTTTCGCTGAGCAGCATCAAGGCCAGCCAAGCCATGAGCAGCCCCAGCGACTGGATGATGACCTGACTATCCTGGTAAATGAGCAGCGACCGCAACACAGTCGCCACAAACAGCAGACCAGCGGTAAGATAAGAGATCCATTGGGACGACCAAGCGATTGGGTGCTTCATACCGGCAATCCGCCAGAGTATCCCCTCGCTCCCCATTGTACCTCAAGCCCAACCAATGTCAAAGTTCCTCTGGACAGGGTGTGAGTCAATGTTTTGGGACATCGAACCTTGCGAAGGTTTTGAAGGCAAACCGAAGGTGGTTGCCGTTCAACCTTCGCAAGGTTCTTGACATCACCCAAATAAATAACGCACACCCCGTTGGGCATGATCTAGTTCAGTTTGAAGGCAGCATTCCCTGGCTGACCGTGGAAGGGCGTTCACGCCCTTGCTTTGCGCGGCTCAACCGTTCTGCGTATCATCGTGCGCATCCACCCAGCGCTCATGCAGACCGCGCTCAGGGACCCGATATTATGGCGACCACAATGGGCTGGGAATTCATAGTCGCCCGACCCGGGATCAATCACTAGGCATATGGGGTTACTTTTGCAAGACAGGTGATGCCCACGACGCAAGCGTCAAGTTTTTTTGCTCGCTCGATTCCCGCCCTGGTGCGTGGTCGAGAGGCGCCCGCCGCGCGCACACCCGGCTTTGTAGACGAATTTCGAAAATCCCGTCGCCGGGCATTGACATTCGCAGATGGCAAGAGTATAATCGCGGTAGAAGTGAAGAGGGGTTTTCTTCCTCCGGCTTTCGACGTTGTCCTGGCTAACTCTCTGTGGGAAGAGGCGGATCGGTGACATGTAGAGAACTCCTTCAGTTCTTCATCGACCAGAAAGGTTAGTGACCCTGCTGTTTGACGCGCCTGCCCGCGTCGGCAGCAGTTTTTAGTTGTCTTCAGCGATGGGTTGGTGGTCTCTGCGATCAGAAATGGCGAGCAAGGGAGGGTAGGAGATATGTGTCGTATTCTTGCAGTGGTTAACTCAAAAGGAGGGGTCGCCAAAACGACGACGACGCTCAATCTGGCTGCGGCCCTTTCGGATCGCGGGCGCAAGGTACTGGCCGCGGATCTCGATCCCCAGGCTTCGCTCACTCTGGCTCTTGGCTTTCAGCCCGCGCGGCTGTCTACCACCATCAAAGACGCACTGGACAAGAAGGCCATCGCGCTGGCTTCGATCCTGCAATACACGCAGGAGAATTTTCAACTCGTGCCGGCGAACCATGATCTAACCAAGACCGCAGAGGAATTGGTCAAGGAAGGACGCATCTCCGCCGTGCGCGCCGTATTGGAACCGCTCCGCGACCGCTACGATTACATACTATTGGATTGCCCGCCCGACCTGGGCGCCTTCACTGGCGCGGCTCTGTTGGCTGCTGATGAAGTAGTTATTCCATTTACCGCGGATTATCTGACGTTCGAGTCGCTGCGCTGGCTGCTGTACATTATCAAAGAAGTCCGAGATACGCTCAACCCCAGTCTACGCGTGGGAGGAATCTTCTACACGATGCACGATTCCCGAACACGCGTGGCGCGCGATTTTGCCGATGCCGCACGCGATGCGTTCTCCTCGGAAATCCCCATCTTTGCGGCCAGGGCCAAGCCGAGTGTCACTTTCAAGGAAGCTGCGGCGGTTCATAAAAGTATCCTTCAGTACGCACCGGACTCGGAAGGGGCCGCGGCTTACCGCGCGCTGGCCGAGGAAATTGACGAAGGCATTCGGGAGACGCCAGAGAACGAACTCTATTTCGCGCTCGAGCGCGGTCAAGACGCACTCGCCGCGCGGGATTTCAAAGCGGCTTACGTCGCATTTTGCCGGGCCACGGAAATGAGACCCAAGTTAGCCGGCGCGTGGGCGCTGCGTGCGGAAAGCGCCGCGGATTGGGATGAGAAGATCCGCTGCTATGGTCGCGCCGTGCAGTTGGAGCCGGTGAGGCAGGCCTTTCGAGCCAGTCTTGAAAAGTGCATCGACGAGGGAATCTCGCACGAAGGTTGCGCATCGATTGCCGTCATCATGACGTGCGCTCACTATCTTGAGGGAATTGCCCTACTCTCCTACGCCGAGAGATTGTTCCGTTACGTGACGGACTTTGACCCCCGGCATGAGGAGGCGTGGTTGGGCTTGGCCCGCTGTACGGCAAATCCAAAAGACGCCGTCGTCTATGTCAGGCACTGCCTGACGCTCAATCCGGACAGTCGTTTGGCCAAGCATGCCTTGGAAACAGTTACTGAACGCCTCAAGGCCGAAGCGATGCGCCTGATCGAAAAAGGGTCAGCCCAGCTGCAGCTGGGCAATCGGGAACAAGCCCACTCATTATTCGTGTCGGCACTTCAATTCGATCCCCAGAGCGAAATCGCGCTGTTGGGGGCAGCCAAGACGGTGGGAAATGCTCATGCGTCGCTAAGCTTGGTGAAACATGTCCTCAGGATAAACCCGGAGAACTTGGAGGCCCGAGAGATCTTGTTTTCGCTGACTCCCCCCGAGACGCTGAAAGCCGCGCGCAGCATTTCGTGGAGACACTTGATTCCTACTTTCTGACAAACAGCCAATTCAGTCATTACATTGTAAAGTGGGGTTGTCCGGGAAGTAACACCGGACAGCCCCTTTTTTCGGGAAAATGACTCAATTGGAGCGCGTCGGCGCTCTGGCGGCAGGCACTCGCCGGGCCGCTTTCAATGCAGACGAAGGGCACTCTCGTCTGCATTAGTTTGTTTTTTAGGCACATTGGCTTTCTTTCGAAGGACGATTTGCGCTGGCTGAATAACTGTGCTATATCGAAATAGAAATCGTGGTGAGACAAACAAGCTCTATCACATCTTGAGAGCACCTCACCAACTGACCAAGGATGAAAGTGAACACTGCCATATTCACAAAACGCCGATTCCTCCGCGGGCTTGTCAGATGGATCATCGCCGCGTTCTTTGCCGCTCAAGTCGTCATCGCGATTCCACGCTCACAGGATGCCATCGCGCCACTGCTCATCGCGCCCAACCTCACTTATACGGACAAGATGTACATTCAGTGGGGCGATCTCTTTGTCCTACTCGATTTCATTCGCCGCCAGACGCCGCCGGACGCGATTATCTTGATGAAAGACGACCAACGCCCGCAGTTCGATCAGTACTTTCTCTTTCCCCGCCGCGTGATCTACGGGGATGCCAACGCACTGCGCGACAACCCTCAAGTTCAGTATCTCCTCATCGCCAGAGATTATCCGCAATTTCCGGTCAGCGGCACCCGGATAATGCTGGATGACACGCACGGCTTGTACAGGTTGCAGAGGTAGTCATGTTCGTCGTCGCATTTGTGGTGGCTTTAGTGGCGCTCGGATGGGTCATGGCGGGCGCATGGACGCTTGAATTGGACCCGCTCGAACGATTCGGGTTGGCGTATGGGGTCGGAGCAGGAGCATTCACGCTTGCAATCTTCATTGCCTCTCTCGCCGGGATTCCAATCACCCTCGCAACTGGCACAGTTATCTTTGCCATACTGTTTGCCATCAGCGCGTGGTTTCTGCGGCGGCGACACGGCACACTCGTTCCGAAGATTCGCAGACCGCGATTGAGCATCCTGCAATTTGTCCTGGTTGCGGCGATCGGCATCGTGCTCGTCATCGCATTTGCCGTCGCAGCGTACTGGCCTCCCTATTCCTGGGATTCGCTCGCGGTTTGGGCGCTGAAAGGGCAATTGATTGCCGCGACGGGAACGCTGGCCGAACTGCCCAAGACGGGCTGGCCCTTTTATCCGCTGAACATTTCGCTGCAGATCGCATTCCTGTATCTGATCGGCGGCGATTTCCTGCAATCGATCTTCCCGATCTATTTGTTCTCACTCGCGGTATTGATCGTTGCGAACCTCCGCCACCGCACTGGCTTGACGATGGCGTTGGCCTGCGCACTCTTTCTGACCGTGACTCCGCTCGTCCAGTTTCAAGCGACGATTGCGTATGCGGACCTGCCCTTCGCCTTCTACTATGTCGGCAGCGCGATTTACCTCTATCGCTTTCTGACCGAGCGCAAGCGCGCATGGCTCGCAGTCTCTGCGATCCTCGTTGGACTCGCGGGATGGACGCGCACCGAAGGGCCCTTGTACCTTGCGATCAACCTCGCCCTCTTGCTGATTTTCACACGGCCGATTCGAGATATGCTCAAGCACCCGGCGCTTTACGCGGGCATTTTCCTGGCGCTGTGGCTTCCGTGGACGGTTTATATCCGACTCGCCAACTATGGTGATTATTTCGGTTTTGCGCCGATTGGCTTGATCGACATGCTGACAGGGCGGCTGGACGCCGTGCGACTCGGCGCGGTCCTCGACTATCTCGGTCAGCGCAGTGTGGCAACGGGAGACTGGGGCCTGCTCTGGATCGCTCTGCCCGTCGCTTTGCTCATCGGCATCAGACATTGGCGCGCGCACGCTCCGCTCATCGCCCTGATCGGCTTGAACTTGCTCGCGGTGATCTATACGTATTATGTCGCGAGCGCGCAGACATACTTTAGCGTCGATTGGTGGCTCGCGACTGGCTTTGATCGGATGACGCTGCACTGGATTCCGCTCTCGGCGTATTATCTGGGAGAGGCACTAGGCGCGGCAAGGTATGATGCCTAGCGAGCCGTAGAGCGAAAACTGCAGCAGCAGGAGAGCACGGACGGGAATCGTCTCTCGTTCGTGCTTTTTCTTTGCCGTGTTCTCTCGCAGTCATTTCCTTAACACACCCTTAACAGAACCATTATTGCTGATTAACCACAAACCGCGCCCAATCTGGTAGACTCGTGGCAAATCGATCACACGGAGGAAATCATGACACAACGAATCGCTTTGTTAATCGCCGGCGCGCTGACAGTCTTTGTGCTGGTGCTGATGACGGGCGTCGGACTGACCGTCGCCACGAAATCATTCGTGACGACCGGCGCGGCAACACAGTTGCAAGCGCCCGCGTCCAACGCATCGACTCAACAGCCGGCGGCGGCATCGAATGCCGTCGACGTGCAGCTCACGCCCAGTCAGGCGGCAGTGATCGCGACGGGCGCGGTCCCGAACGCAGTGCTCGTCCGTGCGCCTGAACTGGTCAACTTTCAAGGCACGGTCGCGTACGAAGTCGGATTAAACCAGGCCAACGTTTATGTGGATGCGAACACCGGCAAGGTGTTGTTCAATGGCGCAAGCGTGAACGCGGCGACCTCGGGGCGCGGTGAACGACAGCGCACGGGCGAGCACTCGGAACACGAAGGAGGTACCGATGACTAATCAAGTCAAGCGCACGTCCCCATCCGGCATCGGAGTGGGAATCAAGATGCTCATCATGGCGGCTTCGGTCGCGTCGACCGTTGGAGGTTGGGCGCTCCTGGCGGCCGGCCAAGCGCAAGATACTCTCGCTGCCACGCAGCAGCCGCCGGCAATCGTCCAGCCGGCCCCTTCGTCGACCCAGAACAGTCTGCGCTCAGTCAATCCGCAGGCGGCGCTGCGTCAGGTAACCCAGCCGAACATGCTGGCTCGCACCCGGTCGTCACGATAAAGGTAATTCACCAGAGGTGGTCTCGATAATGCAACGCCTCGATTTTCACGCGATGGGCTGCCAGATGCTCGCCTGGATCGACTGGGATGATGCCAATGCAACCGAAGCGTTAGCCCAAGTGCCGCTGTGGTTTGAGGAATGGGAGGCGTCGCTGAGCCGCTTTCGCGACGACAGCGAGTTGAGCGCGCTGAATCGCGCGCAGGGCAAACCGATGCGCGTCAGCGAGACGATGTGGCAAGTGGTCGACGCCGCGCGGCGCGCCGCGCAGGAAAGCGAGGGCTTGGTCACGCCGACGTTGCTCGACGCGCTGCACGCCGCGGGCTACGACCGCAGTTTTGAAACGCTCAACCGGTCGAGCGCCCTAGCGACCTGCTCCGCGGAAATCGGCGACTGGCACGCGATCGAGCGCGATGCGAAGACGCGAACGATCCGCTTGCCGCGGGAAATGCGTCTCGATTTCGGCGGCGTCGCGAAGGGCTGGGCAGCCGACCAAGCCGCACAGCGATTGTCAGCCATCGCGCCGGCGTTGATCGACGCCGGCGGCGACATTGCGCTCAGCGGCGCGCGCGCGAACGGCGAGCCGTGGGCCATCGGCGTCGCAAATCCCTTCAAGCCAGAATCGGACCTGGAACTGCTGCTGGTCAATCAGGGTGGCGTCGCCACGTCGGGACGCGACTATCGCCGCTGGCAGCGCGACGGCAAATGGCAGCATCATATCATCGATCCGCGCACCGGCGCGCCGGCGGAAACGGATGTCCTCAGCGCGACGGTGATCGCGCCGACGACGCGCCAAGCCGAAGTCGCCGCGAAAGTCGCTCTGATCCTCGGAAGTGACGAAGGTATTCAGTGGATAGAGGCGCGGAACGAACTCGCCGGCTTGCTGGTGCTGGAGAATGGTCAGATAGTGCGCAGCCGGCGCATGAACGATTTTGTGTGGAGCGAGCCAATCGCTCTGTTTGAGAATTCCGTTCTTCCTTCTTGGAGTTGAAAGATGTCAACCAATATCTCAAAGCGTAACGATATCGATTCGCTTGAACCGACAGTCCCTCTGGCGTCCGCCATCCTGATCTTCCTCGTGACTGGCATCGGCACGATCGGCGCGCTGCTGGTCTTGCAGTCCGGGCTGGCAGGTCTCAGTCAATCGTTGCTCGGTCCGCAGCCGAAAGCATTCTGGGAGCTGGCACGGTCGTCCGGCATCGTTGCCTATCTCCTGATGTGGATGTCGGTCGCGTTCGGCTTGATCATCACCAATCGAATCGCGCGGGTATGGCCCGGCGGACCCACCGCGTTTGATCTGCATCAATTCGCCAGTCTGCTCGGCCTGACGCTTGCGCTTTTTCACGGGCTCATTCTGATGGGCGATCAATACATCAATTACTCCCTGCTTCAGATTTTGATCCCGTTTGCCAGCGTCAACTATCAACCGTTCTGGGTGGGCTTGGGACAAATCGCTTTTTACATCCTGATTCCGGTTACCTTCAGTTTCTACATCCGCCGGTCGATTGGCACAGGAACCTGGCGGCTGATCCACGGCGCAAGTTTTCTCGCGTTTTCGCTGATTACCGTTCACGGTCTGCTGGCCGGTTCCGACACGACCAACTTTGCGGTGCTCGGCATGTATGCCCTGACCGGTCTATCGGTCATCTTCTTGACGATCTACCGGATGATGACGGTGGCTCTCGCGCCGGCGTGACCCCACCCTTACCCTCCCCTGTCTCTGTCAGGGGAGGGCGCGGCTTGCCCTTGCTTTCAGCCCGGTGTATACTTGCAGGTGATGAATGACACACCGAAAATCCTGCTCATCGAAGACGACGAGGGCATTGCCGAGCCGTTGGTTTTTGGCTTGCAGAGTGAAGGCATGACTGTCTTGAGCGCGCCAAATGGCGCACAGGGCCTTGCCCTCGCTCGCCGCGAGCATCCCGACGTTATTCTCCTCGACGTGATGCTGCCCGACACGGACGGCTTTGCCATCTGCCGCACGCTGCGCGGCGAGTCGGCGACGCCGATTCTGATGCTGACCGCGCGCGGGCAGGAGATGGATCGTGTGATGGGGTTGGAGTTGGGCGCGGACGATTACATCGTCAAGCCGTTCAGTTTCCGCGAACTGCTGGCGCGCGTGCGCGCGGTTTTGCGCCGCCGCGACCTCGATCGCGGGCCAGCGCCGCGCGCAGCGGATCGGATCGCGGTTGGCGAAATCGTCCTGGACCGCACCGCGCGGCAGTTGTGGCGGCGCGGGCAACTGGTCGAGTTGTCGCCGCGCGAGTTTGATTTGATGGTCGCACTGATGGAAAGAATCGGTCAGGCGTTATCGCGTCAGGAATTGCTGGATCGGGTGTGGGGCGAGGAATGGGTCGGCAATCCACGCACGCTTGACGTGCACGTCCGCTGGCTGCGCGAGAAAATCGAGGACGATTCCGCCGCGCCGCTGTACATCGAGACCGTGCGCGGGCACGGCTATCGCTTTGTCGATCCGACCGCGCGGGGAGCGCCGAATGCCCACGCGTAGTTTGCAGGGTCGTCTGCTGCTCACGTTCGTCACGCTGATGGCGTTGGGCCTCGGCAGCGTGATCGTGTTGAGCGGCTTGCGGCTGAACGCGCAGACGCTGGACCGCAACGAACATGACTTGGAACTGCAGGCGCAATTGATCGCGAACGCGCTGCGCGATCCCATCGAGCATAGCGATGAAGCAGACCACGGCGGCGGGCGCTCACTCGATGCCTTGATCGCTTCCTACGCGCAGGGTGTCAACGGACGCATCACGTTGGTCGATGCCCAATTGAACGTGGTGCTCAGTTCGGATAACGCGGTGCCCACGCGCGTCGCGGAGAATGCGAGTGAGTTGGTTGCGGCACGGAATGGAATGTTTCAGCCAACCATTCGGATGGATGCGTGGCAACACGCCGAGAGACTGTTCGTCGCCGCGCCGGTGATGGGCGAACACGGACAAGCGATCAGCTTCGTTCAGCTCTCGATTCCGATGGAGCCGATTCTGGTCGAGATGCGGGAGACCTGGCTGAGTTTTCTCGCCATCGGGCTTGCGGTGCTGTTGGGCACGGTGATCGCGAGCGTCGTCATCGCGCGGCAGATCGCCGTGCCCGTGCAAAAGCTGACGACGACGAGCGAGCAGATTGCCGCCGGTCGTCTCGACGAGCGGGTGTCGCCGGCAGGACCGGGCGAGGTCCGGCGGCTGGGCATGGCATTCAATCGCATGACCGAGCACGTGCAGGAAATGATCGTGCAGCAGCGCGCGTTTGTGGACAATGCGGCGCACGAGCTGCGCTCGCCACTGACGAGCATCCGGCTGAGAATCGAAATGCTGCAGACGCGCGGCCGGGACAATCCCGAACTCGCGCAGCGTTACCTTGGGCAGATGGAACGCGAGGTGGGTCACTTGCAGCGGATGGTAGACCTTCTCCTTGCGCTCGCATCGGTCGAAAGCCGCGAGCAGCCCGCACCAAAAACGCCGGTTGATCTCGCGCCCATCCTGTACGATGTCGCCGACGGGATGAGTGAGATGGTGCAGCAAGCCGGCCTCACCCTACAGACCGACATCCCCGAGCATTTGCCGTCTGTTCAGGCGAATCCGGATCAGATGGCGATCTTGGTCCGCAACCTGATCGACAACTCGATCAAGTATTCGCCGCGCGGAGGCACGATCTTGCTGACCGCAAAAACAGCGCCCGACGAAATCGAAATACAGGTGGTGGATACGGGTGTCGGCATCCCGGCCGAAGCGCTGCCGCATATCTTCGACCGATTCTACCGCGTGGACGCGTCGCACTCACGCGCCCAAGGCGGCGCGGGACTGGGTTTGTCGCTGGTCCGCGCCATCGCGGAGGCGCACGGTGGGCGCATTGACGCGCAGAGCCGCGTCAACGCGGGCAGTACATTCACGGTCTTTCTGCCCCGATGCGCGTAACCATCCAGCGTTCATAACGCTTACATTGGTACGAGCAAGACTGCGGACGAGTGAAAAATCCTCGTCCGCAGTCTTTATTTCGATACTCTCTGGCGCGCCGCCTGAATGTTTTCGTGCACGATTGCCGCGAGCGCGGCGATGAACGCCGGACTGGCGTTCGGCAATTCGATGCGGCGCATTTCGATGCCGAGATCGCGCGCGCGTTCCGCGCATTCGACGTCGATATCGTACAGGACTTCCAGGTGATCTGCCACGAAACCGATGGGCGCGATCACCACGCGACAACCCGGTTTCTCTTTCGCGATTTCATCTAGCGTACTGAGGATTTCCGGTCCCAACCACTTGTCGCCGGTGCGCCCCGCGCTCTGGTACGCAAATCGCCAGCGCGGCAAGTTGACGAGCGCGGCAACGCCCTCGCAGGTCTCGCGCAGTTCGCGCGGATACGGATCGTTCGATTGCAGAATCCGCTCCGGCAAACTGTGCCCCGAGAAGACCACTTCGATGCCGTTCCACTCCGCATTGAATTTTCGCCGCGCGCTCTCCATTCGCTCTGCAACCGAGCGCAGGAACAGCGGATGATCGTTCCAACTTTCGACGAACGTCACGTCGAGCGGCGCGCCGGACTTCGTGATGGCCGCGCGCACGCGCTCGATGTAGCCGTCGATGCTAAAGCGCGAATAGTGCGGCGCGAGGGCGAGCGCGAGCACGCGGCGCGCGCCGTCGCGCACAATTTCGTCCACGGCTTGCGCGATGTACGGATGCCAGTGCTTCATCCCCACGTAGACGCGGAAATCGTCGCCGAGTTGCGCTTGCACCGCGCGCGCTTGCGCCTCCGTAGTTTCCAGCAAAGGTGTCTTACCGCCGATGCGCTGATACCGCGCGACGAGCTCGCGCAAGTTTTCCGGCGACGGCTTGCGCCCACCGCGAATGTCGGTGTAGTACGGCTCGATCTCGTCAAGCGAGTTCGGCGTGCCGTAGGCCATGAGCAAGACTGCGGTTGGTTCCACGTAATTCTCCCGAGATGTATGACTGGTATGCCTCTTTCGCCTTCCTCGAACTGGCGAGACGTAGAAAGGAGACGGCGGCTTGTTCGCGAACTCCGGTGCTCCTGCCTGCCATAACGATTCCTCTATTACCGGTTGAGCAAGAACGATCCCTATTCTTGTCTTGTGCCTCTGTCGGTTATGACCGTTGCTCTAGTTCAGCCGCCCGGGCGCGTTCAAGAAGCAGCTCGCGCTCGCGTTCGTTTCGCGTGAGCGCTGCCGCGCGTTCGAATTCTGTGCGCGCCTCGTCGAGGCGACCGAGCTTGGCGAGCAAGTCGCCCCGCACGGTGGGCAAGAGGTGGTAATGCTCGAGCGACGGCTCCGAGGTTAGCGCATCGACGCTCTCAAGCCCCGCGGCTGGATCGAACGCCATCGCGACTGCGACTGCACGATTCAGTTCCACGATGGGGGATGGCGTGAGCTGCGCCAGCGCGTCGTAGAGCGCGACGATACGCTGCCAATCTGTCTCTTCTGGAGTGCGTGCTCGCGCGTGACAGGCGGCAATCGCAGCTTGCAGCACGTACGGCCCGAATGCTCCGCCGAGTTGCTCGGCGCGTCGGAGCGCCGCAAATCCACGCTGGATGAGAAGTTGGTCCCAGCGCGCGCGGTTTTGATCGAAGAGTAGGATCGGCTCTCCCGACGGTCCGACACGTGCTCTCAAACGCGACGCCTGAAGTTCCATGAGCGCGACCAGTCCATGCACCTCTGGCTCATTCGGAATGAGTTCTGCCAGAACACGACCGAGACGGAGTGCGTCCTCACAGAGCGCAGGTCGCGTCCAGTCATCTCCGGCAGTCGCCGTGTAGCCCTCGTTAAAGATGAGATAGATGACCTCAAGCACCGACGACAGGCGCGCCGCGCGGTCAGCCCCCTGCGGGACCTCGAAAGGCACACGCGCCCCGGCGAGCGCCCGCTTGGCGCGCACGATGCGCTGCGCGATAGTCGGCTCGGGGACGAGGAATGCGCGCGCGATCTCGTCGGTCGTCAGACCTCCGAGCAGACGGAGCGTGAGCGCAGCGCGCGC
>Ga0163209_1000455_pt1 | contig 17777 bp, 12 predicted proteins | sample Kivu_160m_FD_113538 | JGI IMG/M metagenome (GOLD analysis project Ga0163209, IMG submission 113538) | Freshwater microbial communities from Lake Kivu, Western Province, Rwanda to study Microbial Dark Matter (Phase II) - Kivu_160m | ecosystem: Environmental > Aquatic > Freshwater > Lake ...
ACCGGCGTGCCCAGATCCTGCTCCCAGTGCATCTCTCCGGTTTTCCCGTCATAGCATACTACAGTCCCGTAGCTTGTTACAAGGATCAGGTAATTGCCGGTTGCCAGCGGACTGGGGATATCAGACAGGTAATCGGAGTTTTCCCACAGGATCTTCGGCCCCCCTTCCATCCCGATCGCGGCAAGTTTCGAGGTCTCGTTCACCGTGAATATCACTCCGTCGGAGAAGGCGGCGCTGGGACCTACCTCCCCGGAGATGCAATCGATCTGCCAGAGCTCCTTCCCGTTCGCCGGATCATACGATGCCACGATCGGATCGGCCGCCAGGATCAGTTCCTGCCTGCTGCCGGCACGCACCAGGATCGGGGATGCCCACGAAATACTGACCTTCCGGACGGTCTTCCAGACCTGTTCCCCGCTTTTCCCGTCCAGCGCCATGACGCCGGCCGATCCGCGCTGGTCGTACTGGACGATCACAAGGTTGCGGAACATGATCAGCGAAGAGGAATGTCCGTAATGGTTTTGCGGCAGACCAAGATTCTTTCCCCACACCCGGTTACCTTCGAAATCGAATGCTACAATGTCGCCATTGGCGAAGATGGCGTAGGCCCTTCTCCCGTCGGTGGTCATGGTCGGGGCGCTGAAGCCGGTTTCCCGGATGACTTTCGGTGGCGAGCCCGGACTGCCCGGGATCGTTCCGACCTCCCTTCTCCAGAGGAGTTTCCCTGTGCCGAGCGAGAAGCAATAGACCTCCCGCTTGCCTTCGCTGGCGCCTGAAAGGAATATTTTATCGTTCCAGATGATGGGAGAATTGTATCCCGGCAACGGGATCTCCGTCTTCCAGCGGATGTTCTTTCCTGTCCTGCCGTCCCATTCAACCGGTATTTTCTTTTGCCAGGCGATGCCGATACCGTCGGGCCCCCTGAACGAGGGGAAATTCCTCCGGATCTCCTCCACCGTTGGGAAACCCTCCCCGACAGCGGTAACCGCACTGACCGTCGCCTCTGAAATGGCAGCCGAATCTTCTTTTTCCCCGCTCTTTAATCCCGTATCCCGTATCCCTTCATCCGGCATCCCTGTTCCCTTCTTTCCCGTTTCTTTTTCCGGTGATCCGGCCTGACTTTCCGTGGTGAAAAGAGACTGATCTATTCGCCTGCCGAGCTCCAGGTGGGTAAGAAAGACCAGCCCCAATGATAAAATGACGATGGACATGCCCGTGTAAATGACCCAGTTGAGATTGATCTTCCGGTTGAGCCAGAAATCCCTTTGTTCCGGGGCCGGGATGCCGGGTATTTTACGCTGCAGAAGTTCAATAGCCTTCAAACAAGCCACCAGTGCAAGCAGCGAAGAAAACAGGAGGTATCCTCCCATCCTGATCTGCCATTGGCTGGTAAAAAAAGCCTTCCGGGCGAGCAGATCGAGTTCCCTGATCTCCTGCCGGAGTTGTTCGTCGCCGGGATTCGATTGCATCCGGTCAACCAGTGCTTTCATCCCCAACGAGTTCAGCGGATCAGCGCGTTTGAGCTGCATATAATTCACCAGGATCAGCACGCACAGGATGGCGGCGAATGCGGCGGCGGCCATTGCGATCTTCCGCAAAAGCGATATGATGAATTCCTTCATGGTCCGGCCAATGTTTCAACACCCGGTTTCACCGGGCAAAAGTCAACACATCTTGCACAACTGAAACAGGTCCCCTTGTCTGGTGTATAATCAGTCCGGTACCGGGAAACGAGGAACCATGCGAGCGAAATCCCGAAGACGAATCCGAGGAAACAGCCAAGGATCCAGCTTCCGGTATAAAACCGGCCGAGGATCAGCGATGCTTCCGACAGCAACTCCGGAACCGGTTTGCCGGAGGCCCTGAAGGCTGACATCTCAAAGGTTTCCTGATAGCTGCTATCCCGGCCGCTTTCCAGATGCATTTCTGCCAGACTGACGGTCCGGTTCACCACCGCCAGCTGCTCATGCAGACGGGAAACCGACCATCCGCCCAACAAGGTGAAAAGGGGTACCAGCAGGGTGATCAGGATCAGTTTACGGATCCTTGTGTTCCTGACTTCAGGATGTTTTACCGTCACCGGTATGTCGATGGCGTCGTACGGACAGGAATCCTCGCACAGCCGGCACTGAATGCATACGGTAGGGGTGATGGTCATGTGCTTCCATGAAAACCGGCTGACCCAGTTGAGCAGTACTCCATAGGGACAGAGGAACCTGCAGTAGGGGCGGGCGATGAATATCCCCGAAACGAGCAGGATCCCGGCAAAAAGGAACATGCTGAACGATGCATCGAACCGGAAGATACCCACGAAGGGATCGTAACGGCAGATAATGAAGTCGGTGGCGGTTGCCGCATAAAGCACGGCGAGGCCGAGATAAATGTACGGAATGAGCCCGAGTATGGCATTCAGCCTGACACCGAGCCGTTGCGGACTGAAGGAGATCAGATCCTGGATCGCCCCGAAGGGACAGACCCCGGCACAGAATGTGCGGCCGAACAACAGGGTGAAGACCAGCGGAAGTACGAAAAAAGCAAGGACGGTGACCGGTATGGCGTATCCGTCGTTGAAAAGCGCCAGAGTTACGTTCTGAAGGGCCCCGATGGAACAAACGCAGCCTTCCCGGTAAAAGCCGAAATAGACAAGTGAAAAAAGCGAGGTCCAGAACACCCCGGTGCGGGACCTTCTTTTCAGCGCCAGCCAGGAGATAACCGAAAGGGTGGCCAGCAATACTGCGAAATCCACCCAGGCCAGGAAATCATCCCGGGCGCCCGGCTGCAACGTTTCGGGCTGAACGTATCCCGATTCGAACTCGGGTTTCGGGAAACGTTGTATGGCGGAGGCTTCCGTGAAGAACAACATGAATGGCAAGAAGATAATCAGGTACCAGCGGCGGATTCTTTTACCGCAGAGACGCAGAGACGCAGAGGTCACAGTTTCGTTCATGTTAATCAGCGTCTTGGCGTCTTAAGTGCGATAATGGTTTCGGTCTGATCAACCTGCCTGAGCAGATAGGGCTGCCTGAGCGGCACCCGGCTGAAAGCATCCGCAGGACAAACCCGGGCGATGGAACACTGGTTGCAGTTGATGCAGCGGTCGTGCCTTACCTGGAGTTGCAGCGAGCCGTTCCCGAAGGAATCGCAGCCTTTGACACATTTGCCGCACCCGATGCAAAGCGGCTCATCGATCGTATATTCAAAAAAGGGATCCTCGATGAATTTTCGTTTGATCGCGTTCACAGGGCAAAGCTGATTCTCCGCGCCGGTATGAAGGGTCTTGGTCCCCGGCTTGAAGTAACCGCCGCAAAGGTCGCAATAGCCGCACATGGCATAAACATGGACGCATTTGACGGCCGACGGGCTCATCACGCAGTTGGTCGAGCAGCGGCCGCACTGGATGCATTTCGAAGGATCGAGCTGCCACACCGTCTCCTCCGACACGGTTTTTTTCAGCGCCAGCGCAGAAACCCCGCCGACGCCCAGCAGAACCGAGGCCCTGATGCCGGCGGAGAGAAATTTCCTCCGGCCGATCTTATCCTTATTTTCCTGCTTTTCCATTTGTGTATGATGATTTCGGTTCTCTGGCCTTGTTCAGACGAAATCTGTCAGCCTCAGGCAGCCGACAGCGCTCAGAAAGATTGCAGGCTTCGCAAAGGAAATCGTACCTGCACCGCTCTGCCCTGTCCCGGCGATGCACCAGGAACCCGGTCATCAGGGCAAGCGATGTAAACAAACCGCCCCTGACGATCTGTTTGAGAAATTGACCCCTATTCATTGCCTTCATCTTTTTTAACGAAAATCCTGACCTGGTTCCTGCCGGGATCCAGCACGATGATACGGTCACGGGAATCCACGGCCAGGTCAATGCCCCTGGTTCCTTCGATGAAGGATTCCGGCCCGGCCACGAGGCATGAGAAACTTCCGTCAGGCCGGTAGATCTTGATCCGTTCGATGCCCTTTTCGGCCGTGACAAAAGAACCGTCGGACATCACGGCAAAATTCGACGGGTTGCAGCATCCGCAAAAACCCTCCACGGTCAGCGACGATTCGCCCCATGAAGCGATCAGGGATCCCTCCCTGTCATACTGCTCAAACTTGTGCCGGCCGGGATTCACGATCCAAAGTTCGCCCTTTTTCCCGAAGCCCAGGTCAAAGTACGGACTCGGAATCACAAACCCGGGAATGCCCCTTTCCGGGTCTTTCGTGCCGAATTTTCCGATCATCTTTCCGGATGCGGTGTAATAAAATACGATCTTGTTCCCGGCATCGGCGATAAAGACCTCGTTTTCCGCTGCAGCCACCGAAGTGATGATGGATTCCTCGCCGCAGGACTCCCACTGAGCCAGCTCCTTTCCTGACGGGTTGCGTATTTCGATGCGGTCTCCCATGCCAAGGTACAGCTTTCCGCTTAAATCGGGATAAATACAATTGGCGGTACCCGCCAGATGAAAGCCGCCCTCACGCTTCCCTTCCCGGTCAAAGATCGCGACGCCCCCTCCGCCACAAACATAGATCCGGCCGGACAGGTCAACGGCAATGCCCCTTGGATCCTCCAATCCCGTGCCGAACTGCATGGTTTCATTATATTGAGCGCAGATCGTGTCTGCTGTATTCACTTGTTCTAAAGCAGGTTCCGGCGATACGGACCCTCCCCGTCCGCTGAAAAACATGTCCCATGTCATGAACAGCAGCGCCGCGATCAGCAAAGTCAGGGCGACAGAGATAAGTATCTTTCTTTTCATGTTACAATGCCTTGATGTCCATACATACCATCTGCCTTGAATCCCGCATCAGAAGGTACCCCCCCGTGATGGCCATCGGTCCCCATGAATCCTGCCCGTCGATGATCCGCTTCCTGTCGAGTATCCTGAATTTCGTCGGTGAAACCCTTGCGATCGTCATCTCCCCGTCGTCGTTCAGGATGTAAAATTTGCCATCGGCCAGGATATAGGGGCCCATGCCAAACCGCTCGGTCCTGCCGCTGCTCAGTACCACGGTTTTACAGTCGTTTGCCCGGTAGCAGGCAAACTGGTTGCGCAGGGCCCCGGCGTCCTTCGGCAGGATGCCATAAAGGTACCCGTCGTAAAAAACAGGTGTTTGCTGTTCCGATGCAAGTCCTTCGTTTGGCTTATAGATCTGACGTACGGCAACGGAGAATTGTCCGTCTTTCCCTGTCACCTGCAGCAGGGCGGATCCCGCTCCGTACCCGGCAGTCACGAAGATCATTCCTTCGCCGGCCATGACAGGGGAGGGGGCGACCACCGCAGGCGAGAATTCCGAAGTTTTCCAAAGTACGGTTCCCCTGTCGGCGCCTGAGGCCGAAATGCCGCAAATGCCTCCGATGGCGAAATAAACGTACATCTTCTTCCCCATAAAGGTCATGGGCATAACCGAGGAGTGCGACATCTTCCAGCCTCCCGGATTCGGGGTCTCCCAAATTGCCCGGCCGGTATTGCAGTCGAGGGCGACCATCAGCGACTTTCCCCCGGTGGCGATAATGGCCGTGTCTCCGTCCATCAGCGGGCACTGGCCGGTGTACCAGAAAGGGATTTCCGAGGTGTACACCCCTGCCACGTCGAGTCCCCACAGAAAATCCCCATTGGTGCGGTTGACACACATCGCATGTCCTTTCGGCCCAAGGGTCAGCACAAATTTTTCGCTGACGGCGGGGACGGTCCTTGACAATCCGTGGTTCCGCTTAAGATGCACCTTGTATCCCCTGCGCCACAGCTCCTCGCCCGAAGCGAGCGAGAAACATCGCAGCATGTCTGCCCGCTCCTTTTCATCGTAGTCGAGGACGTAAACCTTTCCGTCGTAAACCGCCGGGGCGGCATGCCCTTCGCCAAGATCCTTTTTCCAGAGGATCCTCGGACCTCCTGCTTCCCAGTTTTCAATCAGCCTGGTATCCTCCTTGCTGATGTTGTCATAATCCTCTCCCCGGAACCTGGGCCACCGTGTCCCGGGGACATCCTGCATCTCCCTGAACAGGGTGAATTCCGATCCGATGCTGACCTGCAGTGCCGGGATCTTCTCGTCGCTCGTCCGTTTATCCATTCCGGGCACAGAAAGGGTCAGCCTCCCGGCAGGATCATAAAAAAGCCACCACACCAGGGCCCCGACCGCAATAAGAACGAACACTGCTACAATGATCCCGGCCCACCCGTTTTTTATCATGTATATTCCTTCTGAAAACACCACATTCCTCCCGTCTACCCGTCCACCTGTTCACTCGCTCACCCGCTCACTTTTTCATCCGCACATCATAAGCCATCACCACTTCCCCCCGCCGGATGTATAAAACCCCGTCCCGGATGGTCGGGTGGGCCCAGCAAGGACCCGTGCCCCCGGCAATCTTAAAACTGCCCCGGAGGTCGAATTTCGCGGGATCGGGTAGAAGCAAACCTGTATTTCCGCCTTTCTCCTCGAAAAGGTAGAGCATCCCGTCCGCTTCTATGACGGAACCTTTGGTCTGCCATTTTTCTTCATACATCGTTTTCCCTGTGATCCAGTCGAGGCAGCACCAGTTGCCCCGGCTGTTGTCGAGCCAGTTGGATCCGTAAATGTATCTGTCCCGGAGCACGACGCCCCCGTGGTGGCAGTCGAGCGTGGAAGTGGTCCATAAAAGCCCGATCGTATCACCGTTTTCCGAAAGGCTGAACATGGCCCCGGGATGGTCGTATCCGCCGGTGATAAACAGGCGTCCGTCGTGGTAAAGCGGCGTAATGGTATTGGTTTTGGGCGCTCCAGGCCATACCTTCAGGGATTCTTCCGGATCGAGGGCGGCATAATCGTAGCGCCATAAAACTTTTCCGTTTGAAGCGTCAAAGCCTGCCAGGTTGTTGGCCATCAGGGTGACGATGATCTCCCTGCCTCCGCGGGTGACAAGGAGGGGCGAGACATAGGCTCCAGTGTCGTGAAGCGTCCTTGATTCCCACACCGTTTCGCCGGTGTTCATATCCAACGCCACCATGGATGTCCTCGGTCCCGCCGGGGTGCAGATGACCAGCCCGCCGGTGATCAGCAGCGATTCACATACACCCCATTCCCCGTAAACCCCGCTGAACTTTTTAGCGGCGTCGAAACTCCAGTTTGTTCTTCCATCGCCGGCCCGGATGCTGCTGATGGTCCCGCGCCCGCTCAGGACAAACACATTGCTCCCTGTGACGGTCGGCGTGCAGCGGGTTTCGGGAAAAGAGCCGTTCCAGGAAGGTCCGAAGGATACCTGCCATAGTACCTGCCCTTTCATGTCCATGGCAGTCAGGTAGTCGGATGAATCCTTCATTCCGGTCACGTAAACCGACTTTCCGTCCGACACGGCAGAGGAATAGCCTTTGCCGATCCCCTTGCAGGTCCAGAGCAGCGGCGGGCCGGCCGTGGGCCATTCCTTCAGCAATCCCGCCGAAGGATAATGCCCGTCGCGCTTTGGTCCCCGCCATTGGGCCGCATCCTGTGAAACGGCTGTTATGACGGCATGAATGGCAATAAGGAGGACCAACACATTTTTCATTTTCAATTAGCTTTGAGATTATAAACCATCAGCGAGGTTCCGTGCCTCACGAACAGCCGCCCGTGACCGATGACCGGGTGCGCCCAGTGCTGTTCCTCACCGTACGGCACCTTGAAGGCGCTCACCTTTTTAAACGAGTTTGCCAGTGGCTGGGCAAGAACGACCTCCCCGTTGTCGCCATACAGGTAAAGCATCCCGTCAGCATAAATGATATTCCCTTTCCCGGTGATCTTTTCGGAATGCATGACAGTCCCGGTCTTCCAGTCGAGGCAGTGCCATGCCTTGCCCATGTCGTCTGAGCCGAAGATCTTTCCATTGACCAGCGCGATGCCGCCCATGCGATTGTCGATCTGTTTGTCGCGCCAGACCTCCCTGACTGTGCTGCCATCGTCCGAGAGCCTCAGCATCACCCCGCCCTGTCCGTAGCCGGAAACACAGTAAAGATATCCGTCATGGAAGAGCGGCGTGTTGGCATGGACGGAATATTTATTGGGCTGGTCCACGCTCCAGAGCATTTTTCCGTTATCGGCGTCAATGCCAAGAATGGAACTTGCCGTATGAAGTGCAATGATTTTCCGGTTGTTAAGATTTACAAGCGCAGGCGATCCATAGGCGCTGGTCTCGCTTTTTCCGCGGCATTTCCAGATCAGCCTGCCGGTGGAGGCATCGAGTGCGATCACATTCGACTCCGGGCCACCCGGCGTGCAGAAGAGCTTGTTTCCATCGATCAGGAGGTTTTCCGTCATGCCCCACCGGATGCTGACGGCTCCGTAATCCTTGATAAGATCTGCGCTCCAGACAAACGCGCCGTTGTCCGCCCGGCGGCAGACCAGCTTCCCCAAACCGCTGAGCTGGTAAATCCTGCCGTTGCTCACGAGCGGTGTGCTTCGGGTGCCCGGATAGCTTTCCGTCCACTCTTCACCGTAAGGTACTTTCCACTGTAGTTTGCCGTAAAGGTCAAAGCAGAACATATAACCGATGCCGTCGATAATACCGGCCGTATAGACCCGGTCGTTTGTGACGGCCGCTGAAGAGTGTCCCGCCCCGAGCCCGTCAAAATGCCAGAGCAGCTCCGGACCTGTTTCAGGCCAGACTTTCAGCAGACCGGTACCCGGGTAATTGCCGTCGCGACCTGGTCCGCGCCATTGTGCCGTTTCCTGTGCGGCGAGGTTTATAGTTGCAATTGCAGCGAAAAACAGCGCGATCGGGGTTTTGTTCATGTCGGGTTGGTAAAAAGTTCACCGCCAAAAATAACGGAAAATATCGTAGCAAAGAAAATCCACTGTATCTTGGCCCTGAAATTGATCAGAACCAAACTAAGTATGAAAGACCTGAAGCGATACTTTGACATCCCGGCGCCGCCGGAAGACATCTACAATGCATTGACCAACCCGGTCACACTGCAGCTCTGGACAGGCGAACCTGCCGTGATGGAAGCTGTGCCGGGCACGGAATTCTCCCTGTGGGACGGGAGCATCACCGGGCTCAACCTGGAATTTGAACCCGGGAAAAAGATGGTGCAGCAATGGTATTTTGGCAACCAGGCCGGGCCTTCCATTGTGACGATCACCCTTCATGCAAAAGGGAAGGGCGCCTCCGTCGAGCTGATCCATACCAACATTCCCGACGGGGATTTTCACGAAATCTCAAGAGGGTGGAACGAAAGCTATTTCGGGGCGCTCAGGGAGTTTTATAAGTGAGGGGCAGTTCCGGTTGGGCGGGAAATAAATAGAAAGAGCGTCTCATGCATAATGTGAGACGCTCTCTTCTGACACCATCAGAACCTGTAACCGGCCTATTGCATTTTCTTTAAGAACATATACCAGGAGACCTCGTATGTGTCAGGATCTGTTGGTTTGGCCTGACCACCTTTTTCATCTGAATTTTTCACATAAGGCAGCAGCACATCATTGCCTGCCTCCCAGTTGGCGGGAGTGAAAACAGTGTTTTTATCGACTGTCTGCAAAGCCAGGATCGTTCTTTTGATCTCCTCCGTATTTCGGCCCACCTCCATGGGGTAGTAAAACATGGCACGCACCTTATTTTTAGGATCGATGATGAACACTCCCCTCACATCTTTGGTCGTGCTGACGCCGGGTTGGATCATGCCGTATTTACTTGCAATGGTGAGGTCATGGTCATCAACAAGCGCGAAGGTGATCTTCGGAGTTTCCCTGTTCTTGTACTTCAGGGATTCCATTGATTTCACCCACTGGTTGTGTTTGTCAAGGTCATCGGCCGAAACGACCAGGCACCTGACGTTCATCTTTTTCAGATCATCCTGCATCTCGGCCAGCTCAAGTATTTCCGATGTACAAACCGGGGTGAAATCCGCCGGATGGCTGAAGATGATCTTCCATGAACCATCGTAATCCTTCGGGAAATCAATAGTTCCATTCGTTGATTTGGCAGTGAAGGATGGCGCAACATCGCCAAGCTGCGGAAGTCCCGCCCTGGATTTTTCCTGCGACATAACTGTAGAGGCTGAAAGAGCCAGTATTGATATGGCAACAAAAGTCATTCTCATAATGTTTGGGTTTTAAATTAATTTAGATTAAATAAATGCAAAATTACAAAAAAGTAATAAATCCCGATGGTAAAAAAAAGTCAACAGAAATATTCCAACCCTTTTTGGATATTCAGATCGGAACCTGTAAAAAAGCAGGCTGCCGTCCACCGGGCAGCAGTCCGCTTATCAATAAGAGTTAGGAATATATGTTGAATTCAGGGATGTTCAGGCCTGTAATTCCTCAAATTCGGCTTCGGCAGGTGTAACCGGGGCAAGTTTTTCCAGGTTGATTTCGGCCTGAATTTCATCGCCAAAATCGGCAACGGCTGGAACGATCGGGGCCAACGCCTGGAAGGTCATCACAGATTCCCTTGCATCCGTGCCGTCCTCAAAAGTGGCTTCCGCCGGCGTCAGTGGTGCAATCGCAGTGATGACCGAAGCTGCTTTATCCCTGGAGGCTTCAGCCGGATGCACATTTCCTGCCGCAACAAGGGCACTGGCTTGCAAGCCGGCCAGGAAAGTAAAAAGGACTAATTTGTTTCTCGTAATCGAATATATGGTTTTCATCGTTTTCATTTTTAACTTTTTTCATTTTTCTATCCAATGGACGCCAGGTTGAACTCAACGTTACAACCTGTTTTGGAATTAACATTAATTTAGCAAATAATTGATAATGAATTAAATGTGATGCAAAATTAAAATTTATTTAAATTCAATATAAAGAAAGTCGTTGAACGGGGGGATTCACCCGGCGAATCCCGGTTTTTACCCGATGAAAGGATTTACTGAAAAGTCAGTTCCCGGAGATCAGAGGTTTTCAAGGAAGTACTGGACCATCTTCTGGTTCAGGTGCGCGCGGTCTTTCCCGCGTACATTGTGCTCATGACCGGGATAGACAAAGAAATCGACCTGTTTGCGCTCATCCACGCATTTCTTCAGGAATACCAGTGAATTCTGGGGTACTACGGTCTCGTCCTGGTAATCGTGTATGATGAGCAGTTTTCCTTTCAGGTCCTTTACATAATTAAGGAGGCAGGCATTCCTGTAACCTTCGGGATTGCTCGACGGGGTGTCCATGTAACGCTCGCCGTACATCACTTCATAATATTTCCAGTCGATGACGGGTCCGCCGCAAACAGCGGTGCGGAATACTCCCGGGTATTTCAGGAACATAGAAATAGTGAGGAATCCACCGTAGCTCCATCCGTTGATGCCGATGCGGGTGGAATCCACAAAAGACATGGATTTGAGGGCTTGTACCCCAACCATTTGATCCTCTACCTCTTTAATTCCGAGGTTTCGGAAGATAGCCTGCTCGAAATCGCGTCCCCGATATGATGTACCCCGGTTATCGAGCGTAAATACGACGTATCCCTGGTCGGCCAGGTAGTTCAGGAAAAGCCCGCCGCCTCCGAGCCATGAATTGGTGACAAGCTGGGAGTGGGGGCCGCCATATACATATATGATGGCCGGATATTGCTTCCCGGGATCAAAAGTTGCAGGCCGGATCAGCCTGCAGTGGAGGTCGGCGCCCTCCACGTTCTTCACAGTAAAGAGGGTCGTTTCTCCGAGTTGATAATCTTTCACCGGATTATCAGCGACCAGCAGGGTGTCGACCGGCTTTCCGGCGGGATCCAGTACTACCGAAAGCCTGGGCACGGTGGCGCTGGAATAGGTATCGAGAATAAACCGTCCGTCGTCGGAGATCCTGGCTGAATGTGTTCCCGGAACACTTGTGATGGCATTCATCCCGCTTCCCTGCAGGTCAACTACATAGAGTTGCCTTCCGGTCGGGTTATCCTTATTGCACAGGAACCATGCCCTGGAGGCAGCACGGTCCGACTGGAGGTATTCAGTAACTTCCCATTCTCCTGCCGTGAGCTGCCTGATCATGTTGCCGGTGGTATCATAGAGGTAGAGGTGGTTGTATCCGTCGCGCCGGCTCTCCCAGATGAACTTGCCGGGGTCGCCTTTGAGGAACTCAGGTCCTTCCTGGGGTTCCACATAGCGGTCATCCTGTTCCTTGAACAGGGTTTTTACGAACCAGCCCGTACTGACGTCATACTGGTTCATCAGCATGTAATTCTGGTCACGGTTGAGGGTTGCAATATAGATGGACTTTCCATCGGGGCTCCAGGTGACATTGGTCAGGTACCCGGTGCTGGATGCGGAATCCCGGAAGGATTGGCCGGTCTGGAGATAGACGGTGGTCCCGGAGGCGGGGGAATAAACACCTACCGTGACTTCATGGCTGGTCATTCCTGCCATGGGGTATTTAACGGGGGTGAGCGCAGCGATGCGCTGGGTGACGTCGACCAGCGGGTAATCGGTTACCATGGTCTCATCCATCCGGTAAAAGGCCAGCCGGTCTCCGGCAGGGGACCAGAAGGTTCCCTTGCTGATGCCGAACTCATTTCGATGCACCCTGTTGCTGCCGTAAAGGATGCCCGGGTTCTTCTCGTCGGTGACCGCCGTTTCTTTTCCTCCTTCCGAGATAAAGAGGTTGTTCTGCTTCGTGTAAGCCACTTTTTTCCCGTCGGCCGAAACATCAACATTTTCAACTTTTTCCGGCCAGGCGCTGACCCGTTCCAGACTGTTTTTCATCAGGTCATAAATGTAAAAGCCGGATGCATGGATAAAGGAAAACCGGTCTTCGGTCATGAAGGTGAACTGCGGGAACTTTTTCAGTGTGTCATGTTTCTCTGTTTGCAGGATCCTGTTGAGCCAGGACAGTCGCACGAGTGTATCCCGCCGTGCGATGCCGGGGGAACCTTGCACCAGGTTGTTGTTGGCGACGAAAACATACCGGTTGGCACCCGTCCTCCACTGAAGTTGTGCCAGGGATGCGGGAATCAGGTTCGGGTTCAGACCGCTTGCGTCTTCAATTGTCAGCCGTTTCGGCTGGGCGGCGAGCAGCACAGGAAGAAGCATCAGGCTGATGAAGGGGAAGGGAAGTTTTAACATAAAGACAATGATAAATGATGAGGGTGAATTATGAATTATCTGGCTTTCGCCAGTTCCGTGATCAATCCCGGGTCCTTTTCAATGGCATTCCCCACCACGACCACGTCGGCGCCGGCATTATATGCGGCTTTTGCTATGGCGGGACTGGTGATGCCGCCTCCGATCACGAGCGGTAGTCCGATAGCCTCCCTGACCCTGGCGATCATCGGGGGAGGGACCGGGTTCAGCGCTCCGCTGCCGGCATCCAGGTATATCAGCCTCATGCCCAGCATTTCGCCGGCCATGGCGGTGCAGGCGGCAACGTCGCATTTATTCCTCGGGATCGGCGTCGTGTTGCTCATGTAGGCGACGGTCGTCAGGCTGCCGCTTTCAATCAGCATATACCCTGTGGGGATGATTTCGAGGCCGCTGGACCTGAGATATGGCGCAGAGATCACATGGCGCCCGATCAGCAGGTCGGGATTTCTGCCCGAGATCAGCGAAAGGAGCAGGATCCCGTCGGCCATATCCGTCAGTTGCATGTTGTTCCCGGGGAAAAGGATGACAGGTATTTCAGATTGTTCCCTGATCACGGAGATGAGTTCCTGCATGTTATCGCGGAGCAGCAGGCTGCCGCCCATGAAGAAATAATTCACGCCGGCTGCTTTGGAAAGCCTGACTACCGCCAATACCGATCCGGCGGTATATTTGTCGGGATCGATCAGCACGGCTAATTTCTTTTTACCGGCGCTTGCATCCCATTTCATTGATTGATAGAGGTCCATATCAGGATTTAAAAACGGCGCATGCGATCTGCCGGATATTCTCGGAGATCCCCACCGTAAAATAATGTACGACCGGAACGCCTGAACGGATCAGTTCCTCCGATTGCATGATGCCCCATTCTATCCCCACCTTGAAGGCATCCTCGTTGCTTTTACAGGCAGTCAGCCGTTTGACCAGCTCTTCGGGGATATCGATGAAGAAAACCTGGGGAAGAACATTGATATCGCGGATCGAGCAGATCGGTTTCAGGCCGGGAATGACCGGAACGTTAATGCCCTCCCTGCGGCAGGCCTCCAGGAAGTCAAAGTATTTCCGGTTATCGTAGAACATCTGGGTGATGATGTATTCAGCCCCGGCATCGATCTTGCCCTTCAGGTATTTCATGTCATAGGCCAGGTTGGGTGATTCTATGTGTTTCTCCGGATAGCCGGCCACCCCGACGCAGAAATTGGTGCTGAAGGCGTTCAGGAGCTCATTGTCAAGGAATTTTCCCCGGTTCATGTCGGTGATCTGTGCCACCAGCGTATCGGCATGCGCGTGACCCTCCTTTTCGGGGATGAAGGTACGCTGATTTTTTGGCGCGTCTCCCCGAAGCGCCAGAACGTTATCTATGCCCAGATAGCTGAAGTCAATCAGTGCGTATTCTGTTTCTTCGCGGGTGAATCCGCCGCAGATGATATGGGGCACCACTTCCACCCCGGGATATTTGTACTTGATGGCGGCCGAAATGGCAACCGTACCCGGACGTTTCCGCACCGTTTTTTTCTCGAGTAGTCCGTTCTCACGCTTTTTATATATCACTTCTTCCTGGTGGTAGGTCACGTTGATGAATGACGGGTTGTATTCCAGCAAGGGATCGATGGTGCGATATATACTGCTGATGCTGTGGCCTTTCAGCGGCGGGAGCAGCTCGAAAGAAAAGAGCGTTTTATCGGCTTTTTTGATCAGATCTGTAATTTTCATCCTAGAAATTCAGGTTTGCAATAAGAAGTTTTTCCGCCTGCTCCGGGCTGATGCCTTTGCGCCGCGCGTAATCGGCCACCTGGTCTTTGCTGATCCGGCCGAGGTTGAAATAGCGTGATTGAGGATGGGAGAAATAGTACCCGCTTACCGACGCTGCAGGGTACATGGCATAGTTTTCCGTCAGCCTGATGCCTACCTTCTTCTCGGCCTCCAGCAGGTCAAAAAGGGTTCGTTTCTCCGAGTGCTCCGGGCAGGCCGGATATCCCGGTGCGGGCCGTATGCCCGGGTATTCCTCCCGGATCATCGCCTGGATATCGAGGGATTCTTCCCGGGCATATCCCCAGAACTCCTTCCTGACACGTTCATGCATCAGCTCGGCAAATGCTTCAGCGAGCCGGTCGGCCAGGATTTTGAGCAGGATGGCGTGGTAGTCGTCGAGTTCCTCATCATAACGCGCAACCCACTCTTCCACCCCGAGGCCGGCCGTAACTGCGAAACCTCCCATGTAATCAACGATGCCGCTCTCCTTTGGCGCTACGAAGTCGGCGAGACAGAGGTTCGGATCTCCCTGTTCCCTGAGCTGCTGGTTCCGGAGAAAACGGAAGATGGCCAGCGTTTCCGAACAGCTATCATCAGCATAGGCGATAACGTCATCCCCCACGGAATTGCAGGGATAGAGTCCCACGACGCCCCTTGCGATCAGCATCTTTTTTTCCGTGATCTCCCCGAGAAGATGTGTGGCATCCCCGAAGAGCTTTCTGGCTTCGGATCCCTTGACGGGATCTTCAAGAATTGCAGGGTATTTCCCGTTCATTTTCCAGGCATGGAAGAAAAAGTTCCAGTCGATATATGGTGCGATCTCATGCAGCGGGTAGTCGAAAAATATCTTGTTCCCGATGAAGGCCGGGTGGGGGATCCGGGCTGTTTCCCAATTGATCTTCAGTCTGTTCCTGCGGGCATCGGCCAATGAAATATAGGAATAGTCGCCTTTGCGGTCATAGCTGTTGCGGATCCCTTCATATTTTCTGCGGAGGGATGCGGCAAAATCCTTGCCGGTTAAAGGATTCAGAAGGTTCGAGATCACTCCGGCCGCCTTGGAGGCATCCCTGACATGGACGACGGGGTGGTAACCCGGGGCGATCTTAACGGCGGTATGCAACTCGGAGGTGGTCGCCCCGCCGATGAGGAGTGGCACGGTGAATCCGGTTCTTTCCATCTCCCTGGCCACATGGACCATCTCTTCGAGCGACGGGGTGATGAGGCCGCTGAGGCCGATCACATCAATGTCCTTCTCCCGTGCTGCTGCCAAGATCCTTTCAGCCGGGACCATTACCCCGAGGTCAGTCACCTCGAAGTTGTTGCATGCCAGGACGACCCCGACAATATTCTTGCCAATGTCATGGACATCGCCCTTCACCGTTGCGAGAAGCACCCGGCCCTTGTTTTTTGGTTCCCCACGGGCTGCAGCTTTTTCTGCTTCGAGGCGGGGTGTGAGCCTTGCGACTGCCTTTTTCATCACCCTGGCGCTGCGGACGACCTGGGGAAGGAACATCTTTCCGCTCCCGAACAGTTCACCCACACGTCCCATCCCCTCCATCAGGGGCCCTTCGATGATCTTCAGCGCCGAATCGAACTGTGGCATAATTTCATCGACATCCTGTTCAATATATTCATCATTTCCCCTGACGAGGGACTGGATCAGCCGTTCTGTTACGGGCAGGGTTCGCCATTCAGCCACTTTCTCCTCTTTTTTTCCGTCGTCTGCCATCCGGCCCGCATAGGCCAGGAGCCGCTCGGTGGCGTCCCTGCGGCGGTTCAGGATCACATCTTCGACAAGCTTCACAAGCGGCTTCGGGATCTCGTCGTAAACCGGCAGGGCGCCGGCATTGACGATCCCCATGTCGAGCCCGGCCCTGATCGCGTGAAAAAGAAAGGCAGAATGCATGGCTTCCCTCAGCGGATCATTTCCACGGAAAGAGAAGGAGAGATTGCTGATGCCGCCGCTTACATTCGCATGCGGCAGGCGGGATTTGATCCACCTGACTGCTTTCAGGAATTCGACCGCGTAATTTGCATGTTCTTCCATGCCGGTTGCGATCGCAAGAACGTTCGGGTCAAAAATGAGGTCGCCCGGTGGAAAGCCAACCTCTTCCGTAAGGATCTGGTAGGCGCGCGCTGCAATTGCCGTGCGTCGTTCGAAGGTCGTGGCCTGGCCTTCCTCGTCGAAGGCCATGATCACCGCGGCGGCGCCGAATTTCCGCAGCAGCCTGGCCTGGTCCCTGAATGCTTCTTCTCCCTCCTTCAGACTGATGGAATTGACGATGGGTTTGCCCTGGATGCATTTCAGGGCGGCATGGATCACCGTGAAGTCGGATGAGTCGATCATGAAGGGAACCTTCGCCACCCCGGGATCCGATGCAGCCATGTTGAGGAAATTCACCATGGCCTTGCGGGCGTCGAGCATGGCTTCGTCCATGCTGATATCGATCACCTGAGCCCCGCTCTCGACCTGTTGCCTGGCGACCGAGAGGGCCTCTTCGTATTTTTCCTCGCGGATCAGGCGGGCGAACTTCCTTGAACCGCTTACATTGGTACGTTCACCGATATTGATGAAGTTGCTTCCCTTGAAGATGACCAGCGGTTCCAGGCCGCTCAGGGTGAGGCACTCGCGACGGGCGGGCACCTGCCTGACCGTTCCGTCCTGGGCAAGCCCGGCGAGGGCGCGGATGTGGTCAGGGGTGGTGCCGCAGCATCCTCCGACGATATTCACGAATCCGCTATCGATAAAGTCGCGGATATGACCGGCCATCTCTTCGGGCGACTGGTCGTATTCGCCAAACTGGTTTGGCAGTCCGGCATTGGGATAGGCGATGACGGGGAAGGGAGCCTTTGCGGAAAGTTCCTCCAGGTAGGGGCGCAGTTCCGCTGCGCCGAGTGAGCAGTTGAGCCCGATGGCGAGCAGGTCGAAATGTTGGATGGAGACCAGGAATGCTTCCAGGGTCTGTCCGGAGAGGGTGCGGCCGCTGTTGTCGGAGATGGTAACGCTGGCGATGACCGGGACCCCTCCCC
>Ga0163209_1000457_pt1 | contig 17757 bp, 14 predicted proteins | sample Kivu_160m_FD_113538 | JGI IMG/M metagenome (GOLD analysis project Ga0163209, IMG submission 113538) | Freshwater microbial communities from Lake Kivu, Western Province, Rwanda to study Microbial Dark Matter (Phase II) - Kivu_160m | ecosystem: Environmental > Aquatic > Freshwater > Lake ...
AACCGGATTCAATCATCCTGTATCACAACAATGAACAGGTCCTGGCCGAAGGGGGATTTCCAAGGCCGTTCGGTGAAATAACCGATACTGAAAATGCACTCGGGAAGAGTTTCTGGCCGGATCAGTATTGGAAAGGTGCTTTAAGTGATATGAGAATATATAAATCAGCCCTGACCGAAACCCAGGTTAAGGAACTATACAACAAGACGGTTGCAACCGGAATCAACCAGATCGATGTAACCCGGAGCAAACCGCTTGTTTATACGTATGACGGTCGGCTGGTGGTAAAACTGGAATCAAAAAAATATGACGAGCTGGTTTCAGTTTACACTGAAACCGGAGCCCTTATCACCAGAAAGCCTGTTCATGAAATTAATTCGGTTGACCTTCGTTCGGGATTGTATATCATAAAAGTTACCGGATCGGAAGTGAATTATTCGACAAAGGTGTTTGTTACCAGGTAGTTAGTATTGAGGTTTAATGGGGTGCCTTAACGGCGCCCCATTTTTCTTCTCTTCAAAAATCAACCATCGGTGATAATTTCCAGCAACATCTGGTCCTGGTATTCTTTATGCCTTTTTTTCATGGGTTGTTTCAATTCTCCGGTTCTCTTTTCCCAGGAACTGAAAAATCCCCTGACCCTGAGCAATGAATGGGTCGGATATTCCATTGGCGATCCGTACGTTCTTAAGCATAAAGGCATTTTTTATCTCTATTGCAGCACCAAGGATGCCGAAACAGGAATAAAATGCTGGAGTTCGAAAGACCTTCTCAAATGGAAATATGAAGGTTTATGTTCCACCAGCACCGTCACCAAAGGTGCTTATGCACCGGAGGTTGTTTACCGGAACGGAAAATTCTACCTGTTCACATCTCCGGGCGGAAACGGACATTATATCCTGACATCCGATTCCCCCGCCGGGCCTTTCGTCCCGGCAACGTCAAACCTTGGCAGGGCTATCGACGGTTCGGGATTTACCGATGATGACGGAACAATGTATTTCTTTCATGCATCGACTGAGGGAATCATCGGTTGCATCATGCCCGATCCTTTATCTTTCGGGGCAGAACTGAACCTTAATGCCCGAATGAACAACTGGTGGACAGAGGGCCCCTGCATGTTCAAAAGGAACGGGTTCTATTATCTGATATATACCGGCAACCATCTGCTCAGCAAGGGGTATCGAATTGATTACGCAATCAGTGACAAAGGCCCATTAAGCAGTTTTACTCCCGCAGCTTCTCAAAATCCCATACTCATTGATGCGTTGGGCCTGCATACGGGCCTTGGTCACGGCAGCATCTTCATCGGACCTGATCTTGACAGTTACTACCTTACCTACCATAACCTGGTCAATCAAAACGGTCCCTTCCGCCGGTTGAATTTCGACCGGATCGCCTGGAACGGAAACAAACTCATCGTCCTGGGACCCACCGACTTTATACAACAAAATCCATCAATGCCTGATGGATACGACTTTTTAGAGCGTTCAGGGCTCGGAACCGGATGGACCACTCCTGACGGAGGTCTCTGGAAAATGAATGGCCGGGGATCATTGCTCCAGGATACGATCATTCCGGACGACCGGACACCTTTCACTGCCATCTTCAACGGTGTGGCAGGAAGTATCAATTACACCGCCGAGTTTAATCTTAGAGAAATTGACCCGGCTGGAGAAAACAGCAGGACCGGTGCCATTTTCAGTTATACGGGTCCAGCGGACCACGGCATGGCGTTATTGAACAGCACCGACGGCAAACTTGAGATCAATCTCATTACCGATAACACCCCGGCCGGATCTTTCGTTGCAGACCTTCCTGCTGATTTTGATTTTAAGGCCTGGCATTGCATCCGCATCGAAAAATTCAATATTCGATACCGGGTATTCATCGACGGAATGCAAAAGCTTTTATTTGACCATTATTTGCCGGCCGGGAGAACCGGATATGTTTCAATCCAAAGTAAAAGTGAATTTGGCTACATCGCTCTCAGCAATCTGGTCAACGGATCGGGAACCTTTGATATCTTCAAGCCGGTGCCGGGCAAGATACCGGCAATACAATACAACTCCGGCGGACCGGATACAGGGTTTCATTGCAGCAAATACAGCGGCACAGCTGGTACGCTGGTAAGAACGGATGAACCCGGGCTTATTTCCTCACCACATGGAGGTTATGCACTATCCTCCATCCGGGATGGTGACTGGTTCAACTACAATATAAATGCCGAAGAAACCGGTCTTTACAACCTCGAAATCATATACAGCTCCTGGCAGCAGGAAAACAGCATCCAGGTCGGCATCGACGGCGGGACCAATGAAGCCTCCCATGAACTGCCCAATACCAAAGGTGAATTCAAATCCTGGGTGATAAAAGATATCAGCCTGCCTGAGGGTTTTCACACCTTTAAACTGGAGATCCGGAAAGGACTGGTCGACCTGTATTCGCTGGAATTTACAGCCGCAGACAATAAGACTTTCGACAAAATGGTATCATTCGACGGATCGTTCGGGTCGGGCTGGAAATATGAGGACGGAGGCTGGCAGATCGTTGACAGGAATGCATGCATCGACGGAACCGGAAAACGGTTGTACGGAAGTGAAGGGTGGAGGGATTTCACAATTGAGGCTGATATCATGTTCAAAAGGAACATCAATGCCGGATTGATATTCCGGGTAAAAAACCCTGCACTTGGCGGTGAAGGGAACGATCCGGTTGCCGGCACGGATTTTTTCCAGGGCTATTATGCGGGATTCTCTTACGGAAGCATAATTCTCGGCAAGATGAATTACGGTTGGCAGCTTCTCACTACTGCTTCCATGCAGGTAAAAATGAACACCTGGTATCATGTCAGGGCTATAGTGAGTTACGACCGGATCAGGATTTATGCCGATGATATGTCAAAACCGATTATAGAATATATTGATCCGCATCCCCTGATCGGAGGATTGGCCGGATTGAGGTCGTTCAATTCGGGGGTTTGTTTTGATAATTTTCACGTTACTTCAGATATAATGACGTCAACCGGAAATTCAATTCCAGCCGGTAATCAGGTTGATTGGTCGCTTTTCCCGAATCCGGCGGGTGAATATGTACACCTGAGGTTTGCTAACGCAGGAACAAGGCGAATCACGATTTCTGACCCCCAGGGGAAAAGGCTTGTTGAAATGACTGCCTGTGAAACAGAACCTTTAATCATGACGGGAATTCTTCCCATCGGAATCTATCTTGTTTCTGTCGATGACGGTAATTCCAGAACCTTTGAAAAACTTGTAAAACTTAATTGATATCAAACCATCTAATTCAAATTTGATATGAAAAAGACCATTTTAAACCATTTGTGGTTGGCCGTCCTGTTACTTGTGCTGTCAGGGTGTGTTCCAGGAAAAGACAATCCGAAAGTAAAATCACCGAAAAATGTCTGGACCATAGCGAAAGCGGATGGATGGAGCAAAAGGCAGCCATGGTTTAGAGGTTCGAACTTTAATCCCAGCACAGCCGTAAACCAGTTGGAAACCTGGCAGGCTGAAACTTTCGATCCCATCACAATCGAGCGGGAACTCGGATGGGCCCAGGGAATTGGATTCAACTGCATGCGTGTTTACCTTCATCACCTTGCCTGGCAGGTGGACCGGAAGGGATTCAAAAACAGGATGGACAAGTACCTCTCCATTGCAGATTCTTACGGGATTAAAACCATTTTTGTTTTTTTCGATGACTGCTGGAATGAAAATTATTCTGCCGGCCCTCAACCCGCGCCGAAAGTTGGAATACATAACTCCGGCTGGGTTCGCGATCCCGGTAAAAAATTGGCTGACAACCCCGGCCTGATTGATACACTCGAAATCTACGTCAAGGATATCCTCACAACATTCTCAAAAGACAGAAGGATCGTTTTATGGGACCTTTACAACGAACCCGGAAATAATAATCTCGGTAACAAAAGTATGACCCTGTTGGAGGCAGTTTTCAAATGGGCCAGGGAAGTCGGACCGTCACAGCCTGTTTCAGTAGGTATCTGGAACAAGGAGCTTAAAGATCTTAATCTGTTCCAGCTTGAAAATTCTGATATTATCACCTATCACAACTACGCGGACGAAAAGGACCACAAAGCAGCCATCGATTCCCTGAAGAAATACAACCGCCCGTTGATATGCACGGAATACATGGCAAGGCCCAAGAGTAGCAAATTTGAAAATATCCTTCCACTTCTTGAAAATGAAGGGATTGGAGCCATAAACTGGGGTTTGGTGGCGGGCAAGACCAACACCATGTATGCTTGGGAAAAGCCGATGCCCGACGGAAAGGAGCCGGAAGTCTGGTTCCATGACATTTTCCGGCCTGACGGTACTGCCTATGACCCCGCGGAAATTGACCTGATCAGGAAAATCACCGGGGCGGCCAGGTAATTTTCAACCTGAACCTGAAAAACCATGAATAGACTGACTTTTATTCTGCTACAGGCGGTTTTGCTGTTTGTTCCGGTAGCCAGTTGCAATGGACAGCAGCCTGATCCGCCCGGAAAGGTTTTACACGGGAATCCCGAGAATGAAGCCTACCTTTTCGCACACATGACGCATCAGGATTATGGCAGGCTCTATTACAGCGTAAGCCTTGACGGACTGAAATGGGAAATGCTCAATGGGGGAAAAAGGGTTTTTGAAGATTACAAGGGCCATCCTGACATCTGCAAGGGGCATGACGGAAGGTACTACCTCGCCGGGAACAGGGGTGACGATGCTCCTGATATCAATATATGGGTTTCGGAGGACCTCATCACATGGCTGCTCTATTCTGACTTTGTCCCGGAACTGAAAAAGACGCCTGGTTATGAATTCGCATTACCAAGGATTGGAGCACCCAAACTTTTCTATGACAAGCAAAGTTCCGCCTATGTAGTGACCTGGCATACACCCCACCTGGAAGGGACAAAAGAAGATCCTGAAAGGTACTGGGCAAGCCAGCGCACCCTTTATATGACATCAAAAGACCTGAAAACCTTTAATGGTCCCCCGAACAGGCTTTTCAACTGGGATATGGGAACGATCGATGTCATCATAAGGAGGGATAACAATACTTATTATACCATCCTCAAAGATGAAAAGTATCCCACTCTGGAGTGGGTTACGGGCAAAACGATCCGAATTGCCCAATCGGATTCGCTTTTAGGCCCTTGGTCGTATCCTTCGCAACCGGTAAGCCCCAATTTCAGGGAAGCTCCGATGCTGATACCCTCACCCGACAACAATTACTGGTATCTTTATTACGAACAGTACCCCGGTGTGTCCTATGGCCTGTCGGTTGCAAGAAACCTTGAAGGCCCATGGTACCAGGTATCAGGATATACTTTTTTCAGCGATTGGGATAAATATTCCCTTCCGCCTTCAGTCAGGCATGGTTGCATGCTGACTATCACCCGTGAAGAATACGATAAATTGGTTAATTACTTTAAAAAATAATAGGTGTAAAATAATTTCTTTTCAACGTCTTCCGGTAAAGAGAGGATGTATTTTGATTCCTCTTTTCCGTGGAGCCATACGTCGGGTATTCCAACAACCGGATCAACCGGGTGGTCAACCCGGGCGAAGGGGGCATCTTCATTTTCAGCTATGATAATGTCGGAAGGTTCGACAGCCGCGGGATCAAGGGCGACTTTACCATCCCGCTCTTCAAGCAGAGCCTGATCATCAAAAGTGATTTCGATTTTTACCGGCACAGCATCACCTACCAGGAGAAAATCAATATAGTGAAGGACTTCAGCCTTAATTCCCAGCTGCTGTACATCAACAAGAAATACCATACCGTCGGGGGCCTGCTTTACCAGAAAGGCCTGCGGAAAATGATCAACGCGCAGGGCTATGATTACGGCAACAACGATTTCTGGATGGTCTTCATTCAGCAGCCGTTCCTGAAGCAGCGCCTGACGGTGATGATGGGGTACATCCTCCCGCTGGACATCGCCGCCAGATACACCCAGGGGAACTACACCGACACCGGGCTCTATACAACCTCAAACCAGTACGACATCAGCATGCTGAAAAACATGCTGCTGGTCAACATCGTTTACCGCTTCAACCAGGGGAAAAGCGTGAGGAGCATCGAGAAGGAAGTCAAAAAGGACGTGGAGCGGGAATCCAGGAAGATTTTTTGATGGAATGGCCCGGTTGCTTTCGAGCCTTGATATTCCGGATATCTTCAATTCATAATACCTGTCAAATCAAGTGGGTTGCCATTATTGCCGACCGGTTTCCTTTAAGCCGGGGAAGCCGGGATTCTTTGCTTCCCGGGACTCCATGACTTCCTTGGGAGAGCGATTGAATTCTTTTTTAAATGCTTTACTGAAATAGGACGGATCGCTGAATCCAACCCTATAGGCAATCTCAGAGACGGTATAGTTATGTTCCTCAAGCATTTTCCTGGCTTCATTCAGCCGTATCTTCTTAATAAACTCGGTGGTGCTCAATCCGGCTATTTTTTTGATTTTCAAGTGCAGAAGTGTCCGGCTGATGCCAACTTCCCTGCATAACATATCGACGTCAAAATTGGTATTGTCGATGTTTTTGTTCACCGCATCCGTCAGGGATCTGATGAAACTTTGGTCCCTGTTGCCGAGAGTTCCCAATGCCTGATGAAAGGTCCCGAGGGAGGAGAAATGTTTCCTGAGATTCGCCCTGGCCCTGATGATGTTTCTGATTTGAAGGTCAAGCTCCTGAAGCCTGAATGGTTTGCTCACATAAACGTCGGCCCCCCGGTAAAGACCTTCAAACCGGGAATCATCATCGGCTTTAGATGTAAGAAGAATCACCGGGATGTGGCTTGTTTCAATGGATTCCTTGACAGCCTTGCACAAGGCGAACCCGTCCATGCGGGGCATCATGATGTCGCTGATAACAAGATCAGGCTGTGATTTCCTGATCTTTTTCAAACCCTCTTCTCCGTCAAGAGCAAGCTGAACTTTGAAGGCACTCTTGAAATGCAGGCAAAGGAATGACGCTAGTTCCCTATTATCCTCAACCACCAGTATTTCATATTCTTTCGAGGAACCGTCCTGCCCTAAATCAAAAATCACTTCCGGTTCCGAATCCAGATATAATGACGCATTTTCCGGAGTGAAGCTTCTATTGCTCGAAATGAATGAATCGCTCTTGACCAGTTCGGGAGAGGGATTATAAACGAGCGGCAATTGAATGATTATTGAAGTTCCCTTTGACGGATTGTTGACCCGTATTTCCCCTTTAAGATATTTGACAAGGCTGTTGACCAGTGAAAGGCCGATCCCGCTGCTGTGAAAATCCGACGGATCCCTGGCCTCAAAGGGCTCAAAAACGAATTTCAGCTTGTCAGGTGAAATTCCCGGGCCGTCATCAGTGATTGAAATGATAATCTCCCCGGTTTTTTCCTGTTTGTATGAAGGACTTGCCAGTACCGGATACCCGGCGATTTTGACATCAACGGATAATGTGCCAGGATCCATGAATGATTTACAGGAATTGCTGATCAGGTTGGTCAATATTTTTTCAAGCTTGTCAAAGTCAAAATAAACAATGTGCGAATCGGTATTGGAAGTGAACCTGGCAGAGATGGATTTCTTTTGCAGGAGCGGATTGAAAGTCATGAAGGTCGATCGAATGAATTCCACTATATCGCCTTTGTGGAAATTAAGAGCTGCATGATCGGTTTCGATCCTTCGGAAATCCATCAATTGGTTGATCAGGAAAAGCAGCCTCATTGCATTCTTCCTCATTACCGCCCCGTAATCCTTGAATTTCGGCAGTATATCCTCGTAATTCATGATGTGTTCCAATGTGGCAATGATGAGAGTCAGCGGCGTTTTGAATTCATGGCTTATATAGGTGAAAAAATTCATGCGATGCCGTATGATCTCTTCATTTTTCTCTTTCTCCAACCTGGCTAGCCTGATATTCATTTTTTCCCTTTGCCTGATCATGTAAAACCGTATGATCAGAAGCGTAACTGACAAAAGAACCGCCCCGAACAGGAGGAATCCCCCAATTGAAAGGTAAAATGGAGGATTTACCCTCATGAGGAGTGTCCTTCCCTTGTCAGGCCAGCGGTTGTTGTTTGATGCCTTCAGGTGAAACACGTACCTTCCTGGTGACAGGTTGGTATATGTAGCGCTCCTTTTATTCCCGACATAATTCCAGTTGGTTTCCAGACCTTCAAGATAATAAGCATATTGTGTTTTTCCGGGTGCTGTAAAATTTGGTGCCACATATTCAATGGTAATGACCTTATGACTATGTTTGAATTCGATCTCATCCTGGAAATCAATCTGTGAGGATAAAATGCCCTGTTCACCGATCCTTACGGAATTGTTGAAAATTTTAAGGTCTGTAAAATGCGGATCGGGAGCATTTTCATCAATGACGAGCTTCCGGGGATCAAAATAGGTTAAACCATTAACTGCCCCGAAGTATATCCTCCCGTCAGAGGTGGTCAATCCCGATTTAAAGTTGAACTGATTTCCGATCAAACCGTCATTTTCAGAGTAATTCACCACTTTCAGGTTAAGAGGGTCGAACATGGTTATTCCCCTGTTTGAACTGAACCATAACATCCCACCCGAATCCTTTGTAATAGCATAAACGGTATTATCAGGAAGACCATCGGATGTAGTGTATGAAACAAACCTGTCAGCCTGAAGGTCAAATTTCACCAATCCGCCGTCAATTGTACCAAACCAGATGATATTTCCGGAATCGATATAACTGAATATGAATTTGTTGCAAATTAGGTTGGGGGTTGTACCCGCCTGGTAATGGGTAATCACCGTATCCGTTTTGATTCTGTACAATCCGTTTTCATAGGTGCAAACCCAGATATTCCCTGTAGAGTCTTCTGAAATATGATATACGAAGTTATTATAAAAGATGTTGGAATTCCATATCCTGAACTCCTCATCAGATGATTCCCCGAGGTAGAGTCCGCCTATTGAACCAACCCAGATTCGTTTGCGGGAGTCAATATGAATGCTGAAGATGGACTTTGAATACACATCCTGTTCCAGGTTCTCAGATGGAGGCACCAGTTTACCGGGGATGATCCTCCCGGTGCGGGAAATATATTTATACAATCCGCCAATGAAGGTGCCGATCCAGATATTCCCTTCAGCATCTTCTTCAAAGGCATGAATGTTATTCGAAGAAAGGGAATTTGGATTCCCCGGCTCATTTTTCAGATATTCAAAGCTTCCTGAGAGCGGATCATAAATATTCACCCCTCCGTCCTCGGTTCCGATCCACAGCTTTTTAGAGGAAGTTTCGATTATTTCGCTCACAGCGTTTCCGCTGAGCTTTTTTTGCCCCCCATCAGCATATATGTTGTAAAAACCTGTTGGCACCAGGTTGGTATAGTTTACACCGCCGAAATAGGTTCCGATCCACATCTGGCTGTCCTTTGACTGGAAAATTGAGTAAATCGCCTTATCGTTCAGCCCTTTTTCAAAGGGGATGAAACTCTGCCCGTAGTGTGAGAATTTTTGTTTTTCAACGTCAAACAGGTATAATCCTGATTCAGTGCCTATCCAAAGGATCCCCGCATTATCCTCGAAAATTACACGGATGAAATTATTCTCGACCTGGTTAACGCCCGGTTTCAGGTTAAGCCGGATCAGCCTGTCACTTTCTGGATCGTAGTATCCGAGCCCGTCACGCTTTGTCCCCAGCCACAGGATATCCCTTGAATCCTTGAAAATGCATTCGATATTGGCTGCGGAAAGGTCCAACTGTCCGGAATTGTTGCGTGCAGCGGAATATTTCCTGATCATTTCCCCTTCGGTATTTATCAGGTGAATCTCATCCTCCCATAAGCACCAGATTAATCCTTTCTTGTATTCACAGATTTCCCTGTAGGGGACCGGGCTAATCTTACTTACGATGGTGTCGGACGATATTTGGAAGAGCCCTTCAACACTGGAAATCAGCAAATCACCCGAATAAAGACGTATCAGCTGGTAGGGATCTCCAAGGGAATTCCCCATAAAATTTACTGCTTTGAATAAATCCTTCTCCTTTATATAGGTGCATAATCCATTTTGGGTGGCAATGAATAGTTTCCCTGATGAGGAAAGTATGACCCTTTCAACCAGATTTCCGGGCAATCCCGATTTTCCACGGTGGTAGTATGAGGTCATCATCTGCCCGTCGAATTTATTAAGCCCGTCCCTTGTTGCGATCCAGATATACCCTTCCTCATCCTGGGTGATGGCATAAACCGTATTATTTGACAGGCCATGTATTGAGGTTAGATGCTCAAACCGGAGAGATTCATACCTGTCCGGGCTGCCTTCCGAGTGTAAGAACCCGCATGCCATGATCAGAAAAAGCAACCGGCATCTCCAGGATCCACCGGTTGTCTTTTCTATTTTGATTCTTGAAACCATCAACTCATCCGGATCATTATAACACTTTTTGGCAAATGTATCAAAACGTAATAAAACCCGGTCCAGGTTTCATTTTAGAATCAGAAAAATGAAAATTGAAACCATGCGGCTAAAAAAATCGATTTTGTCAGTAAAATTGCAGCTACGGACAGGATGAGGTTCCGATGGAACTGTCCAGATGGAGCAACCAATACTAAATGAATAGCCCTCATGTTTAAAATTCTGGCCATTTCAATGATATCCCTGGCAGTATCATTTGCCTGCAAAAAAAACCCTCCTGATGACGGCAAACCGCATCCGAAGATCCTGAAATGCACCGACGGGATAAGGATCTCCTGGGATTACAGCACCCTTCGGAGGATTGCCCCGCTTCCAGGGAGGCCGGCCGGTTATTACGGGTACGCCAGGATGATTGAAACCTCTGACGGAATCCTTGCGTGCATCTATGAATCCTCGGCGGGAAACATCGAGATAACAACCAGTCCGGACAAAGGAAACAGCTGGAGTCAGCCCGGCATAGTATTTTCAAACAGGAATAACATCAACATGGCTGTACCTGATATTATAGAATTGTCCGACCATTCAATCCTCGCTGCCTGCAATCCCAGGCCAAAGGCACCTTATACCGACGAAAGGCGGTTTGGGATCAGGGTCAGGAAGAGCACTGACGGCGGGAAAAGCTGGGGCCCGGATCAGTTGATTTACGAGGCTGACTATACCTTTGAGAACGGGTGCTGGGAACCTGCCTTTGTCCAGCTGCCCGATGGAGAGGTCCAGCTGTTCTTTTCAAATGAAGCTGTTTACACCTCTTCAGGTGAACAAAACATCTCTTTTTTCAGGTCGAAGGATTTCGGTGACACCTGGACCAGCAATCCTGAGATTGCAGGATTCAGGGCGGGCCGCAGGGACGGGATGCCCGTTCCCCTCGTGCTTGCTGACAAGGGTGAACTACTGGTTTCCATTGAGGATAACAAGACAGGTGAATTCAAACCAACGATTTATCGTGAACAAATAATCAATAACTGGCATGACGGTACCATTACCGCAGATGATCCCCGTCGTTCCTATCATCCTCTCAGCGAACCGCTTCCTGCAGGAATCTATGCCGGCGGCCCTTTCATCGAGAGGCTGAAAACCGGTGAAGTGCTTTTGTCATACCAGTCCAACCTGAACAGGAGCAAGTTATGGGACCGCTCGGCAATGATTGTTGAGATCGGCGATGACAGGGGTACGGTTTTCAGCCGCAGGACGGTCCCCTTTTTAATTCCTGATGCAGGCTGGGGTCTGTGGAATTCCCTTGCAGTCATCGATGGAAACACTCCGGTGGCCATTACTTCTACAAATGCATTCAGCGACTATTCCACAGAAGTCTGGATGATTAAAGGGAAAGTCATACCGGAAGTTCTGATCCCGCAGGGAACCCCTGAAATTGATGGCCATCCCGGTGATTCCTGCTGGCAAGGAACCAGACCGTATTTTGTGGGTCACAATGGAAAGACTTCTCTCAGCGCCAGCCTGTGCTTTGATGCAAACTGCCTATTTGTTGCAGGATCACTGACCAATGCGGATGCTGCTGCTGAACCGGGAATTGCTCCGGATGCTGAGATCAGTTTCCAGCTCGATACGGAACGGAAAGGATATGCCGAAACTCATACGGGAATTTTCAATTTCCAGATCACCGCTGGGGGAACCCTGACAATCCGGCAGGGAGAAAACGGTGTATGGAATGAGGAAGCAGCCCCGGGAGCAGTTCCCTTAAAGGTGGTTGAAACGGACCATGGTTGTGTTTTTGAAATGGCAATACCTCATGGTTACACAGGCATATCCCCTGATCCTGCAAATTCCCTTGGTGTGAATTTCACCCTTCGCTACAGAACTGCCTCCGGTTTGATTAATGAAGAGAGCATTGGTTCCAACAAGCCTGGACAACCTTTCACCTGGTGCAAAGTCAGGTTTTGACGCGCCGCAAAACTGAGCTCCCTGCTCATCCGCAAGCGGCCCGGATCTGAAATGGAGAACCTTGGTATTTCCCCCCGGGGGGGATATTATTTACCAAAAGCCGGCTAAACGGTCTTGCCGCCGTAATTATGTAGCCTTCCCTAAAAATAGGACAGTTTATAAGTAGACAAATTGATTTACTTTTAACCTGTCGTTATGAAAACAACCAAATTTACCGAGACCCAGATTTTGAAGGTCTTAAAAGAGCACGAAGCCGGCCGTGAGACGAAAGATCTCTGTCGGGAGTACGGGATTGCCAGAGGAACGTTTTTCAACTGGCGCAAAAAGTATGGTGGGATGGATGCCTCCCAACTTCGTCGCTTAAAGGAGCTGGAAGACGAGAATAAGCGTTTAAAACGGATGTATGCTGATTTAAGCCTCGACCATGAGCTGCTGAAGGAGGTTCTTGAAAAAAAGTTCTGAAGCCCTCTGATCGCAAGGAAGGGGCTGATTATTTGATCAATGAAAAAAGAACAAGTACTCAGAGGGCTTGCCGGGTGATTAATCTTCCGAGAAGCATGTGGTATTACCAAAGCAAGAAGGATGATCAGGAAGTCATTGCTGCGCTCAATGAGATGGCTGAGAAGTGCCCAAATCGCGGATTTGACAACTATTTTGGAAGGATGCGGGAGTTGGGTTATGGATGGAACCGGAAACGAGTTTTGCGGGTGTATCGCATGATGAAGTTGAGTTTGCTAAGAAAACGCAAGCGTTCGTTGCCAGAACGGGAACGAGAGCCTCTGGTTATACCGGGAAGCTGCAATGATACCTGGTCGATGGATTTTGTAAGCGATACCCTGATTAGTGGAAGAAGATACCGGGTTTTTAATGTCATTGATGACTTTTCCCGGGAAGCGCTGGCAACTGACCCCCGGCACTCTTATCCTGCCGAGCAGGTAGTGAAAACTCTGGATGAACTCATTTATTATCGAGGCAAACCACGCGCTCTCAGACTGGATAATGGTCCGGAGTTTACCTCGAAGGTGTTTGTTGATTATTGCCAATTTATGGGTATAGAAATTAAATATATTCAGCCAGGAAAGCCTGTTCAAAATGTGTAAATCGTCAGCGAAAAGTTTACCAGTGAAAGCTTAAATTTAATGTGTGGTTTTGAATGCTTTATATCATTAAATACCACACAAAATGGAAGAAAAAACAAAAAAACCAACGGCTGAAAAGATCGTCAAAGAGATCAAACGGCGGACCCGACAAAAGTTTACGGCAGAAGAGAAAATCAAGATTGTTTTGGAAGGACTCAGAGGCGAAGACACCATCGCCGGAGTTTGTCGTAAATATGGGATTCATCAGAACAATTACTTCAAGTGGAGCAAGGAGTTTATCGAAGCCGGGAAGCGAAGGCTGAGCGGTGACACCTTGCGTGAAGCCACCCGGGATGAGGTAAGTGAACTCAGACGGATGAACGAGGTGTTGAAGCGGGAAGTGGGGGAACTGTATGTTGAGAACAAGGAGTTAAAAAAAACCTTGACTGGCTTAGAGTCAGAAGAATCGTAAAGATCAAACGATATATGCGATTCAGCCAGCAGGAGAAATATGAGATTATCCAGCTTGTAGATGGGTCTGATCTCAGTGCCAACCGCACCTTGAAAGAACTGGGCATTCATAAACGAACCTTTTACAACTGGTACGGGCGGTATCTTGAGGGCGGGTATGACGGCCTGGCCCCAAAAGCCAAAGGCCGTCATCAAACGTGGAACAAGATACCGCTGCTGCAACGGAGGCAGGTCGTTGAAGAAGCCCTCGAACATGAAGAACTTTCCTCCCGGGAATTGGCTTTTCACATCATTGACGAGCACAAATGGTTTATTTCTGAAAGCAGCGTTTACCGCATCCTGAAAGAAGCAGGACTGATTACCGCCCCGGCACATATTGTCCTGAGGGCAGCCGACGAATTTGAACATAAAACCGTGCGTACGAATCAGATGTGGCAAACCGATTTCACTTACTTCAAGATAGTGGGTTGGGGCTGGTATTTCCTTTCGACGGTGATTGATGATTTCTCACGCTTCATCCTGTCCTGGGACCTTCGATCGAAAATGACTTCACAAGATGTCGAGCCATCTGTTGACGAAGCCTTGCGGTTTGCCGGACTCACAAAAGAAAAGGCACCGATGCTGCTAACCGATAATGGGAAGTGCTACCTGTCAGCTGAATTAAAAAGCTTTCTGGCCGGAAAAGGGATTAAACCCATTAATGGAAAGCCCTACCACCCGCAGACCCAGGGTAAGATTGAACGCTATCACCGGACCATGAAAAATGTAATCAAACTCGAGAATTACTACTCCCCCGAGGATCTCTGCCGGTCAATCGGCGAGTTCGTGCAGTATTACAACTACCACCGGTACCATGAATCCCTAAATAATATGACGCCGGCTGATGTCTATTACGGCAGAGCAGCTAGTATTTTGGCAGAAAGGCAGATTACCAAGGACAAAACCCTCAAGGAAAGGAGAAGAAACCATATTATCCGGAACCTGGCAGCTAAATGTCAATGAAATGAAATACCTTTATCCAACCACACATTAGTTTAGTGCCCTAACTGGTGAAAATTGGTTTGACGACATACAGGTAAAGGGTTTGCTTATTTCCCAGGTAGTCATTTAGACGAGAGAGTTGAAAAAGTAATTCATCGATTTCATTGGGTTCAAATTCTATTGGATCCATAGAATTGGCAAAACTTTTGTAACTTGATCTCAGGCGTTTATCAAACTGCTCCCAGTTAACCTTGCTTAATTCGGCTTTATACTGGTCTTTAATCGAATCCATGATAATATTTCAAATAGTTTATCCTTTAAAGATACTCATATGCTATGAAATCTTATTTCGTGTAGGAATATTCAAATGTAGCCCTCCCTTTCCTCCGGTTCGTAAACTTCCCATTTCGAATCAAATCCCGAGAAGGCATAAAGGGTTTCGAGCTCGTCGGTGTAGGTAAGGCCGTCGTTGTGAAGACCGGCGATTTCAGAAGCCAGTTCTCTCATGTGGTTGGCGAAGTCTTTGAAGAAGTCAATCTTGCCTTGACCACAAATCAACAAGGGAGGCCGGGGCCTCCCAAAACCCAACAGTTTTACCCGTCTATCTCGACTTTAAATAAGAATCAATTGATCAAGACCGTTGAAATTGACCAGCAAAGTCCACAGCCTCCCAACGAAATTCCGGTTTCTCCCGTCCGAAGTGGCCATAGGCTGCCGTATCCTGGTAAATAGGCCTTTTTAATTGAAGTCGATCTATGATTCCGGTAGGCGTGAGATCGATATTTTTTTCGATAAATCTCGTGACCTCTGAAGCACTTGTTTTGCCGGTCCCAAAAAATTCAATCATCAGGGAAACTGGTTCGGGCATACCAATTGCATAAGCCAGCTGTACCAAACATTTATCAGCTGCCCCTGATGCGACGATATTTTTAGCCAGGTATCGGGCCATGTAGGCTGCAGACCGGTCAACCTTTGATGGATCCTTTCCGGAAAAGGCTCCGCCGCCGTGTGGACAGGATCCGCCATAGGTATCGACAATAATTTTTCGACCGGTTAAGCCTGTGTCGGTTGCGGGTCCGCCATTTAGAAAACTCCCTGAGGGATTGATATGAAATAGAGTATTATCACTGACTAAGTCTTCATTTATCAGAGGTTTGAGGATTTCTTCAATAACCGTTTTCCGGATAAGACCTTGTGAAACGCTTCGTAATCCACTGTAATGTCCATGAGGCTGGGTTCCGGAGGACCAAAAAGTATCTGCCGAGTGGAAATAGGGGGCGTGCTGGGTTGAAATAACAATATTATCAATCCCTACCACCTTGCCATCTTCATAAATAACCGTTACCTGTGATTTGGCATCAGGAAGAAGCCAGGGAATTTCTTCCGATTTTCGAAGTGATGCCTGCCTTTCCATAAACCGATGGGCCAACTGAATAGCGAAAGGCATCAATTCAGGTGTTTCATTGCATGCGTAGCCGAACATCAATCCCTGGTCACCGGCACCCCCCCGATCTACACCCGCCAGAATTTCCGGGCTCTGTTCATGCAGGTGGTTCTCAATCCTGATCTTCTCCGGATCGTATCCACTGTCAGCATTATACCCAACGCCTTTAATCACATCCCGGACAATTTCTGGAATCTGAGCGGCAAGATTAGTTGCTGATGTGATTTCACCGGCCAGGATAGCCCGGTTATCAGTGAGAAGGCATTCGCAAGCCACTTTCGAATCTGGATCCGCCTCCAGGTAAGCATCGAGGATGGCGTCTGAGATTTGGTCGGCCATTTTATCGGGGTGCCCTTCGGAGACAGACTCTGAAGTAAACAAATATCGATTGTTCATATTATCAAGTATTTAAAGAGTTAATGTCACTCCATCGACTAGTTTTGCTAATAAACCTGAACCAGCCGGTTGTCCTGAATTAAAACTCTGAAATCAAGCCGCATACTATCTCCCTGGATAATCAGGCTGGTGTCGATGTTCCTTGAAAGAAATTCCCGCCTCATGTGGTAGAGATAGTCCGTGCGACGTGCCACGATGCCGGGATTTCCGATTTCACAGTTGTAGGCTTCAACCAGTTGTACATTACTCATGGCCCGGAGACGCTCGCCGTAGCCATACCGATCCTCATGGGAATCACTGATACTGATAAGTTCCATACTTACACTTTTTTAATCGTTTCGATCCGCATACTGAACCACCGTGGCGTGCCGCTCGGTTGGTACCCGCAACTGCGGGATTCCTGATGCATGACGGGGCAAAGATAAAAAATACTAAGCAATTAATGTACTGGTTGTAACAAGAATAATTTCTCGAGAAGCTCATCTAATGCTTCCATGGTCTTCTGGAGAGATTGGAGAGATTTCGCATCACTGACCAAACTTTTGGCAGGGTGTGCAACTTTTTTTCGAATCTCATTAATCTCGCCAAGTTTTTCTTTGAACTTGTTAAACGAAAGACCTAAACGGTTGCTTAGGTCAAATTCCCTGATAATATGTTTGAAATCTATCAGATGGATGTATTCCAAAAAAGGAAGGTCTAATCCCATTTGTCGGTCTTTATTATATCTGTCGAGGTCTTCCTGAATGTTGCCTGAACTTAAGTGAGCATTAAATTTGGCAATAATATCTTCATCTTTAATTTGTTGGCCATACACTAACGTTTTCATAGCATGCTCGAGTTGTATGATCTTGTTATATAAATAAAGGTAAACATGCTTGCAGTTTAAGTCACTAATGGTTACAATACCGATGACTTCCGATAAGTTGTCCAGAAAAAAATAGTAATTATTGGTTTTGGCAAATTGCGCTATAGTGTCCTGAATACTAGTTAGATAGTACAATTTATGACCAGATTCAATGTTGGTC
>Ga0163209_1000458_pt1 | contig 17734 bp, 19 predicted proteins | sample Kivu_160m_FD_113538 | JGI IMG/M metagenome (GOLD analysis project Ga0163209, IMG submission 113538) | Freshwater microbial communities from Lake Kivu, Western Province, Rwanda to study Microbial Dark Matter (Phase II) - Kivu_160m | ecosystem: Environmental > Aquatic > Freshwater > Lake ...
AACCTGAACTATTCACCGGGCGTGCTGACGGCGACGACCTATTACCGCCAGCAGCAGAATGCGACCGGCGTGTGCGGCGGCCCGCTGCCGACCAACACGGTGACCATAACGGTAACTCCGGCCACCGTGCCGACCATCACCGGGCCTTATGGTCCGTGCCTTGGTAATTCAGGCGTCTATTTCACCGAAACGGGAATGACCAGCTATATCTGGACAGTCTCCACAGGCGGAGTGATCCTTTCAGGCCAGGGAACGAATTCTGTGGTGGTCAATTGGACCCAGCCGGGATTGCAGTTTGTGACCGTGATCTATACCGATCCGGCCGGCTGCCCGGTCCTTACGCCGACCGTGTTTAATGTGTTTGTCGGTACCGGACCCGAAGCGGCAGGACCGATCATCGGACCTGACTCGGTATGCGCGGGGAACACGGAGGTCGAATACTCGATCGAACCTGTCAACGGGGCCACATCCTACACGTGGGAAATGCCTGCCGGAGCCACCATCACTCCGCCGAACAATACCAACATCATCCATGTGAACTTCGCTACCAACGCGGTATCGGGCAACATCATCGTGACCCCCAACAACAGTTGCGGCAGCGGTACAGCCTCTACCTTCGCGGTAACGGTGACCCAGGCTGCCGGAGCCGCCGGGACGATCTCGGGACCGGCATCGGTGTGCGCAGGCTCGGAAGGTTATGTTTATACCGTCGCGCCGATCGCCAACGCAACCGGTTATATCTGGAACGTGGTTGGAGGTACGATCACTTCGGGCGCCAACACCAACAGCATCACGGTGACCTTCGGGCCGGCCGGTAACGCCTCGATCACGGTGCAGGGAACCAACGCCTGCAGCACCGGCGCGCTATCTCCGGTACTGAACATCACCATCAATGCCATTCCTGAAGCTCCCGTGGTCACGGCAGCCGGACCTGTGCTGACCAGCAGCGCGCCAACCGGCAACCAGTGGTACTACGAGGGCACCGGCGCAATCCCGTTAGCCACGGGCCAGACCTACACCGCCACAGTAACGGGATGGTACTGGTGTACGGTCACCCTGAACGGCTGCACCTCCGACACCTCGAACCACGTGTACGTGCTGTTCGTCGGACAGGATGAGTTGCCGACCGCCGGCTTCAGCGTTTACCCGGTGCCGAACGACGGTAAATTCAACGTGTCGATCCTCACCGGCACCGAAGAGACCTTCACCATCCAGGTTTATAACCTTATGGGTGAGAAGTTCTTCGAGATGAACGACGCCCGGACGACCGGCGGCAAATTCACTGCCCGCATCGACCTCGGGCAGGTTGCCAGGGGAATCTACGAAGTTGTCTTCCTGAACAGCAACTACAAGGTGATCAGGAAGATGGTGGTGAACAGATAGTATTTGTTCACAGCTAAATGAATGAGAGAAGCCGTCCTGACCGGGCGGCTTCTTTCGTTTGACGGCTGACTGCTGACTGCCGACTGCCGACGCGCGCTTTTTCATGTTCAGCATGCCATTGGCTCCGGAACCGGGATAGGTATTGTCAAATCTCTTCCCGTTGTCGGTGATGGTTATCTCAATTGAATTTTGACTGTTTTTCACCAGGTAACCGGCATTCGATGAAATTGCGAAAAGCTGGATATATAGACTGGCCAAACTGCATATGGCAAAAAGATTGACATTTCTTCGTCAAGATATATAATCGTATTTTTGTAATTAGAAAGAAGGATCGGAATGCCAAAGATCTATGAGTATTTAGGAATACTTTTCTTTTTTTATTCCAATGAACATGAACCCGTTCATGTTCATGGAAAATATAATGAATTTGAGATTACTGCTGAATTTCTCATTATTGATGGCAGGATTGAAGAGATCAGGATTAAACCTGTGAAAGGGAGGAAACCTTTAACCGGCAACAAACTCGATGATTTTAAAGAGTTTATTTCTCATTACGGAGACAAAATCGTTGAAAAATGGGTAAATTATTTCGTCTATCATAAAGAAGTTGGATTTGAAAGGATAACGAAACAAGTGAAATGAAAATTGTAGAAGAACCGACGGAAGTATATGGAAATGATGTGATCGAAGTAATCTCGGCAATATATTCGGAGAATCACACCATTCTGGTTAAATTCAGTAATGGCATTGAAAAATTCGTAAACTTCAAATCATTTCTCTTAAAATCAGGACACCCTTCAATCAGGAAATACCTTGATGAAGAATTATTTAAAGGATTTGAAATCATTGATGGTAATCTCAACTGGAATAGTTTTGATCTGATTTTCTCAATTGAGGATCTGCTTGAAGGAAGGGTATATTAAATCCAGGTCGCTTGTTGTTTCCCTTTTGACTGATTAGCATTCAGTGGTTCGTCAACCTGTTGCCCGAAACTATTGAAGATTTGAATTGTTACGTGGCCCGGCTCTTTGAGGCTACAAGAGAAGGTAATTGATTGACTCACGGGATTCGGAAAGTTAGTACTTCGTAAATCGTACTTTGTACTTTCTTCGATTCCCACATGATAGCCACCGCCATTGGTGGTTTCCAGGATGGTGCCTTTTTCACCCGCCACATAACCCATATCGACTTTTTCATAAGACCTCCGTTTTTAAGTTTGCAGTTTCCAGTTCCCAGTCGGCAGTTCCCAGCTGACTGCTGACTGCTGACTGCCGACTAGGAACTTATTTCATCAAAGGTACTTTCCCGGGAAGCGAATTCAATACGCATTTCGTCGTATTTTCAAATCCCGTTGTGTCCTTCGTGTGAACCTTTGTGATCTTTGCGGTAAAAAATTAACCGCAATCTCTGCCGACCGGCGATCCTGGTTTAACGTAATCAATGACGCGCCCTCCTTGTATAGGTCGTGAGGTTTCCCCGGAGGCCGGGATCATGCTTTTCTGGACCATGTACAAGGCATGCACCGAAACCACCACGAATACGAGGAGAAAAGCCCAGGCCGGGACAGCAGCAATGAAGCGTTTAAGTGCGTTCAAGGCGGTACATTGGGGGATGATGGTAAAGGTAAGAAAAGATACGGGATGCGGGATCCGGTTGATTGAGGCGTCAGTTCATTTTGGACAGATCAAAGAAAGATAAAAAGATATATCTTTGCAATTAAGCGGATCATCTGATGAATAAAGTCGAATTCGTTATTGAACTGGGTTCTCTTAGAACAGATCGACTCCGATTCAGATTTTTTAAAGATAAGGGTAGAATTATAGATCTGGTTGTTCAATATGAAATTCATTTTGAAGAAAGATGGAGAGCTGTCGTACGATATGATTGTTCCCATGGGTTCTTTCACCGTGATATTATTTCTCCGGATGGATCAAAAGAGAAAAAGGTTATTGAAGTTCCGGATTTAACTTATGCGCTGCTGTTTGCACGCCAGGATATTGAAGACCGGTGGGAATGGTACAAAGAAAGATTCTTAATTGCATATAAACCATGACAAATAAAGAAAAAATCAAAAAAGATATTGTTGTCTCATTTGATTTTGCAGAAAAGATCATTAATGAACCGGAAATCCTGGATAAAATATCTACTGGAAGCACAATACGATTTCTTGATCCTGGCACCAGGGATCACGAGAAAAAGGAAGAAAAACGTAAAAAAAAGTACGTCAGGGTGAGAAATCAATTTGAATTACTTTGACAATTTGACAATCTTCCCGCCTGCAGTTCCCTTCCCCGCCCGGAACCGGTAGAAATAGATCCCTGCCGGCAGGTTCCCCGCATCCCACGTAACGGTATGCGTTCCTTTCCCCTGGCGCTCATCCAGCGGTTCGGCAACCAACTTCCCGAGACTGTTGAAGACCCGGATACTCACATCCGCCGTTTCAGCCAAGGTATAGGAGAATGTAGAAAAACCGGTCGACGGATTCGGATAATTCTTAATTCTTAATTCGTACTTCGTAATTTCCTTTCCCCCTACCGGCGGATCCCCTCCCGTGGTGGTTTTCAGGATCGTGCCGCTTATTCCGACCACATACCCGGTAGAACCATCGGCGAAGTAGCCCGAGGTAATTCCGTTATAATGCCATGGATGTATGGCCCAGTCGTCTCCCCCGTTGGTGGTCTTCAGGAGGAATGATCCATTGTTGCATATCGCATAGCCGGTATCGGCATCGGGAAAAAAAATAAACTCCAGATACAAGTCGGTTCCGGTATACTTCAGGGACCAGGAAGATCCCCCGTCATTCGTCTTCAGGATGATGCCGAACCTGGGGACGGTGTTGACGTCGTAGCCGGCCGCATACCCGGTATTGGCGTCGGTGAAAAACGCTGAATAAAGACTGGCAGTTGTCCCGGTGTTAAGCAATGTCCAGTTCAGTCCGCCATCCGTAGTTTTCATCATGGTGCCATGGCCTCCTGAAGCGAATCCCGTATCCGGATCGGGGAAAAATACGGAAAAAATCCTGGGCGCCCCGGCCGGAGCATAATCCGTCCAGGTCAGGCCGCCGTCGGTAGTTTTGAACAGCTCGGTTTCACAGTTCCAGGCACCAAGGCATGCTGCGGCAAATCCTGTATCAGTACTGGTGAAAAAAATCGAATAAATATAACTCGCGGGAAGGAGCGGCAGGCTGTTCCAGGTTGTGCCTCCGTCGGCCGTTTTCATGATGATGCTGTCCCCGCAGATGATATATCCGGTGTTTGCGCCGGGAAAGCAGACCGACCTGAGCGCATCCGTGGTTCCTGAAGCCTGGAGTGTCCAGATGGCCCCGCCGTCAGCGGTTTTCACGATGGTGCCGGATTCACCGACGGCGTACCCCGTTACGGCATTCGTGAAACAAATCGAATTCAACCGGTTGATGGTCACATACGAGGAAAGGCTTGTCCAGTCATCACCTCCGTTGGTCGTTCGCAAAATTTTGCCGGAACCTCCCACTGCAAATCCCCTGTTTTCACCGGAGAAAAAGACAAAAGACAGCCCGCATAAGGAATCCGGGCGCTGCATCGCCCAGTTCGCCCCGCCGTCGGTGGTCTTCATGATGGCGCCGCCATTGCCCACGGCAATGCCTGTTTCTGCATCGGTAAACCAGACCGAATTCAGCCAGAAAGTCGTATCTGTGAATTGGGATACGGTCAGGGTCCAGGTACCCCCGCCATCGGTGGTCTTAAAGATCTCGTACCGTTCATTGCCACCGGGGCTTACCTTATCGCCACCGACGATATACCCCGTATCGGCGCTCGTGAAAAAGACGGATTCCAGAATAAAATTTCCCGGGATTCCGAGGTCGAGCCGCGTCCAGGCCGAGCCGCCATCGGTCGTTTTGAGAACGGCGTTCAGGCTGCCCGCAGCATAACCGGTGCTGTCATTAATGAAAAAAAGAGAGCTGAGGAAATCATAAGACTGCGGGTTCTGGCTGGTCCAGTTCATGCCTCCGTCGATGGTCTTCAGGATCGCACCTTCACTTCCGGCGACAAAACCCGTTTGGGCGTCAATGAAGAATACGGAATTGAAAACCCTTTGGTTAACGGTAAGCAGTTCGGTCCAGCTTGCACCGCCATCGGTGGTCTTCAGTATTGAGGTTGACCAGGGTTCATTCCTGGCGCCGGTCACATACCCGGTATCGGCGTCGGTGAAACAGACGGAAGTAAAGCCGATACCCGGATCGGCAGGCAGGATGGACCAATCCGCCCCTCCGTTCGTGGTCTTGAGGACCGTTCCATGGGAACCTACTGCCCAGCCGGTGTTATCGTCGATGAAAAAAACGGACCCCAATGAGTTCCCCTGGGGTTTCGGGTTTTGCCATTGCCAGTCCTGGGCGGAGGCGCTGAAGCTGATGACCAGCGCCAGGAAAATGATGGAAATGTTTTTCATAAGATCTAAGTTTTTAAGTCGGAAGTCTGCAGTGGGCAGTCCGCATTCGGTTATTTGATACAACACCCAAAGATATAACATTGATAGGCGAAAGTCAAGGAGATGGCCGAAAAGCTTCAAGGGGCGGATTTGCCTTTCAGGTGTGGCAATACGGTTCATTCGCAACCTGCTTTTCTTGCTGTTATTTTTTCTAATTTTGCCTTCCGAATACATCCGCCATGGCCAACGATCTTTTTCTGTACAACACCCTCAGCCGGACCAAAGAGAAGTTTGAACCGATCAAGCCCGGTTTTGCGGGGATGTACGTCTGCGGCCCCACGGTGTACGGCGAACCACACCTCGGCCACGCCCGCCCTGCGATCACTTTCGACGTGGTGTACCGGTACCTGCTTCACCTGGGCTACAAGGTCCGCTATGTGCGCAACATCACCGACGTGGGGCACCTGGTGGCCGACCTCGACGAGGGCGAAGATAAGATCGCTAAAAAGGCGCGGCTGGAGCAGCTCGAGCCGATGGAGATCGCCCAGTACTTTGCCGACCGCTACTTTATCTTCATGGATGCGCTCAACGTGAAACGGCCCGGCATCGAGCCGCGGGCCTCCGGGCACATGATCGAGCAGATCGCGTTGGTGCAGCAGATCCTGGATGCGGGATACGCGTACGTGGTGAACGGCTCGGTCTATTTCGACGTTGACAAGTACAGCAAAAACCATCATTACGGCAAGCTTTCCGGCCGGGTTCTCGACGATCTGATCGCCAACACCCGCGCCCTCGAAGGGCAGGACGAGAAGCGCAATCCCTCCGATTTCGCGCTCTGGAAGAAGGCACAGCCGGAGCACATCATGCGCTGGCCCTCGCCCTGGAGCGACGGTTTTCCCGGCTGGCACCTCGAATGCTCGGCCATGGGGGTCAAATACCTGGGCGAATATTTCGACATCCACGGGGGAGGCATGGACCTGCTATTCCCGCATCACGAATCGGAGATCGCCCAGTGCCAGGCGGCCCTCGGGCACGAATCGGTGAAGTACTGGATGCACAACAACATGATCACCATCAACGGGCAGAAGATGGGGAAATCGCTCGGGAACTCCATCACCCTCGAGGAGTTCTTCACCGGCAAACACCCGGCACTGCAGCAGGCCTACAGCCCGATGACCATCCGGTTCTTCATGCTGCAGGCTCATTACCGCAGCACGCTCGACTTCTCGAACGAAGCGCTGCAGGCGGCGGAGAAGGGATTGAAGAAATTGCTGGCGGGAGTGGAGACGCTGGAACGGTTGATTAGCAGTCAGCAGTCGGCAGTCAGCAGTCAGCAGTCGGCAGATACCTGCGAGCCTTCGGAGAAATACATCCAACATCCAGCATCCAGCATCCGGCATCCCGCATCTCGCATCAGGGATCTCGTTTCGGCGTGCTCCGCCGCCATGAACGACGACTTCAACACCCCAATAGTGATCGCCAGCCTCTTCGAAGCGGTGAGGATCATCAACACCGCGGCCGACGGGCAGGATACCCTCACCGCCGCCGAGCAGCAAGAGCTTCTGGGGCTTTTCGATGTCTTCCTTTTCGGGATCCTCGGTATAAAGAATGAAAAAACAGGCAGCGGCCGGGAGGTGATCGACGGACTTATGGAACTGGTTCTTTCCATCCGGCAGCGGTCGCGCGAAATGAAAGACTGGACCACCTCCGATAAGATCCGCGATGCGTTGCAGAAGCTCCGCGTCACCGTGAAAGACGGGAAGGACGGATCCTCCTGGGAAATAGGGTAGGGTAAAAAAGTCAGCATCAGGTCGTAACTTAGTGTTTCTTAGTGTCCTGAGTGCCTCAGTGGTAAAAAAACAGTTCTAAATAACAAATAACCTATGAAAACCTTTTATGCAATTGCAGTCTGCTTTCTGTTGCTGGCCGGTTGCACCTCCAAGCAGGAAACCATGAAAAAGGAACTCACCGATTTCATCCGGAAGCACGATTCGGTGCTGATCCCGCTGTACAAACAGACGACCCTGGCTTCCTGGGATGCTTCTGTCTCGGGCAAACCGGAGGATTTTCAAAAGTCTGAAGAATTCAACCTGCAAATGATGGCGCTTTATGCGAACAAGGAATCCCTGAAGAAGCTGGAAGAGATCAAGGTCTCCGGCATGATCACCGACAGCCTGCTGAACCGCCAGCTCGACGTGCTCTACCGTTCTTTCCTGATGGCCAGGGCCGATACCGGCAAGCTGAACGCGATGGTGCGTATGGGCACCGCCATCGAGCAGAAATACGGCAACTTCCGCACGGAAGTCAGGGGAAAGAAGATGTCGGACAACGATGTGGAAGAGGTGCTTCGGACATCAAAGGATGTCAGGTATCAGCAGGAGGTATGGGAAGCCCAGAAAAAGATTGGCAACGTGGTGGCCGACGACGTGAAGAAACTGGTAAAGTTGCGCAATGAAGTGGCAAAAGAACTTGGATTCAAGAACTATCACGACATGAGCCTCACGCTGAGCGACCAGGACCCGGCCGAAGTGAGCAGGATCTTCGACGAGCTCGACAGCCTCACGTCAAAGACGTTTACGCAGGTGAAGGGCGACATTGATGACTATTTTGTGAAGTATTACGGCCTGAAAAGCAAGGATGACCTGCGGCCCTGGAATTACCAGAACCGCTTCTTCCAGGAAGCGCCGCAGATCTATGAGGTGGACCTCGACCGGTACTACAGGGATAAGAACCTGGAAAAGCTTACTTCGGACTATTATTCAGGCATCGGGCTGCCGGTTGACGACATGATGAAGAACAGCGACCTGTATGAAAAGCCCGGCAAGAACCAGCATGCCTTCTGCACCAATATTGACAAGGAGGGCGATGTGCGCGTCCTGTGCAACCTCAAGCCGAACCAGTACTGGATGAACACCATCCTCCACGAGTTCGGACACGCCGTGTACTCAAAAAACGTTGACAGGGAACTCCCCTTCATCCTTCGCGATGAAGCGCATACGTTTACCACGGAAGCGATTGCGCAAATCTTCGGGCGTTTTTCCTCCAATCCACAATGGCTCAAGGATATGGTTGGCATCAGCGAAGAAGAGAAGACGAAGATCGCGGAAAACTGCTTCAAAACGCTGCGACTCGAACAATTGGTCTTCAGCCGCTGGGCGCAGGTGATGTACCGGTTCGAAAAGGAGATGTATAAAAATCCCGACCAGGACCTCAACAAGCTCTGGTGGGACCTGGTCGAGAAATACCAGATGATGAAACGTCCCGAAGGTCGCAACGAACCCGACTGGGCGACCAAGATCCACATCGCCACCTATCCCTGCTACTACCACAATTACCTGCTGGGAGAACTCCTCGCATCACAGCTTTATTATTACATCGTCGGGAACATCATCAAATCGGAGGATTACAAATTTCAGAGCTTTGCAGGGAATACGGCGGTCGGCGATTTCCTGAAGGAGAAAGTCTTCATGCCGGGCAGCCGCTGGTACTGGAACGAGATGATCGAAAAGGCCACCGGGGAAAAGCTGACGGCAAAGTATTATGCAAAGCAATTTGTCAATTAACGTCCGAATCCAATCGGGGGCAGTGGTTCATTTTTTTTATGAATCAATTCTTTGATTGCCTGAAACACAACTGAGAACTGTTTATCATATTTTTCTTCAAGTTCTTCAATCTTTCGGGATAATTCTTTATTGATTTCCATGAACTCACGAAGTTTAACAAAGGCCCGAACGATATAAATGCTGGCAAAAACAGCCCGTTCACTGTTCAAAACTGATGCCAGCATTATTGTTCCATGTTCAGTGAAGGCATAGGGTAATTTTCGCCGACCGCCCCATTTATTTAATTCATTCTGCTGTCTTGATATCGCATTTTGCGATATCAAGTCCACCCACTCCTCCGTAGTTAACTGAAACATAAAATCTTCCGGGAATCTTTTCAAATTCCTTTTCACTTGCTCATTCAGACGCATTGTTGTCAGACCATAAATGTTCGCCAGGTCCTTATCCAGCATTACCTTTTTACCTCTGAGATAAAAGATCCTTTGAACAATTTCATTTTCTGATAATTCAAATATTTCCATACTTTTTCTGCTTAATCGGAAAAACCTCTAAAAGGTAATACAGATAAACCAGGAAATATTTACAAAAGCACTTTGTTCATCTCAGATTAAAAAATTTCGTCAGGATTGGACGACACTCAATGCGAATATTCTCGCTTGATACAATTCATCTGTAGTGGGATGCCCCAACGTAAGCGGCCGCATCCCGGCAAACTCCATAAGCATCGGGATGCCGGTTTCCGTCAGCTCGCCGGCTGTTTTTACAGATAGTTCCCCCTTGCAGTGAAAGAACCCGACAGCATCAGGGAAAAGATCACGGCACTTTCCGAGTTCGGTTTCCAGCATTTTTCGCTGAACGGGATCGTCAGTCCCGGTCGCCATGGCATGGGTGACGAAGAGCGCCACCCGTTTTCCCCCGGCAAGGGATTGAGCGAACTTTCTTACCTCCCGCGGCGGGCCGAACTGCATTACCGGGAAGCCGATGAAGACCCGGTCATACCCTTCGAGGGAAATGACCTCACCCAGGGCTTTCAGTTCCTTTTCGCCCGGCAAAGCATGAAAGATAGTTTCCGCGACCTTGCGGGTGTTGCCGGTTACGGAGAAATATGTCACAAGGAATTTCACAGGGGCTCAGGTTCCCCTTCCCGACATCGTCGGGAGAGGGGCCGGGGGAGGGGTCAGCCTAGCCACCCGGTCGATCAACCCCTGCTGGTGCTGTTCCTCGGTGGAGTTCGGATCTTTCATTCCCCGGAACATTTCACAGGGAAGCTCTGCGCAATCGCCGCAGTCCTTGTATTTGCGCTGGTTTACGGAGCAGTCGTAGAGCGGGCAGACCTTCGCGGGCATGTGCTCAAGGGCCCAGAAAGTACTACCTTTCACGGCGTGGCAGCCGTTGCATTGCTTGCCGAAGAATTCGCAATCGGAGCAGATCAGTCCGCAGGCAGAGAGTGTCATGGCGTTTCAGATTGATTTCACAAGATAATAGTTCTTCTTTCCTTTTTGTACCAGGATGTAATGTCCCTTTATCAGCAAGTGGTTGTCAATGGTAAAGGTTTCGTCCACCCTCGTCTTATTGACCAGGATACAGCCCTCCTTCAGCATCCGGCGGGCCTCCCCCTTTGAGGAGGTGATCCCGGTGGTATCGGCAAGGAAGTCCACGATGTTCAACGACTTTTCGATCTCTCCGGCAGGCACCTCGCTTTGCGGGACACCCTCGAATACCGAAAGAAGCGTTTCTTCGGGCAGTTTCGAAAGGGTCTCCGCCGTCCCCTTGCCGAAGAGGATCCCGGAGGCTTCAATGGCCGCCTCCAGTTCTTCCTGTGAATGGACCCTTGCGGTGATATCCCCGGCGAGGGTTTTTTGCAGGATCCGCAGGTGCGGGGTTTCGTCATGCTGTTTCTGAAGGCGTTCAATCTCATCTCTGGAGAAAAGAGTGAATTTCTTTATGTACACCGATGCGTCGGCATCGCTGGTATTGAGCCAGAACTGGTAAAAATGGTATGGAGATGTTTTTTTGGGGTCGAGCCATATATTTCCCGCTTCGGTCTTGCCGAATTTTCCCCCATCCGATCTGGTGATGAGGGGGCAGGTGAGGGCAAAGGCCTCTTCGCCCAGCTTGCGACGGATCAACTCGGTGCCCGTGACAATGTTCCCCCACTGGTCGGATCCGCCCATCTGGAGCTTTATGTTCTTATGTTCGAAAAGCCAGCAGAAATCGTAGCCCTGTACCAGTTGATAGGTGAACTCGGTGAAGGATATCCCGCAGCCTGAATCCATGCGTTTCTTTACCGAGTCTTTGGCTACCATGTAATTTACTGTGATATGCTTGCCAACCTCGCGAAGGAAATGGAGGAAGGAGAAATCTTTCATCCAGTCGTAGTTGTTCACCATTTCGGCTGAAAGGTCGCCGCAGTCGAAATCGAGAAATTTTTCGAGTTGTTTCCTGATGCAATCCTGATTGTGCTTCAGGACTGATTCGTCCAGCAGGTTCCGTTCTTCTGACTTACCCGACGGATCGCCGATCATGCCGGTGGCGCCGCCTACGAGCGCAAAGGGCTTGTGTCCGGCGCGCTGGAGGTGGACCAGCATCATGATGGTGGCAAGATTGCCGATATGCAGCGAATCGCTGGTGGGGTCATAGCCGATATAGGCCGATGTCATCTCCCGCTTCAGCTGATCCTCGGTTCCGGGGGAAATGTCGTGGATCATGCCCCGCCAGCGCAGTTCTTCGATGAAATCCATTCGGAAGTTTTCTGCAAAAATAGGAAAATTGACGGATTCTCAGGGTGCCGGCCTGCTACCGGTACCTGCGCGCGTATACGAGGTAATAGATCAGCGGGATGAAAACCGCCCCGAGCGACACCGGCATAAACCACTGCCCCAGTCCTGCACCGGATCCCGACGCCTGCCCTGCGATCGCGACGGTGATGTAAAAGAATATCAGGATGATGGCAAGTTTGAGGAACCTGATAAGCCTGATCGCCATCGTGTACTGCTTCAGCGCATTTTCAGGCGTGATCTTCACGGAGAAATTGAACTGGTGTGGCACCATGGCAATCAGGGTAAGCAGGAGATAAACAAAGAGGGCACTGCCGGGAAGCGCCAGGATGGTGGATTTGCCCGAATAATCATCCGGCATGCCTGCGGCATTGAAGTGAGACGGAATGACTGCAGGCAGCCGCCGGTACTGATAGATCACATACCCGGCAAACGCCAGAAGCCCAATTATTGCCATCCCTTCCAGGAGCCAGTCGGCCGGGGTCATCTCGGGCCGCACCCTTGGCCGCCCCGACTTGTCGATCCTGTGGTTCTGCCTTCTGCGTACAACCGGAATTATCATGTCTTTTTTTCTTTTTCCTGGTTAATATCTGTTGGGGGTGTTCTTTTACGGGGCATCCGCCCGGCTTCCTTCAGCGACTTCTCGATGACCCATTCAAGTTGGCCGTTCACAGAACGGAACTCGTCGGCCGCCCACTTCTCCAGCGCCTCGTAGACCTCCGGGTTCACCCGGAGCATGAACACCTTTTTGCCCGCCATATGCCGCTTACTGATGCAATGTGCCCGTATTGACCACCGGCGTCGTGTCCTTATCGGAACAGAGCACCACCATCAGGTTGCTGATCATGGTCGCCTTCTTGTCTTCATCCAGGTCGATGATGTGCTTTTTGCTGAGATGATCGAGCGCCAGCTCCACCATGCTTACGGCGCCTTCGACGATCTTTGTCCTCGCCGCCACCACCGCTGTGGCCTGCTGGCGACGCAGCATCGCCCCGGCAATTTCCGATGCATACGCCAGGTAGCTGATCCTGGCCTCCAGCACCTCGATCCCGGCCATTTTAAGCCTTTCTGCAAGCTCGTTCTCGAGCGCCTGGTGCACCTCCTCGCCGCCGGCGCGCAGGGTGATCTCCTTCTGCTCGTCGTCGAAATTATCATAGGCATAGTGCCCGGCCAGCTTCCGGGTAGCCGACTCGCTCTGGATATCCACGAAATGGGCGTAATCGTCCACTTCGAACGCTGCTTTGAAAGTGTCGCGGACGCGCCACACCAGCACGCAGCCGATCATGATCGGGTTCCCCAGCCGGTCGTTGACCTTGATCGGATCCCTGTTGAGGTTACGCGCCCGCAGGGAGATCTTCCTCTTCATATAAAAGGGGTTGACCCAGAAGAATCCGTTCGACTTGATGGTCCCCTTGTAATCGCCGAAGAGTACCAGTACGGCCGACTCGTTGGGGTTGACCACCAGCAATCCGAAGGTGATGAAAATGGCCGCCGCAATGAGCAGCAGTGACAAAACGATACCCGCCACATGGGGGTTGTAAAATACCAGCCCGCAGATCCCGAGGCCGAGCAGCACCAGGACCGCCACGATCGCCGAATATCCCGACGATGTTGAACTCACTTTTTCCTTTTCCATGGTTAATTGATTTTACAATATCAAAATGATATTAAAATGATTTTGCAATAATACTACATATTTCTCCCCGTGTCAAGTTTTTCTTGAAAAAATTTTAACTATAATAACAATCAATAGAAAATTTTCTATCTTTGCGTTGCCATAACCATGACAGGAGAATATGAAATATAACGAATTCCATAGGTTGATTCTAAGAAATGGTTGGTTGGCAATAAGGCAGAGATGTGTCTTGGCAAGCATTGATTTCAAACATAGCGGATAAAATGAAAAAAATAGAAGCAAAAATCAGCAGGACACAAGATGGTTTTTACAGTGTGTATTGCATCAAGGAAGTATTTTCCGGCGGAGGTGAAACTCCGGAGCTGGCCAAGAAAAACATGCTTGAACAAATGGAATTGATGAAACAAACAGCCATCGATGAAGGCTTTGATTATCCTGACTTTTTAAATGAAGAGTTTGAAATTGTTTACAAATTCGATACCGACAGCCTGCTGGAATATTACTCCGGAATATTATCATTGTCGGGGCTGGAGAAAATAACAGGAATACATCAAAAGCAATTATGGAATTACCTTCACCATAAATCAAAACCACGCAGGGCTCAGATTGAGAAAATTGAAAATGGATTGCACCGGCTGGGCTCTGAATTAGTGTCCATCTCTCTTTGATGGGTTGTCCGGCATTTACGAATGGCGTGCAAAAAAGAATTCTGCAAGATACCTTTCAATGAGTTTTGGGATGGGATATTGACTGACATCCCACAATCGAACCGTCATATAAGGCAGTTCGGTCTTTTCATTGAAATGAACCCGGTAGAACCTGGCATGGATCTTCCGGTGAGTTAGCAGGTGGACATACAAACCCGAGACCTCTAAAAAGTCACGCGGGGCCTGGTTCAGCAGCACGCTGAAATCCCCCGGCGCCAGGATCCGGTTTTTTTCCTCTGGCGGAAGCTCAATCGAAGGGACGTCGTACAGGTTTTTCCAGATGTCGTTCCCGGTCCTCTTATTCAGAACGATGTAATCCTCTCCCCGATGGGTGTAAGTAACGACCAGATAGTGAATATACCGGTCCCGCACCCGGCCCCCCGGCTTTCGTGCCGGCAGGTTTGCGACCATGCCATGCTTCAGTGCCTGGCACATGCTGCTGAAAATGCACCCGGTGCAGCGCGGATTGGCCGGCGTGCATATAGTCGCCCCGAACTCCATCATCGCCTGGTTGAAATCGCCGGGATGACAGCGGTCCATCAGATCCATGGCGAGCGCAAGGATCTTTTTCCGTGTCGCAGAAAGGTCAATAACTTCAGTAATCCCGAAAACCCGGGAGAAGAACCGCAGCACATTCCCGTCAACCACCGGGCAGGGCAGTCCGAAGCAGATGGAGGCGATGGCGGCGGCCGTGTAGTCGCCGATCCCTTTCAGATTGCGGATGCCCTCGTATGTCCGGGGAAATTCACCGCCATGGTCGTTCACGACCGCCCTTGCAGCCGCATGCAGGTTCCGCGCGCGGGAATAGTAGCCGAGGCCCTGCCAGCGCTTCAGCACCTCCTGTTCGTCTGCCGCGGCAAGGTGCCGGATGGTTGGATAGTTCTGTACGAATCGCTCATAATACGGCAATCCCTGCTCCACCCGTGTCTGCTGCAGGATGACCTCCGAAAGCCACACCCGGTAAGGATCCTTTGTCCGGCGCCAGGGTAGATCGCGGCGGTTTGTCTGATACCATCGGAGCAGTTGACGGGAAAAATCCATGAATTTCATGATGCGGGACAAAGATAATCCGAATGATCAACCGGTTTTCAGAATATAAAACCTTGTTTCACGCAAGAAAACTGATATTTTCATTGCGTTTCCCAAAAAAAGCATATATTTGCACGCCATTTTCCGCTCGTTAAAGACATTCAATAACAATATTTTATCATCATTTAACACGAATCAAATATGACAAAAGCAGAAATTGTAGCAGAAATTGCTAATAAGACTGGGATTGAGAAAGTTGCCGTTCAGGCCGCCGTGGAATCTTTCATGGATGTCATCAAGAACTCCATGACCGCCGGTCAAAACGTTTATCTCCGGGGTTTCGGCAGTTTTATTATCAAGAAGAGAGCCGAGAAGACAGGGAGGAACATTTCAAGGAACACGACCCTCATCATTCCCGCCCACAACATCCCGTCTTTCAAGCCGGCGAAGACCTTCGTCAACAAGGTGAAATCACAGGTAAAAGTGAAGTAACTGACTCTTAAGCTGATCGAACATGCCCAGCGGTAAAAAAAGAAAGAGACACAAGATGGCAACGCACAAGCGCAAAAAGCGCCTGCGCAAGAACCGTCACAAGAAGAAATAGCCTTCCATCTGCTGCAATTCCTTACGTCATCTGCGATCGCCGCACAGACGGCAATCTGTTAGCAATAAATAAAACGCTGTGAATAAGGAATTAATCATCAATTCGACCTCGTCGGAGGTTGAAATCGCCTTACTTGAAGACAAGCTTCTCGTAGAGTTAAACAAAGAGAGATCCAACAACGAGTTTTCCGTCGGCGACATTTACCTCGGGCGGATCAAGAAGATCATGCCCGGGCTGAATGCCGCTTTCGTGGACGTGGGCTATGAAAAGGACGCCTTCCTGCACTACCTTGATCTCGGCCCCCAGGTGTTCTCCCTGCTGAAGTATATCCGCAAGGGACAGTCAAGCGGAAACGGGCTCTCCATTGCCAACTTCGAAATGGAAGCCGACATCCAGAAGACCGGCAAGATCACGCAGGTGCTCAAGCCCAACATGGATATCGTGGTCCAGATCGCCAAGGAGCCCATCTCCACCAAGGGGCCGCGGGTCACTTCGGAGATCGCCTTTGCCGGAAGGTATCTGGTGCTGATCCCGTTTTCCGACAAGATCTCCGTCTCCCAGAAGATCAAAAGCGCCGAAGAACGGAACCGCCTGAAGCGCCTGATCACCAGCATCAGGCCGAAAAACTGCGGGATCATCATCCGGACGGTTGCCGAGAACAAGCTGGTAGCCGATCTGGATTCCGACCTGCGCACCCTTTACAAGCGTTGGGAGGTCATCACCCAGAAACTATCTACGGCAAAACCGCCCCAGAAGATCATCGGGGAGATCGACCGCACCTCGGCCATCCTGCGCGACGCTCTCAATGAAACCTTCAACAACATCGTGGTCAACGATTCGGTGCTCTTTGAGGAGATCCGAAATTACATTCAACGCATTGCCCCCGACAAGGTAAGCATTGTCAAGCTGCATACCGGCAGAACCCCGATATTCGAGCAATATGGCGTCGACCGGCAGATCAAGAACTCCTTCGGCAAGATCGTCACCATCAGGAGCGGCACCTACATCGTTATCGAGCATACCGAAGCCCTGCACGTGATCGACATCAACAGCGGTCACCGCGTGAACCAGGAACAGAACCAGGAGACCAACGCCATGGAGGTCAATCTCGAAGCGGCAACGGAAGTGGCCAGGCAGCTCCGCCTCCGCGATATGGGAGGCATCGTCGTTGTCGATTTCATCGACATGACCCAGGGCGTGAACCGGCGCAAGCTCTTTGAAAAGCTGCGCGATGAGATGAAACGTGACCGCGCCAAACACTCGATCCTTCCTCCGAGCAAGTTCGGGCTCGTCCAGATCACCCGCCAGCGCGTGCGGCCGGAAATGAACGTCCAGACCCAGGAGAAATGCCCGGCCTGCGACGGCTCCGGCAAGATCAGGCCCTCCATCCTGCTCACCGACGACATCGAAAACAACCTCAGTTACCTGGTGAGGGAGCAGAATGAAAAAAAGCTGACCCTCATCGTTCACCCATACCTGCATGCCTTCCTAACCCGGGGCTGGTTCAATTTCAGATGGAAATGGTGGCGGAAATACGGGCAACGGATCAAAATCGAACCGCAGAACGCCGCCCATTTCCTCGAGTATCATTTCCTGAACAGGAACGGGGAAGAGATAAAAATGTAACACCC
>Ga0163209_1000459_pt1 | contig 17726 bp, 16 predicted proteins | sample Kivu_160m_FD_113538 | JGI IMG/M metagenome (GOLD analysis project Ga0163209, IMG submission 113538) | Freshwater microbial communities from Lake Kivu, Western Province, Rwanda to study Microbial Dark Matter (Phase II) - Kivu_160m | ecosystem: Environmental > Aquatic > Freshwater > Lake ...
CTCTTTCAGCCGCGTCGGTCTTCATGACCCGGCAGTAAATGCCGTCAAAACGGATTGAATAGAGGGTATCGTAAACGTCCTTCTCCAGTGACAGTTTCTTGAAAACCGCATGCAGAGGGCTTTCCTTCGCCGTCATGAAACGGGTGCCCATGGCAATCCCATGGGCGCCAAGGGCCAGCGCTGCGGCCAGCCCCCTTCCATCGGCAAATCCCCCCGCTGCAATGACGGGGACTTTCAGGAGATCCGCAAGAGACGGGATCAGAACCATTGATGTTACCGCTTCTCCGTGGGCGGCCGCTTCATGCCCTGTGGCAATGACGGCATCCGCCCCATAGTCTTCCGCCCGCTTTGCATGACGGGCATTGGTAACCGTGGCAATGACCTTTCCGCCGTATTGATGGGCTTCCCGGACGAGCCAGTCTCCCTTCCCCAGAGCAAAATTGATGACCGGCACCTGCTCTTCCAGGAGAACTTTCGCATTCTCGGCAGCTCCGGGCATGAGGAGGGTCGCATTGGCGCCAAAAGGCCTGTCCGTCCGAGCCCTGATCTCTTGAATGGCCTGTCTCGTCTGATCGACATCAAGAGGCCCTGTGGCCAGAATGCCCAGGCCTCCTGCGTTGGAAACGGCCGCCACCATCTGAGGGACACTGATCCAGCTCATGCCGGAAAGGACAATGGGGTGCCTGATGCCGAAAAGTTCTGTGACACGGGTCTTCAAGAATGTCTCCTGTAAAAGGAAAAGGCGTTCTCAACGGCAAAACTCTTTACCCATTATCGGGACTGCAGGATCCTTCCGATCGTCATGATCTCGGCCTCTTTGGTTCCCTCGTACAGTTCAAGGATTTTCGCATCCCGGTACCACTTCTGTACGTTGTATTCATCGATATAGCCGTACCCGCCATGGAGTTCCACGGCATAATTGGCACAGAATACCGCCGTCTGACCCCCGAAATATTTGGCCATGGCAGCCAGGGTATAATCGGGACGGCCCTGATCCGCCAGCCAGGCCGATCTGTAAACGAGGCCTCGCAGGGCTTCGACTTTAATTGCCATCTCCGTGAGTTTCATCTGGGTTAGCTGGTATGCGCCCAAGGGGGCGCCGAAGGCCGTCCTTTCCTTGACATATCTGATACTGGTTTCCAGGCAGGCTTCGGCCAGCCCGAGGGCCTGGGCAGAGACCATGATTCTCGTGACGTCAAAGAAGTGCATCAATTGACGAAAGCCGTTACCCTCTTTCCCGATGAGGTTGGATTGAGGGACCCGCACGTCCTCGAAAGCGATCTCCGCCGTGTCGCTGGACCGGATACCCAGTTTTCCGTGAATCTTGTTCCGGGTAATCCCTTTTGCATCAGCGGGAACCACGATGAGACTGAAGCTGTTGTGTTTCTTTTCTTCCGGGTTGGTGATGCACTGGGCAACCATGAAATCGCAGACCGTTCCGTTGGTGATGAACATCTTGCTGCCGTTGATGACATAGTCATTCCCGTCTTTCACCGCCCTTGTTTTATAACCGGCAACATCGGTGCCTGCATTGGGTTCCGTGAAGGCGCCGGCGCTCACCTGCTCACCACGGCAGACAGGGGGCAGATACTTCTTTTTCTGTTCCTCCGTCCCGTATTGGAATATCGACTCACAACCAAAGGAGGCGGCAACGACGTTCAAACCGATTCCCATATCGATTTTGGACAGTTCCTCCGTAATGATGACATTCCCCAGAAAACCCGCGCCGGAGCCGCCGTATTCCTCCGGCACCCAGGCGGCAACAAGACCGTTCTCAGCCGCCTTTATGCGGATTTCCGGTGTGTATTTCTCCCCTTCATCGCATTCATGCGATAATTTGGAAAACTCCACCTGGGCAAATTTGTATGCCATGTCCTTCAGCATTTTCAGTTCATCCGTCAGGTCAAAATCCATCTCACACCCCCCTAAATGTAGAGCTTCCTCAATTGAATCTTGTTGATTTTTCCCACACTGGTCTTGGGAATCGCGTCCACAAGCTGATAACGGTCGGGTACACCGTATTTAGGAATCTTACCCTCTTTGGCAAATTTTTCCATAAACTTCCGCAGATCTTCCTCGCTGACCTTGTCCCGGTATTCAGGCCTCAGCACAACAATCAGCAACGGTCTCTCTCCCCATTTGTTGTCGGGAACGCCGATCGCCGCCGCTTCCGACACGGCTTCGTGCTGGCTGATGAGATTCTCAAGTTCGAGGGAGGATATCCATTCCCCGCCTGTCTTGATGACATCTTTGGTTCTGTCCGTAATCTGAATGTAGCCTGCCGGGTCTATGCAGGCCACATCCCCTGTATGAAGCCATCCATCCTTCCAGAGGTCTTTGGTTCTTTCCGGATCCTTAAAATAGTCCTCCGTGAGCCACGGCGCCCTCAGAACAAGCTCACCTGTGGATTCGCCGTTACGCGGCAACTCCTTGCCCGAAGAATCCACGACTTTCGCATATACAAGGGGCACCGGAAGCCCCGTCATAATCTGTTTGTCGATCTGTTTGTCCTGGTTCCAATCGAGCATATAGGGCTTCAGGTTCGCAAGTGAAATGATCGGGCAGGTCTCCGACATCCCGTAGCCGGCATAGATCTGAATCCCCAAATCCGTTGCGGCCTTGGCCAGCCCCTTGGGAAGCCTTGATCCGCCTATGACGACCTTCCATTTGGTTAAATCAAGCTTCTTCACCACAGGACTGCTGACCAGCATATGGATAATCGTCGGCACACAGTGTGAAAAAGTCACCTTCTCTGTTAAAATCAGTTTGAGGAGCATTTCTGGCTCGTATTTTCCGGGATAGACTTGTTTTACACCCAGCAGGGTCGCGGCATAGGGAATTCCCCAGGCATGGACATGGAACATGGGGGTAATCGGCATATACACGTCATTTGAACGAAACCGGCCCGGCGATTCATAGGTGCTTATCCCGATGAGCCCGCTGATGGTGTGCAGGACAAGCTGTCTATGCGAGAAGGAAACGCCCTTGGGAAGCCCCGTCGTCCCCGTTGTGTAAAATGTCGTCGCTCTCGTGTTTTCATCCAGGTCAGGGAAATCATAGGAAGGAGCGGCGCCCTTCAGCATCTCCTCATATTCCATATCAATGTTTATTTTTGTTTCGGGTTTTTTCCCCTCATCTGTGATCAGGATGATCTTCTTGACCGTTGTCAGTTTATTCTGAATGGCTTCCAGAAGCGGCAGAAAATCCTCATGTATCAGAACGACATCATCTTCAGCATGGTTCATGGTATAAAGAATCTGCTCCGGAGATAACCGCCAGTTCTGGGTATGAAGCACCGCCCCTATCATGGGAACGGCAAAAAAACATTCCAGATAGCGATGGCTGTCATAATCAAAAACGCAGACCGTATTCCCCTTTTTTACCCCGAGCAATTTGAGAGCATTGGCCAATCTGTGGACCCGTTCGTTGAATGCCCGGTACGTCAGACGGACTTTATCCCTGTATACAATCTGCTGATCAGGAGCAAAAAACAGCGGCGTCTCAAGGATGTGTTTGATAAGAAGTTGATACTGATAAGCTTCTCCCGGCCGATAAACCTTTTTTGCCATATCGATCCTCCTTATGTTCTATACGGATATTTGCTTTTTCGTGTAATCATAAACCCCTTTGCCGCTTTTTCTTCCATAACGCCCTGCCCTGACCATTTGTTTCAAAAGAGGTGCAGGCCGGTATTTGTCTCCCAGTTCCCCGTGAAGCCCCTCCATGACGTGAAGCAGCGTTTCATTCCCCACCAGGTCGGAAAGCGCCAACGGACCAATGGGATGATTACAACCCAGAACCATTCCCTTGTCGATGTCCTCTGCATCGGCAATACCTTCACCCAGGACATAAAAGGCCTCATTAAGCATGGTGCAAAGGATCCTGTTCACAGCGAAAGCGGGCGCTTCCTTCACCACAATGACTTCTTTTCCGATCCTCTTCCCCCAGGCTACGGCTGCCTCAAGGGTGTCATCGGATGTTTCCAGGCCTCTGATAATTTCCAGAAGACGCATGACAGGAACGGGATTGAAAAAATGGGTGCCGATAAAACGGTCCGGCCGTTTCGTGATGGATGCCATCTCGGTAATACTGAGACCTGAGGTGTTGGTAAAATAAAGACAGTGAGGCGTTACAATTTTCTCCAGTTCCATATATACTTGTTTTTTAACGTCCATCACCTCAATAACCGCCTCAACAACGATATCGGCGCCTTCGGCGGCTTCTTTGAGATCAAGGGTCGGTTTGATCTTTTCCAGAACAGCAGCCGCTTCTTCACGGGTTTTTTTCGACTTTTCCACATCCCGGCTGAGGTTTTTCCGGATTGTGTTCATCCCCCCATCAACGAATCTCTGCTCAATATCTCTCAGGGAAACGTCAAAGCCTGCCTGGGCACAAACCTGCGCAATGCCGCTTCCCATCAAACCGGACCCCAGCACACAGACCTTCCGAACCTCCATCAGTTACCCCCTTTCCGATCAGTTTTTCTTATCTTTGTTCACATGAATGCATTGAAGGACATCCTCCCTCGCCGAGGAATAATACGAACCCTGACACCTTTTCAGGACGCAGGCGTCAGGGGAAGAATGGACGTCGAAAAAATAACAGATACATCATATCAAGGTCAAGTATTAATAAACCGCTTTGAACAAAACATTGAAAAAGGTTTGCCTGAGTCCGAAATATGTGAGACGATCACGTAAGGTTTTTTGAGGGTTCTTCCATGCGTATCATTATTGACGGGTATAACATGATCAGGCAATCCGACACCTTGCGCCGCTACGAGAGGTTCAGCCTGGAGGCGGGCCGTAATGCATTGATTCAAAGGATTTCCCTTTATAAAAAACACAAAGGACACCGGGTGATCATCGTCTTTGACGGATGGGAGAGCGGGCCGGCAACAGAAGAAAGGGACCGGCAGGAAGGAATAGAGATCATCTATTCGCGCAGGGGTGAAAAAGCGGACGAGGTCATCAAACGAATGGTGGAAAAAAGAGAAGAGGAAATGGTCGTTGTGACTTCGGATCGGAATATTGCCGATTATGTTCACCATCGAGGGGGAACGGTCGTTTCATCCCAGGAGTTCGATGCCCTTACGGACAGGCTCATCACGGCCATGCCGGAATCATATTGCCGGATCGAACCTGATTCCAAATATCAGGACAACGACGAAGAAGCCTTGGAGAACAGGAAAAAGAAAGGGCCTTCCAGACGGCTTTCCCGGAAGAAAAAGGCCGCCATGGCGGCGCTTCGGAAATTATGATGCATTACGAACAGACTTTGATGACAAAACGCTCCAGCAAGAACATGGGGTTCCCTGCCGTTGATTTCATCGCCAGGTCCATATTGACGAGATCTTCCAGATATCCAACAAGGTCATCCTGAGAAAACCGGCATGAGTTTTTCAGGGCATTATAGATGACATATGGGTTCTGCCTGATCAACTCCCATCCCCCCTCTCTCCTGCCTGCACCGTTCGTCCATGCCCGGATGAAGGGATAAACTTTTTTATGGAACAGGGCATAATCCATTTTCGGATCAAAGACATCAAGCTTTCCCGATCTGATCAGTATCCCGGCATGGAGGAGAAGACGGATTTCTCTTACTATCATGGACAGGATCAACAGCTCGTGGACTCCCTGATCGGAGAGATCTTTCAAAGCGACAAGGGCGGGGTTCAGGTTCTTCTCGGAAAGGGCATTGGTCAGATCAAAGATCGTTCCCTCTCTTGTTTTACCGACAACCGCCTCCACATCTTTTTCCTCAATCTTCGCTTGATCACCCGTATAGGTAATCAGTTTTTCGATGGCTTCCACGGAACTGCCGGCAGCAAAACCGGTCTTTTTACCGACCGCCACCCAGGCGCCGGAAGTCAGGGTTTTTCCCGCTTTGGTGAGGATTTCCCTCGTCGTTTCCATCAAGGCGTGTCTTTTTCTGTTCTCAACATTGGTCTTAGGAAAGTGGAGAACTCTGCCTTTTTCAGAGATGATCTTGAAAATCTTTTTTCTTTTATCCACGGCGCCGGCAGAGAGAATCAGGTGGTTCCCTTCCGGAAGGCCGCTTTTCATAATATCCAGGAGCCGTTCATCGCTTTCACCGGCCGGTCTTTCCTTTATACCAAGGTTTATACATATTTCGATCATTCCGGGTAACCAGGCTTCGCGATCACGCCCGACATCTCCCCCCGCCACCTTCTGCCAGTCATTTTCACGAATACTTTTCCAGCCGCCGTTTTTCAGATCTTCAAGACTCCACCCCGTCAGCCGCAGGAAATGCATGAAATCCCTTGCGGCCCTGTCAGGATCACTTTCTTTAAGGTCTCGAATTTTTTTGATCAGTTCCGCTGAGATGTTCCCGGATTGAAAAATACGGGTATTTCTGAGAACGACGATTTTTTTGCCGGGAATGAGGGGAGGCATTAGAAGGGACTGGCAGAGACCTGCCATATCAACCTGATCCCCGTCCATGTAAAAAAGATTCAGGTCCCTGTCACCGGCAGGGAGAATGAGATCAACAATTTTAGCAAGGGTATCGGCAATGAGAAACTCCTCCTCTCCGTACAGGAGATAACAGGAGGAAGTTTTTCCCTTTTTCAAATCAGAGAACACTTCCTTCAGGGAATTCCCCTTGTCCGTCTCGCCTGCCCCGTAGTCCACCGCCCTGCCTCCTGATGGGGGACGAAAAATTCCCTTCGGCATTACACGATGACAAACTTTTTAATATGCCGAACAGCTTCATCGGGATCATCGATGATCTGGATGATATCGAGGTCGCCCGCTTCGATCTTATCATGCCGGAACATGGTGTCCTTTATCCAGTCGATGAGACCCTTCCAGTATTCACTTCCCACCAGGATCACGGGAAAGGGTTTTATCCTTTTTGTCTGGATCAGGGTTAAGGCCTCAAAGAGTTCATCCATTGTCCCGAATCCTCCGGGAAGGATCACGTAGGCCACGGCATATTTGACAAACATCACCTTACGGACAAAGAAATATTTGTATTCTATCACGATATTGGCATACGGATTGGGTTTCTGTTCATAAGGAAGGCGAATGTTCATTCCCACGGACTGGCCGCCGGCTTCCGCTGCCCCTTTATTGGCCGCTTCCATGATTCCGGGACCGCCGCCCGTAATCACGCTGAAACCGTTTTCAACCAGCCTCCTGGCAAGAAGCTCCGTTTTATTGTAGTATATGTCACCGGGACGAACCCTCGCGGATCCGAAGATGGTCACGGCCTGTTTCAATTTGGAAAGGGCTTCGATACCTTCCACAAACTCGGCCATGATGCGAAAGATCCGCCAGGATTCCTCTATAGATAACGCATCAACCAGGTATTGCTTTTCTTCCATTGGCTAAATCCCAGATGATTTACCTATACATCAGATTGTCATTTCATTATGCGTTGCTTCTGCGACGCTGGACCTTGGCATACCTTCTGCGGGCTTCGATGGCCTTTCGCTTCTTCCTTACCGAGGGTTTTTCATAGGCCCTGCGTAATTTCAGCTCCTTGAACAACCCGCTTTTAGACAGTTTGTTCTTGAGAATTTTCAAGGCTTTCTCTACGTCGTTGTCAAATACTTTTACCTCCAAAACAATTCCTTCCTTTCTATATTTTTTATTCAATTCATATCGGCGCAAAAAAAGGGCAGTACGGCGAAACGTCACAATCTTTGCCGTAAGCTACCCTTCCTGTAAACGATATATTAAACCACGCTCCTTACTTAACGCCTGACGCATTCTGCGATGCTCATATTATATGTTATCTTCACCAGGATCGCAACAAAAAAATACAGGCCTTTTTTTACCCGGTATGGGATGAACCACGAATCCCCTTATGATAATTCTGCAGAGACTTCGCCCTTCCGTGCCCCCTTCTGAAAGCGGCGATCCCCTTTGCTGCCGCCGTAGCTGCCGCTATCGTTGTAATATAAGGGATCTTGTATTTGATGGCAGCCTTGCGGATGTACGAATCATCGTGTTTGCTCAGCCTGCCGCTCGGTGTATTGATGATGAGATGAATCTCCCTGTTCTTAATGCCGTCAGCAATATTGGGGCGCCCCTCATGCATCTTATAAATAGGCTCCGTCTCAATGCCATGAGTTGCTAGAAATCTGCAGGTCCCTTCGGTTGCCTTGATCCGGAACCCGAGCTTCATAAACTCCCGGGCAACCTCCAGGGTGCCGGGTTTATCTCTATCCGTCGCCGTAATCAAGACAGTGCCCTCTCCCGGAAGCAACTGATTGGCAGCCTCCTGGGCCTTGTAAAAGGCAAGACCGAATGAATCTGCAAGCCCCAGAACCTCTCCCGTGGAACGCATTTCCGGTCCCAGAACCGGATCAACCTCCTGAAACATGTTGAAGGGAAAGACAGCCTCTTTCACTCCGAAATGGGAAAATGGTCTTGATATCAGGCCAATATCCGCGAGTTTCCTGCCCAACATGATCTGGGTTGCAGCACGCGCCATGGATATATTGCAAACCTTTGATACCAGAGGCACAGTACGGGAAGCACGGGGATTGGCCTCAAGAATATAGACCACATCTCCTGCGATGGCATACTGGATATTCATCAAGCCGATCACTTTAAATTCCACAGCGATCCGGCGGGTGTATTCGCAAATGGCATCGATATGTCGGGGTGATATGTTGATGGGGGGAATGACGCAGGCGGAATCCCCGGAGTGAACGCCTGCAAGCTCGATATGTTCCATCACCGTGGGAACAAAAACATCCCTTCCGTCGGAAATGGCGTCTGCTTCCACCTCGATGGCGTTCTCCAGAAACTTGTCAATGAGGATGGGGCGTTCAGGCGTCACGCCAACGGCCGCAGCGACATACCGTTTCAGCATCTCCTCATCATACACCACCTCCATGCCCCTTCCGCCAAGAACATAGGACGGTCTCACCATCAGAGGATAGCCGATCTTTTCCGCAATCTGAATCGCTTCCCCAAGGGTACTTGCCATGCCTGACTCGGGCATGGGAATACCCAGTTTCTTCATCTTTTGACGAAAACGATCACGATCCTCCGCCAGGTCAATGGTTTCGGGAGATGTTCCAAGGATTTTGACGCCTGCCCGGGCGAGTTCATTGGCAATATTGAGGGGCGTCTGCCCCCCGAACTGGACGATGACCCCTTCAGGTTTTTCCTTTTCATAAATACTCAGCACATCCTCCACCGTGAGCGGTTCAAAATAGAGTTTGTCGGATGTATCATAATCTGTGGAAACGGTCTCAGGGTTACAGTTGATCATGATGGACTCAAACCCTTCATCGCGAATGGCGAATGCGGCGTGCACACAGCAGTAGTCAAACTCAATCCCCTGTCCGATCCGATTCGGACCCCCGCCCAGGACCATGACCTTTTTTCTGTCACTGACGCTTACACGATCCGGAGCATTATACGTGGAAAAATAGTACGCTGCATTCTCCACACCACTGACGGGTACAGAATCCCAGGTCTGTCCCATACCCAGAATCAGGCGACGTTTTCGAATGGCCTCCTCCGGAACGCCGAGGATATGAGAAAGATACCGGTCGGAAAATCCATCCTTCTTCGCTGCTGACAGGAGATCGTCCGGCAATGTCCGGCCTTTAAATGCCAGTATTTTTTCCTCCAGCGCCACGAGTTCCTTCATCTGCCCGATAAACCAGTGCTTGATATAGGTCTTTCTGAAGAGGGCATCAATGGAGGCGCCTTTTCTCAAGGCCTCATACATGACAAACTGTCGCTCACTGGATGGTTCCGCCAGAAGATCCATCAATTCATCGAGAGTCCGGTCGTGGAAATCCCTGGCAAAGCCAAGCCCGTAACGTCCTTTTTCAAGAGAACGAATCGATTTTTGAAAAGCTTCCTTGTACGTTTTTCCGATACTCATCACCTCGCCGACGGCGCGCATCTGAGTCCCCAGCTTGTCTTCCACTCCGGGAAATTTTTCAAAATCCCAGCGGGCGAACTTGACGACCACATAATCCCCCGACGGCGTGTATTTATCAAGGGTCCCCTCACGCCAGTAAGGGATTTCATCCAGTGTCATGCCGGCAGCCAGCATGGAGGAAATCATGGCAATCGGAAAACCTGTCGCCTTCGACGCGAGGGCGGAAGAACGGGATGTCCTGGGATTGATTTCGATGACCACGACCCTCCCGTCTTCCGGGTTATGGGCGAACTGGATGTTTGTTCCGCCGATGACCTGAATGGCCTCTACAATATCATAGGAATACTTTTGAAGCCGTCGTTGCAGTTCCGGATCAATGGTCAGCATGGGAGCGGTGCAGTAAGAGTCCCCTGTGTGAACCCCCATGGCGTCCACATTTTCAATAAAACACACCGTGATCATCCGGTTTTTTGCATCTCTTACAACCTCAAGCTCCAACTCTTCCCAACCCAGAACGGATTCCTCAACAAGGATCTGGCCTACGAGACTGGCCGATATGCCGCGACTGGCAACTGTTTTCAGATCTTCCAGATTATAAACGAGACCGCCGCCTGTGCCTCCCATGGTGTAAGCGGGGCGAATCACAACGGGATAACCGAGTTGCGCCGCAATTCCCTGGGCTTCTTCAACGGTGAAAGCGGGCTCACTTTTGGGCATATCGATCCCAAGCCGGTTCATGGTTTCTTTGAAGGCGATCCTGTCTTCTCCCCTCTCAATGGCATCCACCTGAACGCCGATGACTTTTACGCCGTATTTATCGAGAATCCCCGCCCGGGCAAGTTCGGAAGTGAGATTGAGCCCCGTCTGCCCTCCAAGATTCGGAAGAATGGCATCCGGCCGCTCGTTCTCGATGATCTCAACCATGGCCTGCAGATTGAGGGGTTCAACATAGGTGACATCGGCCATACCGGGATCCGTCATAATGGTGGCCGGGTTGGAATTCACAAGCACAATTTCATAACCCAGTTTTCTGAGCGCCTTACAGGCCTGGGTTCCCGAATAATCAAACTCACACGCCTGACCGATTACGATCGGGCCGGAGCCGATAATCATCACCTTCTTGATATCATCTCGCCTTGGCATCGTTAAAAATGTGTCCTCTCTGAAGAAGTTTATTCATCATGACCGGATCCCCTCAATTACACTCCTCAACGCTTGCAAAAATTCCCCATTTTCTTCCCGGCTCCCGACGGTCACCCTCATACAGTTTTTTAAAACTCCGGGGCCGTTGAGGTTTTTAATCAACACCCCCCTGGCAATGAGGTCTTCATGTATGCGATCCGCATCTAAATCGCAACGTAAAAAGATGAAATTCGCATCCGTCGGACAGGGATGAATCCCTCCTATCTTCCTCAACGCCTCGAAGAGTTCATTTCGTCTTTTGACGACCTCCGCTGCCTGATTCAAAAAAAACGTCAGATGGTCCATATAGAAGCCTGCCGCGACCTGGGAAAGGGCATTGATGTTATAGGGAAGCCTCACCTTATCAAGCTCACGAACAAAAGAGGCCCGGCCTATAAGAAAACCGAGCCTCATGGCAGCCAGACCCACCTTGGAGAGGGTTTTTAAAATCATCAGGTTATCGTATTTCGAAAGCAGCGGTAACAGCGTCTTCCCCGAGAAGTATCCGTAGGCTTCATCAACGACCACGATTCCCGACGATTTTGCGATGATGGCCTCGATCTTTGTCTCGTCGAAGCAATTGCCCGTCGGGCTGTTCGGGTAACTGATAAACACCAGTGCGGGATTTCTTCTTTCAATTTGATCCAGCGTGGCATTCAGGTCCAGATCAAATGTCGTCGCTTCAAGAGGCGTCTCAATAACCACCCGGCCTGCATTCATGGCAATGATCCGGTACATCACAAAAGTGGGAACGGGCGCCATGACGGCCGCGCTCTTATCTGACAGGGCCGTACACAGGATATGGATCAGTTCATCAGAGCCGTTACCAACCATCAGCATATCCTGTTTTACTCCGTAATGCCGAGCAAACCTTTCCCGAATCAGGGGAGACCCCGGATCAGGATACCGGTTCAGATGAACCTTTTTCATCTCTTCGAACAGGGCATCCTTCAGGGACGGCGAAAGGGTGAAGGGGCTCTCATTCGCATCCAGCTTGATCCTGCAGGAAACAACGCCTGCATGATATCCACCCTGCCGGCGTATCTCTTCTCTTATGAGAGTCATTATATCCATGCCCTGCAACCGCCTTCCATATTCCATCGTTCATTCATGTACTTATGCGTCATCAAAACCGCCTTGATTTCTTCTTCTTCAGGGCTCAGCTCTCCCTTGACCAATTCGATACCCAGGGTCTTCTCAAAACCCGTCATTAACGCACGGCAGACCATACCTACATCCACCGCCCGATCCGTATGCTCACTGACCGACGTCACCGATTGTTTCATCCGGAGAATTTGACGTTCGTAATCTCCGGAACGGGGCAGCATGACATCACAGGTCTTGAAAGGATTGAACTCCATCAGGATGGAGCCATGCTGAAGGAAAATACCGTGGGATCTTACCTGGGCGCTCCCGCATATTTTCCGGTTTTTAACCAGGAGCTCATACCGGGAAGGCGATGAAAAGCATGAGGCCTTCAGAGAATCGCCATTCGGCGCCCGGCTGTTACCTTCCATTTCCGCTTCGATACCAAGAAGAGCCAGGCCACCGGCGATGCAACGACTGATGACCCGGTATGTTCCAAGTATATCCGCCGGGAACAGGGGGTTTGAATCCCTACCGACAACGGCATAGGTCACATCTCCCTCATGCAGGACCGCTTTTCCCCCTGTCGGACGTCGAACAACAGGGATGTTCTTACGTCGACACGCCTCTATATCGACTTCTTTTTCTACATCCTGAAAGTACCCCAGTGATACCGTGGGGAATTTCCAGCCATAAAACCTGAGGGTCGGCGGCATGTCTTCGTGCTGATGGAACCGGAAAATGGCTTCATCAATGGCCATATTCTCGAAGGCACCCAGTCGTTCGAAAGGAAGAAATCTCCATTGCATCAAAGAAAGTTAACCATCCCCCGCTTCCCTGAGCACGAAATCATGATATTCCCCGGAATCCAGAAGATCATCAAGCTCCTCCGGATCATTCATCTCCACAACAATCATCCACCCCGTGTCATGGGGATCGCTGTTGATGATACCAATATCATCCGTGATATCATCGTTGACGCTGATCACCTCACCGCTGACCGGGGAAATGAGTTCAAAAACACCCTTTGCGGATTCAATCGCTCCAAAGGGCTCATCCCGTTCCACAGAGTCATCTGTCTCGGGAAGTTCAAGGGAAAGGACCTCTCCCAATTTCTCCTGAGCATAATCCGTAATGCCGATGGTCGCCAGATCACCTTCAACTCTGACCCATGTGTGTTCCCGATTGTAAAGCAGATCATCCGGAAAAACCTTCATATTTAAACATCCTGCTGCTATTTTGATGGTTTCGTAAAAAGTCCATTTTGGCCCGCTTTTGTCATTCCGGCGAATCCCGGATCGGAGTCCGGGACAGGCGCGGGAATCCAGTATTTTCAGCCATTACCTGGATTCTGGGTCAAGTCCGGAATGACAGAAAAGGGAATTTTTCAAAGGTCTTAATTCAATACGGTGAAGCCCTTGGGCATTTTCGTCAGGACTTCACACCCATCTTCCTTCACCAGAACCATGTCCTCAATCCGTATCCCCCAGAGGTTCGGTATATAGACACCCGGCTCTATGGTCACAACCATTCCCTTCTTCAATACGTGCTCGGATTGGGTCGAGATTCTCGGCGCCTCGTGGACATCCAGACCTACCCCATGCCCTGTACCGTGGGAAAAATATTCCCCGAGGGTTTTGCTCTCTATAAAGGATCTCGCCACGCGGTCAATCTCTCTGCACGGCACACCCGGCCTCACTGCTTCCAGCGCCCGGTCATGCGCCTCCTTGACCACGGCATATACTTCTTTCTGCCTGTTTTCTCCGTTCCCGATCGCAACCGTCCAGGTTTCATCAGAATGATACCCCTGATACACAGAACCGAAATCAATCATCACGACATCCCCTCTCTCGATTCTGCGCGATCCCGGTTTTGCATGGGGTAACGAAGAATTGGCGCCGGACGCCACAATGGTCGGGAAAGCAATCTGGTCGGCGCCGCATCTTCCCATTCTGAATTCCAGCTCCAGGGCGATGTCTTTCTCTCTTACCCCCGGCTTGATCAGCTCACGAACATCCGTCAAGGCACGGGAAGAGATTTCTGCTGCCTTTCTCATGCGGGCGATTTCCGTTTCATCCTTGACGGTTCTGATCGCAGAGATTTCATCGGATATCGGCTTGAGGGCCACCCTTTTCATCTTGCTTTTCAGTTTTAAATACGAATGGACATTCATGGCCGCTGCTTCAAAACCGACGGTTTTTATGCCGCTGTCCATCAGAGCGGATTCGATGCCGTCAGCCTTTTCCCGATACTCAACAACCGCAACATCTCCCACTTCTCCCTGCGCCTGACGCGTATAGCGGCCGTCGACCAGCAGGGTTTTTTGATCCTTTCCGATCAGCAAGGCCCCGTCACTGCCCGTAAAGCCTGTCAGGTAGCGGATATTTTTCATGTCCAGAAAAAGGATCGCGTCCACCCGTAAATCGGGAAGTCCCGACCGGATCCGCGAGATTCTGTCAGAGGGAACCGGCGCGTCAGGAAGCATAATGGCGTATCCTGTCAATATTTTTAAGCCATCGGGTCAGTTCCTGAACCACCCCCTCTTTATGCTTTTTGTCCCTCAGAATCATGTTGACTTCACCGAGTTTATCCATGGCCGCATGATTTTCCGGATCGTTCTTAAGAATCTCATTGAGGACATCCGCCGCCATCTGGAGATAGCCCTGCCTGATGTAAAGTTCCGCAAGGGTTACCGTATAGAAATCAGGCGCAACATGGCTGATGTGGTCATCCTGTTGTGCTTCCATTCCATCCGCCGGATCATCCTGACCATCTGTAAGTGTACGCAGCTTAACGGATAATCTTTCCGCATCCGTAGTTTCGGGATTGATGGATATGAATTTCCGGTAAAACCTGATCGCTTCGCGGGTCAGACCGCCTTCCAGACAGATATCTCCCATGAAAGCGTAGATTCGGGACAACTGGAGGATCGTATTCTCCACTCCTTCAAGAACTTCCTCGAGCCTGTCCAGCTTTCCCGTTTTCATCAGGGCATGACAATACACAATGTTCGCGTCGGTATCCACGGGATACCGCTTGAGCCACGACTCGGCGTAATCGAGAGCTTCTTTATACAAACTCTGATCCAGATACGCCTGGGCCGTTGAAAGAAATGCCGCTTTTTCCTTCAAGTCATTGTCATGCATATCATCTTGTGTTTTAAAGGGTTTTGGCAAGTCTGCAAATAAAATTATCGAGCCGCTGAAAGCTGTAACACAGCACCTATAGTGTGTCAAGCAAGAAATCCTGCACGTGACACTCTCCATTCAAAGAGCAGAACTTCGCAGATATGGGCTTCCCCATACTACTATGAAGAACTAAGCAGCAATATGAGCATTCTGTGAATTTTGCCGAATAACCGGTGAAAATGACAGATTATCAACAGGGAAGCGGATGATGGCCATATCATTCAATCGATGTAGCAGCATGGCTAATTGGCGGGGATCAAACGTTATCTGTCCATGATTCTCATCTGATAGATGACATCGTATATGCTGGCATATTAGTTGCTGTTTTAAATTGGGTTATTCATGCTTGATTTTAACCTTCAGATGTATATAATGGGAAAAACATTGAGAAGTTGTGATGCAGGTCACAACGTAGAATGAAAAAAAGGATATAATGGCTGCAACCAATCAAAAAAATCTCTTGCCGAGCGGATAGAGCATGCACTGAAATTGAAACCGGGTACTTTGCAATTCATTTAGGAGAATAGGTTTGAGGCGGCGAAACGGGTTTTCATTGATAGAATTGATCATTGCCATGGCCATTCTGGCCGTGATGTCAACCATTGCCGTCTTTTCCTGGAACCGCTATGTGACCAACGCCAATCTGAGAACGGCGACCCGGGAACTGGAAGCGGATATCTTTCTGATCAAGGAAAGGGCCGTAGCGGAGAGAATCCATTATCGCATTACCCTGAACGTGGGCGCCAATAATTACACGATTGACCAGGGGGGGCCGCAACGGGGGATCCGTATAATACCCTTCAGACGAAAAGCCCGGCGACACTTGGATCCGGCAACATCCTGCTCGACACCACGTTTGCGGGGACGCAGATCATCTTCCAGCCCAGAGGCACCCTGGCAATGGGAACAGGAAATGTGAGACTCCGAAACAATCGAAACTCCATCGCGACGATCACCGTGAATATTACAGGAAGAACCCATGTTCAATTTGCGATGCAATAGTAAAGGCATCAGCCTTGTCGAAGTGGTCATTGCCATCTTTCTCACCACCATCGGCGTCCTTGCCGTTCTCTCCCTGCAGCCGTCCGCCTGGCGGACCGCCACCCGTTCGGATTACATGGGCAGGGCCGCGGGGATCCTGCAGAAAGAACTGGAGACTCGGGAGGTTTTTATCATGAATTGCTGCAACGCCGTCGCTGCGGGTGCCACAATAACCAACGTTCTTGCCAGCGGCGAAGCGGCGGCGCAGCCGGGCGATGCGACCTTCACGGTGACAACGACGATCACCGAGATCGTCATAAACAGCGCCTGGCGCGTCGACGTCCGGGTTGCCTGGGCCGGCCATACGGGCATCATAGAAAGTATCCTGGTCACCCGGCAGCAGAGATTTCAGGGAGCGTGCACATGTTGACGGAGAACAACAAAGGGCTCACCCTGGTCGAAGTCGTGGTGACGGCTGCCGTTTCCATGATCCTGATGGGCGCCATCTACATGGCGATCAACTCCGCCCAGCGGTCCTCCATGGGCATCGAGCGCAAGGTCACAGCGCAGCAGGACGTCCGTCCTGCGCTGGAACTCATGGCGATGGAAATCCGGATGGCGTCATTCAATCCGACGTTTACGGACACTATCTGGCTCGATCCGGGAAACTGTTTCAGCGTCTCCCCAAACCTAACCTATCGGGGCATTCAAGATGCGACACCGACATCTATCATCATTGAAATGGATATCGATTCGACCGGGGTCGTGGGCGATAACACGAATGAGATTATCAGATATAATTATGATATAGCAAACCAACGCATCACCAGACAGACAAGGACCCCAACCAGTTGCAGCAGTGCGCCAAACCAGTCTTTCCTCGGCGATGCTATAGGGAGTCCGAATCCGAGAACAGTCCTTGTAGTAAACGATGTCAACGGTGACGGTGCTTATACCGAGGGCACGGATATTCCTGTGTTCCGTTATTACGATGGATCCGGCGCCCTTATCCCGGCGGCAAGCCTCCCGGCAGCCATTCCGAATATCCGGAGAATCGAAATCACCCTGGCCGTCCAGACGGAAGATGTTGATCCCAATACGAACCAGCGGAGATCGCTCATCTATTCAACGAGCGTCATTCCGAGGAATCATAATTGATGCTGTCCCGAGGAACCATGCTTAACAAGAGAACATATGCCATATTAAGACGCCGCCACCTGAATTCCGAAAAGGGTTTCGCCCTCGTGGCCGCGGTGCTGGCCTGCCTGATCCTCCTGGCGCTCGCCATGCTGGTGATCCATCTCTCCACGCAGGACCTCCGCATCAGCGCCAAAACCGTCGGCGAGAAAAAAGCCCTTTCCGCCGCAGAGACGGGCATCCATCAACTGATGCGCACTTTCGATCCTCAGGCCA
>Ga0163209_1000461_pt1 | contig 17656 bp, 18 predicted proteins | sample Kivu_160m_FD_113538 | JGI IMG/M metagenome (GOLD analysis project Ga0163209, IMG submission 113538) | Freshwater microbial communities from Lake Kivu, Western Province, Rwanda to study Microbial Dark Matter (Phase II) - Kivu_160m | ecosystem: Environmental > Aquatic > Freshwater > Lake ...
AAGAGATGTATAAAATTGGCGAACTTATCTCATCAGCTCTCAAAAACAGGAAAAATAATACAAAACTTAAAGAAATCGGTAAAAAAGTGAAGAACCTCGCCGGAGATTTTCCGGTTTATACCAGAGGATAAAAAGATTAATGGCTTCTTACCAATTTTTTCATATTCAGAACTTGCTTTCAGAAATACTCTTCTAAAATCTATATTAAAAAATTCAAGTATCAAGTTCATCAAATTCCTCAACCATAAAATAATCATTATTGATAGTATCATATTCACAATCATCCAAATTTAAATATTTCTTCAAATTTTCATATGAATATTCCATCATTGAAGTTACTCTTCCACCTAAATCTCTGGGAATTCTATCAGATTCTTTATGGTTTAGTACTGTAGTTACTCTTTTTCTGTGGTTATATTTATTATCATCTATCATAACTTTAAAACCCTCATTAATACATTTTTAAAAAAAATAAACCAAAATATTAAAAACACATTATCAAACACCATCTTATTTATATTACTTATAATATATATCATATGATTCCGATAACTGCTCATAAACTAATCTAAACTCACTAATCCACACAAATCAATTATTTTCAGATACTCAATTGAATTTTTTGATATATTAAGGATGTATGATGAGGGCTACATCCCATGCTTAAGTCTTCTGCCTGCTAACTTTTCCTAGATTTTTTATTTTTAATACTTGTAACATCAGTTTATGGTGTTTATTTATGCTTTATACTTATGAGATCCAAAAGCGAGTTCTTATAAATCCCGTATTTCACTGGAAACCAAATAGAATATCTACTCATATAGCCATATGTTTTTGTGCATACGCGCTGGTAAAGCATATGCAATATAGAGTAAGGCTACTATATCAAAAGCTTTCACCTGAAAAGATTAGAAATATCTTAGTTAAGGTACAGACCTCAGTACTTTATGATAAGAAAAAGAAAATAAGATACGGGCTTCCTTCAAGAATGTCAGCAGATGCAAGAAAGATCTATGAAATATTTAAGATTAAAAAGAACATAACTCCTTACATAATAAAGAAATTGTAGTGCCCACGAAAAGCCTAATTTAATCTTATTTTTTAAAAAAAGTGCGGAAGTCGGAAATTATTGCATAATTTATTTTATCTGTCAAAAATCATTAGTAGAATTTTTAAAGGAGTCATTCCATATGGCTAATTATAAGAGCCTAAAAGAAAACATCTGCAGGGATAAAAATGATGATGAAATTTTGGCTTTGGCCAGAGTTAGCAATTCCAGGTATGTTATAACGGGGAACCAGGATTTATTGGTTTTAAAAAATTCGGAGACATAAAAATAGTTACTCCCAGACAATTATAGGAAATAACGAAAATATGTATTCATACAAATAATTTCAAAAAATGAAAAACAAATTTTTTATAAAGATGGCTTTATAAGAAGAGATTGTGACTTTTGAGCCAGAAAAGAAAGTGTAACAGACTCTCAGGAAAATCACAAAAAAGATTATGCTGGATGACTCTGCAAGTCTAAATAAGCTATGGGAGCCTGTAAATAATCGGGCATGTTGCCCATAACTTGTTACGCCCTCGGTTATAGAGCTATTCTTAATTCGATATCCATTTTTTCTTTTAAATTTACTATTTCACAATCATCATTTTCAGTTTTATCAGCAAAAATTAATAAAAAATCTGCTTCTCTATCTAATGGAAATGGCATCCAATGCCAAACACCTGGTTTGAGATTAATCCCTTTTGTCCCATCTATATAAAATGCTCTTAAAGAATCTTTTTTAATTATTTCACTAGATTTCTTTATTCCTGATAAACCTACTATAATTATTGATTGGCCCCTCATAGGAATAAGAGCTTCACTGGTATTTAAGTGTCTTTCAATATTAACACATCTAAAATCATTCCTGTATTTAACCTTAAACCAACTAAATTTTGGTTTATTATTTTTTGTAATGATATCTTCAAGACCCGTCCATATATCGAAACATTTATTAGAATGCGTAGGCTTATTTTTAGGAATTCCTAAAATCTTCCCATATTTTTTAAAGGAATTTTTGCTTATTTTTTTTATTTTCAACTCAGTTATATTCAATCATACCCTCCTCTATTTAAATTCATTTGAAATATCTTTTAAATTTTCATAAATTTTTTTAAAAAGCTTAAATTTACCATCATAAAAATCAACTAATTTTTCATCTTTAAGAATCTCTTCAGAATATTTAATAATTTTATTAATATACTTTTTTTGTTCTTTTATTTTATTAATTCCTATTACTGCTAAAATTGCCACACCCATAGAAGCGCTGACTTCCTCTACTAGTGTTAATCCACACCCTAGAACATTACTAACAATTTTGCAGAGTTCACTGCTATTTGTTCCTCCGCCAAGAGCAATAAAGCTTCCCGGGATTTTTACTCCATCAATCTTTTGCAAATTTAGTAAAGCTACTCTAAGATCAAAAGATATACCTTCAAATAAAGCTCTGGCAAAATGGCCCCTTTTATGATTGCTCTCTATTCCTGTGAATTGACCTTTTTTATTGTCTAACCAGTAAGGCGCTGCTTTTGTGAATGAATGAAATAAAATATTGCTTGAAAAGGGACCTATTTCTGAGACCTCTTTATTAATAATCTTATAAGCATTACTGTCTCCAGCAATATCCGGATAAAAGACTTTTTTAAGCCATCTTATGCTTTCACCAAAAGATGCACTTGTTCCTTGAATTAAAAACAGTCCAGGTATTGAATGAGAACTGCAGGGACATTTATCATCCTTATCCAATAAAGGCAAATCGCTGCATATTGATATGGTAGCGCAAGTGCCAAATCTTATTACTCCCTGCTCAGCTTCTGCAATTCCTGCTGAAATATTGTCTGCACCTATATCTCCCGTGCCTACTATAACTGGAACACCTTCCTTCAGCCTCGTTATTATGGCTGCATCTCTGGAAATTTTTCCTACCACTTTACTGGCAGGCAGTATTTCTGGAAATATACTTTTTGGCAAGCCAAATAAGTCAAGTATTTCCTCAGACCAGGTATTTTTTCTTAAATCATACATAAGACTACTGGACGCATATGTCATATCAGTATAATAAGTTCCTGTAAGCTTCATTCTTATAAAATCACTGGACCATAATATTTTATATATTTTCTTAAATGTATACGGTTCATGGTATTTTAACCATAATAATTTTGGTAACGTGAAAGTTGAATTAATAGGGTTGCAGGTAGTTTCCCTGATCATCTCTTTTTCATTAATATTTAGATTATCTAAATATTCTGAACCTCTTTTATCAAACCACAATATAGCAGGCCTTAAAGGGACTCCTCTTTTATCAAAACATACCAGGGTAACCATTTGACCCGTCAGGCCAATCCCGCAAATATCTCCTGGTAAAATATTCGCATTTTCACAAGCATTTTTTAAAGTATTTAAAAAAGACTCATACCATATATCTGGCCTTATCTCAGCAGCTGAGCCATTATTTAAAGTTGGCCAATATTCTTTAGATGCTTCCCCGAGAACCTTTCCGTTTTTATTTATGATAACTGTTTTACACGAGCTAGTACCTATATCAGAGCCTAAATAATATTTTTTTTTCATTTCTATTTTAAATTATTTAAAAGTCATATGGTAAGGACTATTGAAAAATTGCTTCCCATAAATCCATAATCTTATAATTATCCTTTAAATCTGTACTGGCTGCGAGATTATCGATGCAATGGGGACAAGGAGTTATTAGTTTTTTTGAATCATATTCTTTTAATTCTTCAAATATCAGGTTTAGAATTCCATTAAAAATATCAGGATATAAGTGCTGTAAAGTTAGGCCTCCGCAGGAAATAGATTCCTTTTTGTTCCATATCATCTCTTTAATATCTAAGCCTGCAACATCAGTTAGCAATTTTCTTGGGATTTCATAGAATTTACTAGATATTCTGTTTCCTTCAGAATCAATATAAATTATTTCTTCATTCTTTTTTTCCGGGTTTTTCTTATTATTTTCTATAAACTCTTCGAGAAATTCAAATAAGTGGGTTACTTTAAATAATTTTCCATCAATAATTTTACTTTTTAATAATAACTCTAAATCATATGGAGTGATAAAAACCATTCTATTAAATTTAATATTTTGGACCATATGAGCTAGATTATTTAGAACTATATTTGATAAATCGTAATAACCAAGCTCATCAAGCATAGCCGCTGGTGCCGGATACTTGCCAATATTTATCTCGGTACAATCAATATTTTTTTTAGCTAGTAGTTTTTTAATTATTAAAAATATTTTTTTTGAATTTTCTGATTCATAATTAAAAACAACAATTGTATTCGATGCAGATTTCACCTTTGAAGCTACGTTCTTTACCCAATCCATATCACACAGTTTATTATTTTCGCAAATATCGTCTTTTAGACTTATTACAGATTCCGGAGCCATATTCATTTCAGTTATATCTCTTCTGGCTGCCAGAATGAATTCAGGAATGCTGGAGTCATCCCTGCTTATAGCCTCGCAAGCCCTACACAAATTACACTGGTAGGCTCTTTCAACAACAACTTTATCAATTTTTTTTAAATTATCAACTATAAGCGAAAATATAAAGGCTAATCCCCTTGGTGTATTTGTCTCTAATTTGGTATATTTTGAAACAGGGCAAACGTAGTTAGCCATAGGGCAATTTTTCCATTTATAAATAGTATCTAAATAATCATTTATATGCATCAAATATCCTTTCCTCTTATAAATTAAATCCAAGAATTGTGGGATTCATAATATTTTTGGGATCAAGGCCTTTTTTTAATTTTTCTAATACTTTAAACCCGTCTTTATATTGCTCTTTCATATATGGGGATAATTGAAATCCTATGCCATGATGCTCACTAATAACGCCTTTATTTTTTAAGATTACTTCTACTGCTGTATCCCAGATATCGTTGTTTAACTTTAGAAACTCATGAGAATCCTTGGGTGGTTTTTTAATTATAAACCGAGGATAAACCGAAGCTCCCCATTCATACCAGTGGGAAAAATGAGCAGTAAAAATTATTTTCCAATCACTAAATTTTTCTTCTAATTCTTTTTTCATTAATAAATATAGATTCTCTATATTATCATGTGTAGTAATTGTATCGATAACTCCATACAGGTCTTTTTTTGATTCCAGAGTGTGAGGTGGATAATATGGGTCATATTTATTATCCCACCATTGTTTTCCAAACTTTTCCCCTAAATCCCTAGCTTTATATTTTTCAAAGACTTTAATTGCCCTATTCCTTTGTGCAGAAGCAATATCTTTAAATCCATCAAATCCTATTACAACATAGGAGCCATTATCTATGTCTATCCCTAATTCCTTTTTAACAACGTCTCTTGTGTCTCCCTCATCATAGACTCTTAAGACGCTTGGCTCTAATCTATTAACCATTATTTCCCTGCTTGCTTCAAGCGCCAAATGCAAATCATCAAAAAGATAACCGCTAAAATACCTTATTTCTGGTAAATAGAAGATTTGCAAAACCGCAGATACAATCACACCTAGTGTGCCTTCAGCTCCCATAAAAATATGCTCAATTCTTGGCCCGGCAGAGTGTTTAGGAACAGGAAGCGTATTAATTATTTCTCCAGTTGGAAGGACTACTTCCAAACTAAGGACCATATCTTCAATTTTACCATATTTGCTGGATAACACTCCCGAGCCTCTTGTTGATAAAAATCCACCAAGAGTCGAGCAGTAGATAGACGCTGGAAGGTGATTTAAAGTGTAACCTCTACTATTCAAATACTTTTCCAGGTCAATCTGCATGATTCCGGCTTGTACCTTAACATTTAATGATTTTACATCAAGATTTATTATTTTATCTAATTTTTTAATATCTATGACTATTCCTCCAAAAAAAGGTATTCCGCCACCAAGTCCGCCTGCACCTCCTCCGTGAGGAGTAATAGGAATAGAATAAACATTTGCTAATTTTATTATTTCAGATATTTGTTTCTCATTTTCTGGTAGAACAATGAAATCTGGTAATTCTTTTATTAATCCGCTGTCAACCCAATTTCTGGATACACTCCAAACATCTACCGAATATGCACTTTTATCAAAGTCCTCTATATAGAGATTTTTTTCTCCTACAATTTTTATTAACTCATTTTTTACCCTATCTATAAAAAATTTATGCATTATAATAACCTTTCATCGTTAAAAATTTACTTTTCTCCAATAACCATATTCCACTTAGTTTCTATATTTAATTGTCTGCATGTATCAAATATAATCTCTAATGCCTTCATTTCATCATAAATATTCGGAACAGGCTCTATCCTTTCCCTTATACATTTAAAAAAGTGTTCCATATTTCCTATGTATCCATCAAGAACCAATGTTGAATTTCTCATATGGGGCATCCAGTCCGGCTGCCAGACATACGAATCATTTTCTTTGTAATGGACAACTTTTCTTACATTCTCTACAAAAACTCCCTGGCCTTCAGACCCAACAACCTCTAATCTTTCACAATATGTACCACGGTTTCCTTCAGTTCCAATATGAGTTGTTCCAATTACACCATTTGCAAATTCCATAACCAGAGTTATCGCTGATCTGTTATGTGCAATTTTTGTTTGATATGCAGTTAAGTTCTTAACCTCCCCTCCAAATGCCCGCATAATATCAATATTATGGATTTGCAACTCTATTAAGCAATTAAATAATGTATCATAAGAGTATCCGTGCTGTTTGCTTTCAATCATTACTATATTACCAAACTCTTTTTTACCTATTATCTCCATCATCTTTAAATATGCAGTTGCTCTCCTTTTCTGGTGATCAATCATAACAAACTTACCTGTTTTCCTGGATAAATCTAAAATTTCTTTACATTCTTCAGGAGTAGTAGCAGCTGGTTTTTCAACCAGAACATCCACTCCGTATTTTAAGCTTTCTTTTATAACCGGTGGGTGGCCTTTGGCATGTATACATATAATTACTCCATTAAGATCTTCGGAAGCCAGCATCTCCTTATAGTCAACGTAATATTTTTTAAACCCATATTTATTAGCAGTTTCTTTTGCCAATTCTTCTTTTAAATCACATACTGCAACCCTCTCAATGCCTTCAATAAAATTAAGGCTGGGAAATAATTCATTGGACGCATGAGTACCTGCACCAATCATAGCTATTTTAATTTTTTCCATTCTCAATCCTTGTTTTATAGTTTATAATTTATTACATTTTAATCCACCAGCATATGAAGCTAAAACATATTTTGTATATACATTATTCTAACAGAATTTTTTTTCTAAAATTAACAAGTTCCTGATTTATTGGGTAATTACCCCATTTTTCTGCATACTTATACATAGCAACAACATTTTTAGGAGATACATCCTCCTGTATGCAATGTGCAGCACATATAATATAACCACCCCCAGGGGCATAAATCGCAATTCTCCTTTTTACTTCGTCCTCAATATCTTTTAAAGTTCCATTTGGCATTACTTCTTGTATGTCAATTCCTCCATGGAAACAGAGTTTTTCCCCAAATTGATCTTTTAAGAACGTAGTATCCATGCCAGCTGCTCTAGGTTGTAATGAATTTAAAATATCAACACCTGCCTCTAATAATAAATCTGCAGCCTGTATAACAGAACCACAAGAATGATGAAATATTTTCGCATTTGTTTTTGATTTTATAAAATCAAGCTCTTTTTTATAATATGGTAATATCATTTCTCTGTATAGTTCTGGAGAAATTAAAAGATTGCTTTGACCCCCTATATCATCCTGCATTTCTACTACTTGAATATAAGGACCCACAATATCTAAAAAAACATCCATTAACTCAATATTGTAAGTCGTTAACTTATTTAGTAATGTATGAGCTATTTTCTTATTAAGCATTAAATCAATAGGAAATTGATCAAAACCTCTCATCCAATTACATGTCTCAAGCAGTCCTCCTGCTGCCCCGGCTACAACAATAGCATAGTCAGTTTTATTATATAAATATTTTACTCTTTCTTTAAGACCCTCAATTCTCGCTGGGTCATAAGCATCATAAAATTTAAATTTTTTAATGTCTTCTGAATCTTTGGCTCTTCTTAAAGGATGGTCTACCATTTCCCCATATATCCCACTAAATCGTCTTGTAAATCCAAGTTCATCCACCCAAGTACCATCCTCTCTTACAATTTTTTCATATTCGGAACTTGCTTTTAAAAATACTCTTCTAAAATCTATATCAAAAAGTTTAAGTACTCGCTCATCAAATTCTTCAACTGTGAACCAGTCATCATTAATAGTATCATAACCACACTTATTTAAGTTCAAATACTTTTTTAAAGCTTTGTATGAACTTTCCATCATTGAAGAAACTCTACCACCTAAGTCTCTGGGAACTCTATCAGGTTCTTTATGGTTCAGTGCAATAACTGCTCTTTGTCTATGGTTATATTTATTATTATCTATCATACTTTTAAAACCCCTTTAATATGTGCATTATTTTAAAAAAATAAATAAAAATATTAAAAACATATTATTAAACTGGACACACACCTGAACCCCAAAAGTTGGACACATCCTTGCATGAGTGCCTGATCCAATCATAGCAATGCGTATCTTTTTCATCTTACTACCTTACCAAGATATCTTCTCTTAAAATATTTATATGAATTTAGAAACTATCTAACCCTTCACAGCACCAAGTGTAATACCTTTAATAAAATACCTCTGAAATGCTAGAAAAACTATTATCGTAGGTATAGTAGCAATATTTGCTCCAGCAGTTTGAACATTCCATTCCACGGTGAACATACCTTGCAAGTTATATAGACCAAGCGTAAGTGGGCGAGCTTGTTCAGTCTGAGTTAGTACCAACCCCCACAGAAACTCATTCCAAATCCAGGTAAATTGTAGAATTACTAAAACCGCCAGAGCTGGTTTTGCAAGAGGCAATATTATTCTCCAATATATTGAAAAGTCATTACAGCCATCAATTTTTGCAGCTTCTTCAATTTCATGTGGTAAACTTATAAAGAAATTCCGCAAAATAAATACACAAATAGGTTGTCCAAATGCAATATGCGTCAATATCAAAACAAGATAAGTGTCAAAGATTCCCAACATATTCGCTAATTTAAAAAGGGGTATTAAGTGAATTTGAGGTGGTAAAAAAAGTCCCGCCACAAATAGAATGAAAATAAATTTTTCTCCCTTAAACCTGATACGCGATAATGGATAAGCAGCAAGTGAAGCTAAAAATATCGATCCAACCACAGAGGGGAATGTAATTATTATACTGTTTATAAGATACTTACCAAGATTTTGCATTTTCCATGCTTCAATATATCCTTCAAAAGTAAAGTGGCGAGGAAATTTCCAAAAACCACCAACCATTATATCTTCGACCGATTTAAAAGATGTAACTAAAGACCCATATACTGGAACTAAAAAGATGATCGCTAGCATGATAAGAACTAAATAAAGTATGCTCCTACTGGTTATTTTTTTTAGATTCACCTCTAACCGATGTCTCCTTTCAAACTAGTAAACTTCTTCTTCGGCTTTCATAGATCTCCAAAGGTACACGATCATTATAATGAGAATTATAAAAAACTGCATAACTGCAATTGCCGACCCATATGACATCCTATATTTTAAGAATCCCTCCCTATACATAAACATGGCAAGAACACTTGAAGCAGTGCCTGGACCACCCTTGGTCATTGCAAATACCAGGTCAAATACCCTAAACGAATTTATAATAATAGTGACAGTTACTATAGTCCTCACAGATCGTAACATCGGATAAATTACATGCCAAAATGATTGCCAGCTACTCGCACCATCAAGCTCTGCCGCCTCAATAAGTTCAGGAGGAATATTGCGAAGTCCTGCTAGAAAAAGAACCATTGAATAACCAGTAAGCTGCCATGAAGCAGCAATAATTATTGAAAAAAGAGCTGTGTTCTGACTAGCAAGCCATGCTTTTGAAAAAAAACCTAATCCTACTGCTCTAAGAGAAATGTTTAAAATTCCTAGGTTGGGTTCGTAAATCCATGACCAAATCACTGCAATTACAACAAATGATATAGTCATAGGAAGATAAAAAATACTTTTGAAAATATTTTCTCCGCGAATTTGCCTGTCTATTAATACAGCAAGTAACAAGCCTAAAAACATTGGGAGAATAAGTGATATCACAACCCATATAAGGTTATTTTTTAATGCATTGTAGAACTCTGCATCATTAAACAACTTGATATAATTAACCAGTCCAATGAAATTAAAAGTTCTTGATATACCATCCCAATTAGTGAAACTGAGAACAAATGAATATATCATTGTGCCTAAAACAAAAATTGCATATATCAATAATGATGGAAACAAAAAAACTGTTGGAACCAGTAATCGTTGCCTGCCTATTCTTGAATACCAACTCCTCCGCTTCAATAATGGACTGGTATTGGTTACAACAGCCTCTCTCATAAAAACATAACCTCTCTTTAATTAATTGCTTGATTTTTTAAAGGAAAGGGAATCCGAATTCACTCTTTATCGGACTCCCCTTCCCCAGCTTTACAATATGCTAAACTACATAGTTACTATTTGTATACTTCATTCGCAGCTTTCTCAACTTCAGCAAAGATATTTTCGTAATCAGCTGGATTTGCAAGAAAATTAGCAAAAGCTATCAATCCTACATCAGACACAGCCGGATCTGTTGCAAGGTCATATCCATGGTGCCAAGGAACTCCTTCAATAGCAACAATCTCCTTCTGGTCAATTTCATTATATATATCCTTTGATACTTGGGTATTTGGGGCTAAACAACCAACGATTTGGCTAAACTGTCCCTGTGCTTCTGTAGAAGCTAACACTTTTAACAAAAGTTTTACATTCTCAACATTTGTAGCATCTTTTGATACAACAATTCCATCATAAGTTCCTACAACCACTTTCTCGATATTAGGATCTATGACCGGGAACTCAAAGAAATCGTAATCTTCAACCGGCTTTTGGTCCATGTCAAGTATAAGACTACCGCTAGCCCAGCCACCCATCAGGTTCATAGCTGCCTCTTCACGCACCATTTGTCCCAATGCATCAGACCAATCATAAGAAGCAGGATCTTCTACGAAATACCCCTTATCCAATAGTTCCTTCCATAACTCAAGTGCATTTAAAACCTTGGGGTCTGTATAGCTTTCATTACCTTGCATTAGTCCTGCTCTGAATTCACCACCCGCAGTACGTGTAAGAAGGTAGTCAAACCAATATTGAGATGGCCAATTGAATTTGGATCCTAATGTAATTGGGACTACTCCATTAGACTTCAAGGTCTCGCAGACATTTAGAAACTCATCCCACGTTGCAGGAGGTTCGATGTTGTATTTATCGAACACATGCTTATTATACCACATCATTACTGGAAATTGTGAGACGGGAACGCTGTAGACCTTACCGTTATATGTTGATGCAGCCTCTTTTGTTTCCTGTGGGAACAACTGATCAAATCCCTCAGAATCCCATACTGAAGTTAGATCCATTAATAGATCACGGTCAGCAAAGAATTGGGTCTTAGCACCACACCAATAGCTAAAAGCATCTGGTGGGTTCCCTCCAGCCAGGCTTACCCCAATAGATGTCTTGAAAGCCTCGTGCTCAAGAGCATTTCTGTAAAGCTTAACTCCAGGGTACTCACTTTCAAATATATCTAGCAGAGTGTCTATTCCTTCTAGCCAAGACCCTGCAGACCAATAGTGGTAAAATACCAGCTTTCCAGCTGGTGCAACTTCTTCTGCCACTTCTTCTTCTGCTGGAGCTTCTTCTTCAGCAACTTCTTCTTCTGCTACTTCTTCTTCAGCTGGAGCAGCTTCTCCTTTACAGCCAACACCAATGAACACCATTGAAACTGTAAATACTACTACTAGAAATCCAATTACTATCTTTTTCATTTTTCCTCCTTTTTCTAAAAACATCAAAATTAACAAATAAAAATTTTTCTAAATACTACATCATCTCCTCTCTTCTATATTTTTTCTTCCTATATCTCCTTACCGGTAAGGTTTTTCCCTAAATTGCCTCCTGGATGATATAGAGCAAAATCTTCTTTTTTAAATCCTCTTAAATAAGATATTGTTACTGCAAGAGCATCCCCTATAATTAAAGTCGCAGTTGAGCTTGTGGTAGGGGCAAGATTTAAGTGGTCTACTTCTTCTAATTTTCCTATTGAAATGTGAATATGGCTATTTTTAGCCATAGTTGAATTTGGATTAGAAGTAATTGAAATTATTTTACACCCGATTTTTTTCAGCGCTGGAAAGCAATTTAGCATTTCCCTTGTTTCTCCAGAATTAGAAAGTGTAATAACCACATCATCTTTCCCGACCATTCCCAAATCACCATGGAGCGCTTCATCACCATGAACAAAAAAAGATGGAGTTCCTGTTGATGCCATCGAAGCAGCGATCTTTTTACCTACATGTCCTGACTTCCCAATACCAGTTACAATAACCTTTCTCTTGCAGTTTAAAATTACATCAACTGCTCTAATAAAATTATCATCAACGGAGTAGTCAAGCAACTTTTTTGCACCATTAATTTCCTTATTTATCACACTTTTTGCGTAAGATATTACTTTGGTTTTATTTAGATTTATATCTACTTTCAAATCACTACTCATAATACTTAACTTAACTTCAATCTTTAATAAAATAATCTTTAATAAAATTAATAATAAAACTTTAAAAGCAATTAAATTTCTTATCTTTAAACTTAAATAATTAATTCATTTTATAAAGTTTCCATTAAATCACTTACCCTTAGTAAAATATGGTGGAATTACCTCTTCTTTTAATGGCAAATCTACCCAGCCATCATCTTGCATTGATTTAAATACAGCACAGAGTACCTCCATATCCTTTGCCCCGTCTTCCATCTTTATAACTGGTTCTCTACCATAAGCAATACATTCAATAAAGTGCTGTATCATTTTTTTATAAGCCCACCCTCTGGGAGGATATATTGAAACCCATCTTTTTTGTACAGGCTTTGTTATATTGTCTGCTGCCCAGAAAACCTGCGGATACCTATAATCTCTAATTATCTCTGGTAGATCTTCCCAGTTATAGTCTCTATCAATATATATAGCCATAGGAGCAGACTGATATGGATTCTGAGCTTCAGAACTAGTGAGAATTGTTCCTTCGGTACCCAGTAGCTCACACCCTTGAGTTACTGCAGGCGAAAATCTATTTAAATCAACTATTCCATATGTATTATCTTCAAATTCAATCTGAATATAAACACAGTCATCTAAAACCGTATATTTTTTTGGTCTTGTTATGTTCTTAGCAATACCACAAACTCGTCTGACCTCTTTTCCCATAAACCACAGAAGTAAATCTACCATATGAGACCCCAGATCAAAGAGAGCTCCTGCTCCTGCCAGTTTTGGATCCTGTCTGAATTTTGTATATGAAATCATCTCGTGATACAAGTCCCACGATTCATGAGATTTTGAGCTTCCCATTTTGAGCTCACCAATTATGTTTTGAGATAGTAATTCTTTTGTAATTAGGTGCTGTTCCCAAAATCTATAATTACAACCAACCATTACCTTTGTATTATATTTTTTGGCAGTATTTACAACATCCCATGCTTCGTAGTTGGTGCAAGTAAAAGGCTTTTCTATAATTACATGTTTTCCTGCCTGGGCACAGGCAACAGCCTGCTGGTGATGATAAACATTTGGTGTTGCTATAATTACTAGATCAATGTCATCTCTTTTTAGCATCTTCTGATAATCCTTATATGCCACTTTTGCACCCCATTTTTTAATTTCACGGTCCGCATTTTCCTTCACAACATCACAAACTGCAATAAGCTCACCTTCCGGTATATGCTGTATTGATGGAAAGTGAGCAATTTCAGCAACGCTCCCACAACCTATTACACCAATTCCAACTTTTTTTCCTTTATTGTTCATTTGTCTTCCTTTAAAATTTAACTAATTCTATCTATAAACTTGTATACTTCCACAACATCTGTGTAGCAAATAACTTTCCTGACAACCTGATAAAATTACTTCATCAAATTTTTAATTATCTTTACCCTCTTTTCTACTTCCCCCATATCCGGCATCCTGCTTGCTACCACTCCACCGCTTCGTTCAACAACATAAGAAGTAGCAGCAGTAGCATACATAGCTGAAACGTATGGATCCTCGTTGACAAGAAAGCTAACCAAAAAGCCGGCAGAGTAACAATCCCCAGCACCAGTCTGATCAACAACTCTCTTTATGGGAAAAGAAGGAATATAACTCTCATTATCTTTTGTCTTAATAAACGAACCTTTCTCACCCAGTGTTATAGCACTAATCTCGGCTCCCCACCCAATTAATTTTCTGGAAATCTCTTTTTCATCACAGGTATGCGCACCAAAAATATAGTAGTAATCCTCAATTGATGCTTTAACAATATTAAAATAAGGACATAACTTTTTTATTTCATTTCCATCTTTTTCTTCTGGATGCGTGTCTGAAGTGCCTCCACCATATCCACCTAAATCAACAGCCATAATTTTTCCAAGATTAGAAATTTTTTCTATTGTCTTAACATTAACTTCATAGTCCATTGGACATATATAAAATATCTCTGCACCAAAATACGAGTTTGGAATATCCGTAAAAAAAATCTCCTCAGCTTTGGTTACAAATCTTAATGTTTTATTTCCGCACGCATTATAAATAAGTTCATTATTGGTTGAGTTTTTTCCAATAACTACCCCATCCTTGTTAACCATCAATTCATCAAATACCTTAAGCAAGCTTTGAGGAAAGCCTCTTCCAATCTTTGTTACCACACCAACTTTAGAACCAAGAGAAGCCATACATGCTGAGGAATAAGCTGCAGGACTCCCTAAAACTGGATATATCTGTCTATCCGTAAATATTATCTTTTCATTTAATATATGGCCTAATACTGCAATATCTATTTTATTGGTATTATTATTTCCTTCCATTTCACCTTTTTACCAGTCTATTTCTCCTCTTATTAGCTTCTCGCAATTTTCCTTAGCTTCTTCATCAGGAAACCTTTTTGGAGGATGCTTCATAAGATAAGATGATACTGAATACAACGGACCTCCTATTTTTCTATCAAGAGCTATTTTTGCATATCTTATTGCATCAATAATACAGCCAGCAGCGTTTGCAGAATCCTCTATTGAGCATTCTAAAAAAATTGTTACTGGATTTCCTCCAAAATTTTCACCCTCAAAATAGAGCCTGCAAATTTTATTATCCCTTTGAAGACCAATATAACCAAAACCTACTGAAACTTCTGTCTTGTAAGGAATTAAGCTTTCCACAGATGATTTTTTAGAAAATTCTTTTGTTTCTCCTCTTTTTACCAGATTTACAAAATCTGTATTACCTGCAAAATTCAGTTGGGATGTTTTATTTATTTTGACCCCTCTATCCACACAAAGTTGGGTAAGAACCCTGTGAAGAATAGTAGCACCTATCTGTGACTTTATATCATCACCAATCAGTGGTATTTTTGCTTTCTTTGCTTTTTCAGCAAACTCCTTACTGCTGGTAATAAATTCTGGCATACAGTTTATAAAAGCACATCCCGACTCAATAGCACAACTGGCATAAAATCTCGCTGCTTTCTCTGAACCAGTAGGGATAAAATTAATAAGTATCTCTGCCCCTGAATTTTTTAATTCTTTTGTTACATCACATGGTTCCAAGTCATCAGCTACATCAAAAAATCCCCTCAAGTGATCTGGAGCCCCATCTAAGATTGGACCCATTTTTACCTCTACTCCTTGCCTCGGAACATCTGAAAACTTTGTCATATTATTTGGATCTGTAAAAATAGCTTCTGACAAATCCTTTCCAACTTTTCCTCTGTCAATATCAAATGCAGCTACATATTTTATGTCCCTAATTTTGTAATCTCCCAGCACCGGGTGCATAAGACCAGGAACCCATTTGCCATTATCTTCCACATCATAGTACTTATATATACCCTGCACGAGATGACTTGTGCAGCAACCAACACCAACAACTGCAACTCTTATTTCTTTTTCTGACATTAACAATCTCCTTTTTATATTCTCTATTTATTTTCTTAATTTATATCTTCATTTTTAATATTTCATTAAAATCAGATCAAAAATGATAGGTACTTGTAAAAACTATTAGAAGACTTGAATTATTTACTCCATTGCTTTATATTTATAATTTAATGTTATCTATAACTGTTATTGATAACATTACAATATTAAAAATCCTTTGTCAATATCCCGAATTGAAAAAAAAATAAAATTAACCTATCATCTTACTAAAAGAACCAACAAAAATGGGTTAAAATGACTAACATATACAAAATTGCTAAAAAAGCTAATGTTTCTCACATGACTGTTTCGAGAGTCTTTAATAATCCTGAGCTTGTTAATAAAAAAACAAGAGAAAAGATAATCAAAATTGCTGATGAACTAAATTATAGACCAAGTTTAATTGCCAGAAGTATGCGAACTAAGAGGACCCATTATATTGGCCTGATACTTCCTGATATTATTAATCCTTTTTTTCCAGAAATAGTCAGAGGTGTAGACGACTACTCAAGAAAAAATGATTATAATGTTATCCTTGTTAATACAGATAATGATTACGAAGTCCAAACTTCATCTTTGTATATGTTCATTGATAGAAGAGTGGATGGAATAATTTTAAGTGGAATTGCTGGCGGGAAAAAAGATAGAAAGTTTATTAATAAAATAATGAAAAGAAGTATTCCCACAGTCCTGATAGATAGATATATACCTGATTTAAAGTCCTCATATGTAATAACCAATAATCTTAAAGCAGCGTACGATGCAACAAATTACTTAATAAAATTGGGACACAAAAAAATAGGTATTATATCTTCACCACAGAAAATCAAAATCTTTCAAGACAGATTAAAAGGATACAGGCAAGCACTCATAGAGAACAATATTGAATATATAAAAGACTTTGTAGTTGAAGGCAAAGAAAGTATTGAAAGTGGATATATAGCTATAAAAGAACTCCTTACTAAAGTTGACAACTTTACTGCTATTTTCGCTATGTGTGATTTTATGGCTTTTGGAGTTTATAAATACTGCAAAGAAAACAAAATAAAAATACCTGATGATATTTCTATAATAAGTATCGATGATATATATACCTCAGCACTTATAACTCCGCCACTCACTACTATGGCTCAACAAAAATATGAGATGGGATATAATGCTGCAAAAATTTTAATAAATAGCATTACTAAAAATAAAATTCCAAATAATCAATTGATTTTGGAAGCAAAATTGGTTGAAAGGGAATCCTGTATGCGAATTAATTAATTAGAATTTGATAGTATGAAAATATAATAAATTAAAAAAACCTTTGTAACCCTTTTAATAATTTTTATAACTCAACTTTGTTATTATCTTTGAATAATTTATCATTTGTTACAGCTTATCCTAATGGCTTCTCACAATATCTTTTACCTTCATAAGCCTTACCGTGTTGGAACGCTCGATTTCATCAAGTTTCATGGTTATAAATCTTATAGTCTCGATTATGCTCGGGATTAATTTATACTCAAGG
>Ga0163209_1000464_pt1 | contig 17588 bp, 18 predicted proteins | sample Kivu_160m_FD_113538 | JGI IMG/M metagenome (GOLD analysis project Ga0163209, IMG submission 113538) | Freshwater microbial communities from Lake Kivu, Western Province, Rwanda to study Microbial Dark Matter (Phase II) - Kivu_160m | ecosystem: Environmental > Aquatic > Freshwater > Lake ...
CCATACTCTGGCGCCCTTTGCCGTTGGAGAATCACAGAGCCGCTACACGAACCGGCTCAGAATCACCGCCATAAAAATGAACAATCCCATACAGATTAACATTGACCAGAAGAGGGTCTGCACCTTCCAATCCATTTTCACTATCCCGAAAATCGATTTTTTCGCAATCATTTTCTTACTCCTGGTTTTTCCTTCTGCATCTATTCTATTACGCAATCTATAATTAAACAATAGCGTAAAGGTACTGGTTTGTCTGTGACCTTAGTACTATACGCACCGGACACACATATGAAATAAAAAAGGCGGGCTGGTGCCCGCCTTTTTAGCGCAAAACCCGCTGATAATGTCCTATAAGGCTATTAATGCTGCTGCCAGGATTACCAGGGTGATCAGTACCAGGCCATCAGCGACCATGCCGCCAAGCAGGAATCTTACTCTTTTATCCTGTCTCAGTATCTCTGCGAAATTTCTTTTGTTTCCCATTTCTTAACCCCCTGTTTATAAGTATTTTCTTTATGTACATATTATGCCCCGGCTACGAAAAACAGGGAACGGCTGTAAGTATTGTTTTCGGGGCAGTCCGGTATGATTCGCCATGATAAAACAGTACTAGTACCGTCCGGTTGACGGAGTACTACTAATGGCCGAGCAGCGAGGCAGGCTGTTTAATGACAGGTCAATTTGCCGAACTCGTCAGGGAGACTGCCAGTTATATTGCAGGGTTACGTCCTGCCGCTGGAAGCAGGGTATAAACCTGTAGTACACTACAGTCTCACCGGGCGGGATCATTTTGGCTATATTGACGGATGATCCAGACTTAGCTGCTATACTCACATCCCCAAGGTACCAGCGCTTATCGGTATTGGTGATGCTGCCGCTGACAAGGCAGGCGTTGGTAGTTGCATATCTCATAAATTCATTCTGATTATTCCATGCTATAGATGAACTTCCTGGAGGTGATACCGACTGCTGGTCTGCAGGAGGTGTCTGGATTGTGACGGGTTGCCCGCCGGCAGCCCTCAGAATGTTTAAATCAACAGGCACGTAGACCGGGGTGTTCGCAGCTCCCTCCGCCGAGATCGTGATAATACCAGTATATTCACCAGGGTCCATGCCTGATGCATCCACCACAACCTTAATGCTGCTTTGCGAACCGCTGGCGTTCAGGATTTGTTGCAGCGCCAGCCAGCGCACGTTATCGCTCATCGACCAGTTAAACACACCACCACCCGCATTTACCACCGATATAACCTGTTCAAGTACAGCCGCATTACCAGGGTCAACAGTGAAAACCATACGGTCGGGTTTGGTCACTATAACCGGCAATTGTGCCGCATTCTTTTGCTGCGGGCTTACAGGTATACACGAAAATAAGAGTAGTGCGATCATCAATGAGAACATTGCTATTAGAGGTAAATTAATTTTTATACGTCTTGCCATGCCATCCCCCTTACTCAGTCGATGAGATTAATTTAATAGCATTATATACCCACCGGGATATTTTTCCCATCGTGATGATCTAAGTTTTAAGGGTTCACCCAACCGCATTTGCTGCCAAGACTATTTCAAAGGCAAGTACACCTGTGCAGAACCTACTCCGACCAGTTCGCCGGCCTGATCCTTGGCCCATAGCTCGAGTGCGACAAAATCCTCTCCCCTGCCGATGGGATGCTTTTCCGTCACGGTAGCGCCGTAGGTGCAGGTAGTGTTGACAGGCACCGGTTTGATCAGTTTGACCTCTAATCTCTTCATCCTCCCGCCCGAGTGATAAGCCCAGTTGGTTATCACTTTACACATGAGCGAGTAGGTCTGGTTGCCGTGCATCACGGTTACCGGCAGTCCGAATACGCGGGCAGTCCTGCACCATTCCGGATTGTTATGGACTGGGTTATAGTCCAGCGAGGCTACGGCATGCTTCCAGATCGCCTCCTGGTCAACGTGCTGCCTGACCTCGGACAAAACGTCCCCGCAGTTCACCGATTCAAAAGTCACTCTTTTCATCATCATTTCCCCCAATTATGCTCTCAAATGGCTCACTATCATACTTCCAGCCCGCGTTCGCCCTTGAGGAACTTCATCACATCTTCTTTAGTCCTGGGCAGGATAAGGGTCACGTACATCCTGCTTTTCAACTTTCCATGCTGGTCATACATCTCTGTTAGGTACCGCATGTAGTACTTACCGCGCTTGATCCACTTATCATACCCCTGGAGCTTCAATGTCAGTATATCGCCGGTTTTTATGGGGTCGTACCATTCGATTATCTGGCCGGGATTCCTCGCGCCCGGCGTGCGTATCCAGCTGCCATGCCCCTTACGCATCACGTAGAAGCCAACCTGGGTGCCGAAAATGGGATGCGCCACAATTCCGTCGTAACCGCACTTTTTAGCGTACTCTTCGTTGTAAAAAACAGGGCTATCATCGGGGACCCCCTCCGCATAAGCTATGAGGTCTTCCGCCTTGACCTCGAATTTAACCGGCGCCTCGCTCTCCCTGCCTATCTCGATCTCGTCCCAGAACTCGTATTCCTCCACATCATCGCGTTTTAAAAAATCGGCTCCGAACTCCTTCTGCTTCTCGGTTTTCTGGTACTTCGCCATTTCGTCAAGATATCCCATGCCTGCCTCCTTGCACTTTAATTAAAAAATGAAATAAAGTATCAGCTTTTTCCGCGATTATCATTATCCCCGGATATATTTATCCTCACCCATGCCGAAATACTGATTTATTGCCACCTTATTACCCGACCTGTCCTTGATAAACCCGTTGCAGTAGCCAAAGGGTCCCCAGTATTTCACCTTTAAGATAAGGTAATTCATATCGATCTTGCCCATTGTCTCAGGCTTGAAAACCAGGTCCACCATGCCGTACTGGTCACGTATCAGCCAGTCACCCTCTACACCGTCAGGCCTGTTAAATTTCACCGGCGGCAGGAGGTTCAGCTTACCGTCAAGCCACAGGCAGTTCTCGTTGAACTTCTCCGCGTCCAGGGACTGGTTATCGGTCAGGTTAAATCCGATCAATTGCCTTCGGTCGTTGTAGCCCGCAGCAGTTGCCCAGTCATACTTCATCACGTAAGGGTAAAATCCCTTGTGGTCATCGATGATAGCAAAACTCTCCTGGCGTGAAAATTCGACCTTCTCATCCCCTATGGATAGGCGGCCCTGCATGGGCATGAGGCACTTATGAGAGTACACTCCCCTGTTTTTACCGAATGGAATGGAAACCACGATCGGTTCGACCAGCCCGTCATCGTGGAATGCCTCGAAATGCGCCTCCGTATGCGGCATCCCCTGGTAACCACGTATCTGTATATTTATGTAAAACCGCCCCTTGCCCAGTTGGCTCACTATTTCGATGAGGCAATTTTTATCCTGGTAGGACTGCCTTGCATCCCATATCGAATCAGGTACTTTGATCATCCACGAGGGTAATACCTTCTCGAAAAGGTATTTCTTTTTATTTTCCTTATCATACGCAATGAACTGCGCCAGCGCGGAGACCTTGGCATTGTAGAGCACCGCAAGCATGAACCACCTGCTGTTGCCGAACTGGAATGCCTGCCACTCCTTCAGCCTGAAGCCGAGCAGCGGCCTGGGCAACCACATATCCAGCGGTTTCTCAGCATCCAGCGGGTTTACTTTCCCGAATTGGCTGCTAAAAGTGCCGAATTTGAACTTGCCGTCTGTCACCAGGTTCTCCGGCGCCGTAAGCAGCCCTCTCTGCACATATTCAGCCATTTTCACCCCCCTGGCGCGTTTATCTGCGCCCTGTGCAGTATAACATTTATGAAGATCAGGATTAAAGATATCTGCTCTATGCACGGCTGGTGGATTTAGATACAGCCAGCGGTCAGAGTCGAACTGACGGCCGGCGGTTTACGAAACCGCTGCTCTACCACTGAGCTACGCTGGCGTGATTTTTAGTATACCCTGATTGTAATTCCGCGGGCAAGGATTTGTGTTAAAATTACTTGTTCTTTTTCTTTATTCGCCAATCTATAAGTAAAGGAGTGGTTTTATGAGCTGGTCGGAGATTTGCGGCGAACTGGTAAACACGCTGAGGCTGAAAACTGATCCCCTCGCCTTCAAAAGGCTGGAAAAGGCTGAGGAACTGGAAAACATCAAGAACGTTTACAGGATTCCCCGCCTGTTCACCTTTTGCCAGGCAATATACCTGTCAAGGGTGCAGAGACTGACGATAGGAATAACCAAGCAGGACAAGATTAATATACGCTGTTCAAGGATTCACGGGCTGCGGCATGCTTCGGAAAAAAGCATGAAAGCGGAGGCTGAAATGCTCTCGACCACCTGGTTCGGCTCGCCTGAGGAAGCTTTAAACCAGCAGATCGATACACCCCGCGTGCCGGTTGCCGAGGCCATAGTGGTAGCGCCGCTTTCCAGGGAAAAATTCGACCCCGATGTCATCCTTATATTCGGCAACCCGGCACAGCTCATGATGCTCCTCTGCGGCATGCAAAAGGAAAAATATGAGCGCTTTACTTTCCATTTCATCGGTGAGGGGGCCTGCGCGGACTCCCTGGCGGAGTGCTATAAGACACAAAAGCCGCAGCTATCGATCCCCTGCTACGGCGAGAGGTCAATGGGGCAGGTTTCCGACGATGAGCTTTTGCTCGCCCTTCCACCGGGAGAAATAAACAGAGCCACTTCCGGCATGAAGAAGCTGGCCAAGATCGGTTTCAAGTACCCCATCAATTTCATTGGCGGAATGGCTGACCTGGAGCCGATCCTATCTCAGATTTACCCGTCGGCATTCGGGAAACAATAACATGACAATCTCAGGACAGCTTGCCTTTCGGTACTGATGCCATGGTGTGCATTGCCTTGGCAACCAGAGTCTTGGCATCGCCCCTGACCGAATAAACCTCGGCTTCAGTAAACAGGATCTGTTTCCCGGGTTTGAGCACCCAGGCCCTGCATTCCAAAAACTCCCCGCTTGCTGGTTTCAAATAGTTGATTTTGTACTCTATGGTAAGAATGCGCTGGCTTTCTGGAACCAGGGAATAGCTGGCATAGCCAGCGGTATGGTCAGCCATAGTGGCAATTAGACCCGCGTGTGCAAAGCCGTCCTGCTGGAAATGACGCTTTTCAAGTTTCAACCGCGTCGTAAATTTACCCGGCTCCAAGGACACCGCTGTCAATCCAATATATTTAATGAATCCCTGCACCGCGTCTTTCTTTAAAAATTCCAACCTGGCCTTCTTAACCATTGTGTGGCCTCCTAAGATTTTCACAGTTTATTGTATGCAAGAACGAATTAAGAGAGAAACCTGAAGAATTACTTGTTCGCCTCCTTCATGATATACCTGAAAACGCAATGGTCTTTGCCCGTCTGGTGGCGGTCTTCAAGAATCAGCTTCACATCGGGGTTGTAGCCCTCAAGTATGGCGTAATCAACATATTTGCAGTAAATCTTCGCCAGGTCGCCAGGTCCGAATTCCTTTGCCGCATTCCAGAAGGTACACTCGCCCGCTTTTACCACAAGATCGTCATTTACCAGGTCCGGGTGCGGATCGAAATTCTTCGAGTCGATATCGCTGTAGATCAGCCAGTTCTTCAGGGTCAGTGGCTTTCCCAATCCTTTTACAATCAAGGCAATGCGTTTACCCCTCGCCAGGCCGAAGTCCCTGACAGCCTTCTTAAGCAAGGCTTCTCCCATTTCCCTGCCAAGATCGTCAATGACAGCTTTAGCCACGAAGGAAAACAGTGCAGCACCAAGTCCGAAGCCCGCTATCTGGTACCTGTCTCCGGTTTCCTCCTTCTTAGTCAAAACGTCCGCCATGTATTCCCAGTCAAGCCCCTGTTTCTTCTCCCTCTGCAATTCATCCATACCTGTTTTCTCCTTTAAGTCATTTAATAAGGCCTGCTTTAATGTTATCATTATAAGCAAATTTTTTAATCTACACCCGGAGGTCATATTAATGGCGCTTAAATATATTATCCTCGAAGTAAAGGACGAGGTTGCCACGCTATCGCTGAACCGGCCTGACAAGCTTAACGCGCTTAATACTCCCATCCTGCACGAGATGTCCAAAACCATCAAGCAGCTTAACGAGGACGACAGCATCAAGGCATTGATCCTCACCGGCGCGGGACGTGCCTTCTGCTCGGGCGCTGACCTTGCCGAGCAGCCTTACGGCACGAGCAAAAACCAGTCGGATATTAGCCGCGCAGAGCGCATAGAGCCGTTCGTCAGCTTCGGCTGGGTTATCCGCCAGTTGGAGAGCTTCACCAAGCCGGTCATAGCTGCCGTCAACGGTATCGCAGCGGGCGGTGGCCTGGCCTTTGCGTTGGCTGCCGATATCAGGATTGCATCGGAAAACGCCGCTTTCTCAGCCATATTCGTCAAGCGCGGTCTGGTGCCCGACTGCGGCGTCTCCTACTACCTGCCCCGCCTGGTCGGCATCAGCAAGGCATTGGAGCTGATGTGGACAGGGGAGAAAGTCAACGCCACAAACGCCGAGCGCCTGGGTATGGTAAATCGCGTGGTGCCACATGACGGACTTATGCAGGCAGCATGGGAGTTCGCCCAAAGCCTGGCCAAAGGCCCTTCGCTGGCTATAGAGATGATCAAGCGCATGGCCTACGGTTCCATGAAAGCCGATTCGGTGTTCACGCAAATGGCGGTGGAGGACTTCATGCAGCAGGTATGCCGTGAGTCCGAGGACATCCGCGAAGGCGTGATGGGCTTCCTCGAGAAGAGGGAACCCAAGTTTAAGGGCAGGTAAATACGCCACATCGCCGTAAAGAAAGTGTGACAATTTCCTAATTGCGTTGACATGCCACTTAAAAGAGTTTAGAATTTCCCATTGGCAGTTGCCTTTTTGTATCCCAGAAGGGTGGCCAGTTATAAAAAGAAGGAGTTGATTTTTGTGCCCGAAGTTAGACTAGGTGAAGGGGAAAGCTTTGAAAGCCTCCTGAGGCGTTTCACCCGGAAAGTACAGCAGGAAGGAATCATCAGCGAGGTGCGCCGCAGAGGCTTCTTTGAAAAGCCCAGTATAAAACGCAAGCGCAAAGAGGCAACCAAACGGCGCAAAACCAATAAAACAGTATAATTATGTCGCTCCAAGATAAGCTTTCTACCGACCTCAAAACCGCCATGAGAAGCAAGGAAGAGCTCCGCGTTTCCGTGCTCCGTTTGCTTCTATCTGCCATGAACTACGCTGAGATCGCGCAACAGAAAAAGCTCGACGATGCCGGCATCATCAGCGTAATCCAGAAGGAGATCAAGCAGCGCCGTGAGAGCATCGAAGCATATGAAAAGGGCAGCCGCGCCGACCTGGCAGATAAAGAGAAGGCAGAGCTCGCCATCCTCCAGGAATATATGCCCGCCCAGATGGGCCGCGATGAAGTAATGGCACTCGTAGAGAAGGTCATAGCAGAGGTTGGCGCCAGGGGCCCCGGCGATAAGGGCAAGGTCATGCAGAAGCTCATGCCGCAGGTAAAGGGCAAGGCGGACGGGGGCGAGGTCAATAACATCGTCACTGAGTTACTTGGCAAACTCTGAACCTGAATTTATTTTTACTTACCCCGGCTGACGCGATCCGTAATATTCGTAGTAAGCTAATATGCAGGGACTTTAGACCTGTCCGGGTCCGCGGGCGTACCTCAAGCTACGCCCCTACATTAAAGAAGGTTCAAATGAAGTTCGGCATAGTGGTCTTCCCCGGCACCTGGAGCGACCGTGACTGCTATTACTCCGTGCACAACATCCTCGGCCAGGAAGCGGCTTACGTCTGGCACAAGGAGACCGATATCACAGGCCACGATTGCGTCATACTCCCGGGCGGCTTTTCATATGGTGATTATCTGCGCACCGGCGCCATCGCCCGCTTCTCGCCGGTAATGGAAGCCGTAGCCGAGTTCGCCGGCAAAGGCAAGCCTGTCATAGGCATATGCAACGGCTTTCAGGTACTCTGCGAGGCCCACCTGCTGCCCGGCGTCCTCCGCCAGAACGACCACCTGCAGTACCGCTGCCAGTGGACCTACCTCAAGACCGAGAACACATCCACCGTTTTTACTTCGAAATGCCCTAAAGGCCAGGTGCTCAAGATACCTATCTCCCACTACGAGGGAAGATATTATGCGGATGATGCTGTACTCGAAGAGCTTGAAGCTAACAACCGCGTCGCCTTCCGCTATGCCACGCCGGACGGTGACGTAACTATACAAGCCAACCCCAACGGCGCGCTGAACAACATTGCCGGCATCATCAACAAGCAGGGCAACGTACTGGGCATGATGCCACACCCGGAGCGCTCCTGTGAAGATATACTGGGCAGCGCCGACGGCAATATTATCTGGGAGTCAATCATTGCCAGTATCTAAAGAAACGCTCGACGAGATAGCGCTCAGCCGCAAGGAATACAACCTCATCGTGCAGAAGCTGGGCAGGGACCCCACCGAGGTTGAGCTGGGCATGTTCGGCTCGCTATGGAGCGAGCACTGCGGCTACAAACACTCTAAAGCTCTGCTCAGGCTGTTCCCCACTATGGGCAAGCACGTGCTGATCAAGCCGGGCGAGGAAAACGCCGGCGTCATCGATATCGGCGACGGCCAGGTCGTTGCCTTTAAAATGGAATCACACAACCACCCATCCTATATCGAGCCCTACCAGGGCGCGGCCACCGGCGTCGGCGGCATCGTCCGCGATATCTTCACCATGGGCATTAGGCCCATCGCGCTGATGAACTCGCTGCGTTTCGGCCCGCTCAGCGACCCGCACAACCGCTACCTTATGGGTGGAGTCGTAGGCGGCATCGCCGGTTACGGCAACTGCCTGGGCATCGCCGACGTGGGCGGCGAGATATATTTTGACGAATGCTACTCCAATAACCCGCTGGTCAATGCACTCTGTCTCGGTATCGGCAGGGTGGAGGACCTGGTAAAGGCGCGCGCCTGCGGCGAGGGCAATCTCATCATGCTTGTAGGCGCCGATACAGGGCGCGATGGACTGCACGGAGCTTCGGGACTGGCATCGAGAACCTTTGAGGAAGTCCGCGAGCTGCGCTCCGCCGTCCAGGTAGGCAATCCCTTCATGGAGAAACTGCTCATCGAGGCCTGCCTGGAGCTGGCCAGAACGGACTGGATCGTGGGCATGCAGGACTGCGGCGCGGCGGGACTCACCAGCGCCATGGTAGAAGCCGCCGCTAAGGGCAAATCCGGACTGGACATAGACGTGCAAAAAGTCCCGCGGCGCGAAAAGGGCATGACGCCCTATGAGGTCATGCTTTCCGAATCGCAGGAGAGGATGGTAGTCATTGTAAAAAAGGGTTACGAGGACAGGGTCAGGGCCCTCTTCGACCGCTGGGAACTGCACTCGGATATTATCGGCAGGGTCACCCCGGACGGCCTGGCAACCATCAGGGACGGATCGCAGATAGTGGCCAGCGCACCTGTCGAAATACTTAACACACCCCCTATTTACCGCTTCAGGCCGAAAAGGCCTTCGTGGCTGGACAAACTCGGGCAGTTGGACCTGGCAAAGGTCAAAGATATTTCACCCAAAAAAGCCGGGGACGTCCTGCTGAAGCTGCTGGCTTCGCCCAATATCTGCAGCAAACACAAGGTCTACCGCCAGTACGACCACCAGGTTGGAAACAACACGGTGGTGCTGCCGGGCAGCGATGCGGCAGTCCTGCGTATCCAGGGGACGCAGAAGGCCATTTCCATGGTCACCGATGGCAACGGGCGTTACTGTTATGTCAACCCATTTCTCGGCGGCGTCATTGCCGTGGCGGAGGCGGCGCGCAACACAGCCTGCAGTGGCGCCAGGCCTGTGGCCATCACCAACTGCCTCAACTTCGGCAACCCGGAAAAGAACGACGTCATTTACCAGCTTCAGGAATGCATTAAAGGCATGTCCCATGCCTGCAAGAAGCTGAAGATACCCGTCATCAGCGGCAATGTCAGCCTCTACAACGAGACCCGCGGAGTGGCAATCTTCCCCACACCGGTCGTCGGCATGGTGGGCCTTATTAGAGACGTAAAGCATCATTGCTCGGCAGGGTTTAAAAACGAAGGCGATACCGTGCTTCTGCTGGGCGATAGCGGCGGCGGCGAAAGCCTCGGCAGCAGCGAATACCTTGAACTGTTTCACGGTACAGTCAGGGGCAGCCAGCAGATCGATATCGAGATGGAGAAGAGGCTGCAGGCATGCCTTATCAAAGCGGTTGAGCGCGGCCTGCTTAATTCCGCCCACGATTGCTCTGACGGAGGCCTGTCGGTCACCCTGGCCGAGAGCTGTATACTCGGTAATACAGGATTTAAAGGGAACCTTGAAGTAACTGGGCGACTGGATGCCGCGCTCTTCGGCGAAGCGCAGTCCAGGGCAGTTGTCTCGGTAAACCCGCGGGCAACACGCCGGCTGGAGAGCCTTGCATTCAAATATAATATACCCGTCACCCGGCTGGGCTCCGTCGGCGGAAGTAGACTCATCATCAAGGGCTATATCGACCTGCCGTTGAACCAGGTACACAACGACTGGTGCAACGGGTTATAATTCACTAAATTCTGGAGAGACGACATTGGCAGAAGTTACCGAGTTCAGGGGCGTAAGATATAACCTGGAGAAGATCAGGAGCATGGCAGATGTCATCTGCCCACCCTACGACATCATCTCCCCCGGGGAACAGGCAACGCTTTACGCTAGAGACGAGCACAACACGGTACGCCTTGAGCACGCCGTGGAGATGCCCGGCGACAACGAGAAGAACAATAAGTACATCCGCTCCAGGGATACCTTTAACAAATGGCTCAAGGACAGGGTTCTGGTTCAGGACATGGTAGCCAGCTACTATGTGCACGAGCACTCCTTCGAGATGGGCGAGGCAAAGAAGAAGCGCATCGGGCTTTTTGCCTGCGCCAGGCTGGAACCGTGGGAGAACAGGGTCATTTTTCCCCACGAATTCACCATATCAGGCGTCAAGGCCGAGCGGCTAAAGCTGATGCAGGCCTGCGCCGCCAACTTCAGCCCCATCTTCGGCCTCTACGAGGATCCGGGCGGCAAGGTCAACCAGACCATTATCAGCAGGCTCAAGTCCAACCCCGATTACAGCTTCGCCCACAACGGCGAAAGCCACAGGTTCTGGGCGGTCAACGAACCCGAGTTCGTGCAGAGGGTCAGCCACTTCCTGGCGCCCAAGACGATCTACATCGCCGACGGCCACCACCGCTACGAGACCGCGTTGGCATACCGCGATTACCGCCGCCAGCTAAATCCGCACGGCAGTAGCAACGATGCTTATAACTTCGTCATGCTCACGCTCGTATCCTTCTCCGACCCCGGCATCGTCGTACTCCCCATCCACCGCCTTGTACGCGGCATATCCGTTGAAACGCTGAAGAAGTTCAGGAAGGAAATGGGGACCTATTTCGAGGTGACGGAGGTGCCGGCGGATACAGTCTCAATAAGCGGCAAGGTAGCCGGCAGCATTAAACTCTACGGCCTGGAGAAAGGCAAAATCCTGTTCCTGAAGCTCCTGCCTAAAATCAAGCTGAACGATATCATGGCGGAAAAGCGCTCGGATGCCTACTGCAAGCTGGATGTCAGCGCCGTGCAGCACATAATCGTGGAGAAACTATTGGGTCTGCCTGCCGGGGATACCGACAACCTGGCTTATACGCCAAGCAGTGAATCAGCCTGCAGTCTGGTAGAATCGGGGCAGTTCCAGTTTGCCATCCTGCTCAACCCTGTACCCGCAACGACGATCAAGACGATAGCTGATGCCAACGACCGCATGCCGCGCAAGTCCACCTTCTTCTACCCCAAGCTGCCCTCGGGACTTGTCATTTTCCGGCTGGAAGGGACGATATGAGGATCACGTCATTGCGAGCGTAGCGTGGCAATCTCTTGATCTTGCCATGTCGTTGCGAGCATCAGCGAAGCAATCTCTTGATCGAAGATGTATGGCTTGACTTAATTCCATGGGATTGCCGCGGGACTGCGTCCCTCGCAATGACATTATTCAGCAAACTCAAATACCGTACTCGTATAAGCCTGCCCAACAGCCTCTTCAAAGGTGGCACGCTTCGGCTCCCTCACGGAAAGCAACCGGTCAACCACTTTGGGCTCAAGTTTGCTGAAAAAACCGCACTGCTTCTGTAGAGACAGCAGAGTATCGCGTGTCCCACCGTATAAAATATAGTCTATTCCCTTCAGGCGCGGCTCAAGGATCTCCCTGGCGTGAGCTTCAACGCGGGTGAAGAAATACTCCATCTGCTTGGCGCGGTGCCGCGCAAAGCGGTTTGCCGATGACCCGCCTTTCTTATGCCTGGCATGCACCAGCCCTGTGCCCACCGTGCTCTCAAGCATTACCTCGCCCTGGAAAACGCCGATGGCGAATTGCCCCAGTCTCACCAGCACCAGGGCAAGACGCCAATCCTTCTCAAGCATTGCCCTTAGCGGTTCATCGCTATATCCATGGATAACCGCGTTTTGAGACAGGGGGAAAGGCGGCCACATCATGTAAGCCCTGTCCATTCCGTAATATAATACCGCCCCTGTGGCAGATTTCGCTGCTTTGGCTGCAAGCTCATTAAACAGCTCTCCCCTGTCCAGGATAGAGCCGAGCATTTTTTCAATCTCCTGCTCGCCGGTGTCCGCTTTTATGTATATGGAGAGGGCTGGCGGGGTGCTGCCAAGCTTATCCAGCCAGCGCAGGGTCTGTGAGCGGGTTAAAGTGAATTGGTTAGTTAGCATCAAAGCTAATTATCGCAAATTCCAAGCCCCAAACCATAAATAAATTCTAAATCCTGAGTTCTAAACAAGTTCAAAATTCAAAACATTTGAAATTTGAGACTTGGGTTTGTTTAGGATTTAGTAGTTAGGGTTTAGGGTTTTCCCATTATAACAGCTTCGCCACCGTCACCCCGTCCCCGCCTTCGCCCTGCCCACCGGGACGGAAGGACTTGACCAGCGGGTGTCCTTCTAAAAATTCACGAACTGCCTGGCGGACGGCACCTGTACCGTAACCGTGTATGATACGTGCCTCGGGCAGGTGCGACATGAAGGCGTCATTCAAATACGTATCGAGAAGCGCGCCCACGATGTCCGCCCGCTGGCCCCTGAGGTCGAGCTCAGGGGAAGCCGGCCTGGTCGTTCTGGGCTTGATCACGGGTTTCTCGATATCGGCAGCCTCGTCAGGAGATTCCAGCTTCTCCACACTGTCCATGCTGAGCGTGAGCCTGATATCGCCGACCTGCGCCTCCAGCTTACCATTACCTTCATCGACAGCGACCACCTTCGCCACCGTATCCATATCCCTGAGGCGCACGCTATCGCCGACCTCTATGTTATCCACCTCGGCTTCTTCACCTTTAATCACGGCCAGCCTTTCCCCCAGTGTCTTGCTGCGCTGGTCGGCTTGCCGTCCAATCTTTTCCAGCGCCTTTTTAGCACGCTCCACTTTCTCCCTGGTTTTCTGCTTCTTAAGCTCCGCCTCAGCCTGGCGGATAGCGCGGTACAATCCCGCGATTTCCTTATTTAAATTATCCTGTATCTCGCGCAGCATATCGCGCTCTTTCTCCCTGATCCTGGCCATCTCCTCTTCCAACCTGCCTGTAAGCGCGGATACGCTCGCCTTCTCGCCCTCCAGCGAGGCCTGTACCTCCTCGATCCGCTTGCGCTCGGCAGCAAGGTCGGTGAGCATGGCCTCCACCTCCTGCGAACCCTTGGACATAATGCTGCGCGCGTTGGCCACGATCTCCTGCGGCAGTCCGAAGCGGGAGGCGATATTCAGCGCGTTGCTGCCGCCGGGCAGGCCCACGGTCAGGTGGTAGCTGGGCATGAGCGTGACGGGGTCGAAGTCCAGCGATGCATTGCGGTACCCTGGATTGAGGTGGGCAAAGGCCTTCAATTCGCTGTAATGCGTGGTGACAGCCACCGAGGCGCCCTTTTCCAGGAAATGCATCAGGGTCGCCTGCGCCAGCGCGGCGCCCTCACCGGGGTCGGTGCTGATACACAGTTCATCCAGCAGCACCAGGCTTTGCGGGGTGGAATCCTTCACGATGCGCGCGATGTTGCTGATATGGGCGCTGAAGGTGGACAGCGTCCGCTCGATGCTCTGCTCGTCACCGATATCGGCAAAGACGGCGTCGTAAACCGGCAGGCAGGTCCCGTCCGAACACGGTATGGGCAGCCCTGCCTGCGTCATCAGGGCCAGCAGCCCGATAGTCTTTAAGGCAACGGTTTTTCCACCCGCGTTTGGCCCGCTGATAATCAATATCGAGAAGTCCCTGCCCAGCTCCACGCTCAACGGCACTGCGGTGCCCTTCAGCAAAGGATGCCTGGCATTAACCAGGTTCAGGACATGTTCGCCGCTGTCACTTTCGGCTGCTATCTCCGGCTCGATGGCTCTTATCTTCTCGGCATAAAGGACTTTAGCGAGCAGCAGGTCCAGCTCCCCGAGTATCTCTATGTTCCGTGATATCTGCTCCGCCGCGGCGCCGGCCGCCGCGCTGAGAGATACGAGTATCCGCTCGATTTCCTGCTTCTCCTCTATCTCACACTGGCGCAGCTCATTCCCTGATTCGATTGTTTCCATGGGCTCGATAAATACCGTCGCTCCGGTATTCGAGACGTCATGCACGATGCCTTTCATCTCTTTTTTGAGCTCGGCCCTGACCGGCAGCACGTAGCGGCCGTTGCGCTCGGTGACCAGCTGTTCCTGCAGCACCGACTGTCCCTTCTTGGATTTCACGATGGAGGCCAGTCGCTCCTGAAGCTGACGGCGCGTCTCCTTCACCTGCCAGCGCAGGTTGGACAGCCGCGGAGATGCCGAGTCCATGATCTCACCTACAGGCGAAATACAGCGGCTGATCTCACCTTCAAGCTCGGATTGCACCGAGATATCGCGTGCTATGGCCCATATAGAGGGCAGGTCATCGGACAGCTTACCCAGGGCTCCCCGTGCCAGCCGCGACGCAGTCAGCGTTTTGAGTACCTTGAGCAGCGTCTGAGTGTCGAGTGAAACGCCTTTCTCAGCCCTCAATACATCCTCCCTGATGTCGAAGGCCTCTCCGATATGGAAATCAGGCTTTATAGAGAGCAGCTTCCGCGCTTCCGCCGACTGTTTCAGCAGGAGCACCACACGCTCAGCATTTGATGTAGGCTTCAATGCCAGCGCAAGTTCGTGGCCTGCCGGGAATGACGTATAGTTCGCCAGCCGCTCCCTCACACGGGGGAATTCCAGCATCTCGAGAGTTCTATCGTCCAATAATAACTACCTGCAAATATAAAAATGCGCTGGCTTATTTTACTTTATACGAGGAAGCAGGGAAAATTAAATCCCTCTCTGCCATAGAGAGAGGGTTCAGGGGTGAGAATGATATTCTTATTACAGCTTGACCAGCTTCACCACGTTGATATCCGGTATTGCCAGTATCTGCTTGATGTGCTTCTCGGTAGCAGGCTCATCCAGTGCCAGTAGCATCAGTGCCTCGCCCCTGGGCTGCAGCCTCGCCACCTGCATGGAGCTGATGTTGATATCTGACTTGCCGGTGATGGTGCCCACGGCGCCGATGAGGCCGGGCTTGTCCGTGTGGTAGATCAGCATGAAATAGCCGCCGGTGGGCACGATGTCCAGCCAGAACTGGTTGATGCGCACGATATGCGTCTCGTTGCGCAGCACTGTGCCGGCAACGTCAACCGTGCCTCCGCTGGCTACCACTTCAAGGGAAATCAGGCTGGCGTAGTTGGCGACCTCCATCTCCTTCTGCTCTGAAATTTTCAGGCCGCGCTGCTGGGCCAGCACGTTGGCGTTCACCAGGTTGACCTTCTCCTCGCTCACCGTATCAAGAAGGCCGCTGAGTATGGCCGCTTTAAGCGCAGAGCTCTCGTACTGTGCAATATCGCCGGAGTACCTTATCTTCAGGCTCTTCAACTGCCCGGCCATAAGCTGCCCGGCCATCTTGCCCACCACGGCCGCCACATCCATGTAGGGACGGAGTATATCCAGCAGCTCCGGCGAGATCTGCGGCACATTGACCGCGAACCTGGCCGGCTTGCCGTTCAATACGTCAAGTATCTGGTCGACAACATCGATGCAGACGTTGGTCTGCGCCTCCTTTGTGGATGCGCCCAGGTGCGGGGTGACTATGATTTTATCGCTCTTGAAAAGGATGCTGTCCGTGGTTGGTTCAACGGCGAAGACGTCGATGGCAGCGCCGGCAATCTTGCCTTCATCAACAGCCCTGACCAGCGCTTCCTCGTCGATCAGGCCGCCGCGGGCGCAGTTTACTATGCGCGCGCTCTTTTTCATCATGGCGAGCTCTTTCTCGCCAATCATTCCTTTGGTCTGCGGCGTTAAGGGCAAGTGCAGTGTGATGAAATCGGATTCCCTGTAAAGCTGCTCCAGCGGAACGAGGGTCACGCCTATGGTTGAAGCGTATTCCTGCGAGGCGAAGGGGTCATAGCCGATCAGCCGCATCTCAAAGCCCTTGGTTCGCATGGCAACATTGGAGCCAACGTTGCCCAGGCCGATGAGGCCCAGCGTCTTGTTGCGCAGTTCAACGCCCACGTATTCCTTGCGGTTCCATTTGCCGGCCTTAAGCTGGGCATGTGCCTGTGGGATATTGCGCGCCAGCGCCAGCATGAGCGCTATGGCATACTCGGCTGCCGCTACGGTGTTGCCCGTGGGGGCATTTACCACCATGACGCCCTGCCGGGTGGCCGCGTTGACATCTACGTTGTCCAGGCCTACGCCGGCGCGGGCGATTATCTGCAGTTTCGTGCCGCACTTGATCACGTCGGCGGTTACCTGCGTCTCGCTGCGGACGATGATGGCATCGTAATCGCCGATGATCGACTTAAGCTCCTCCGGCTTCAGGCCGAGCTTGACATCAACGTCGGTCTTAGCCTTCAGGCTCTCCATGCCTTCCGGCGCCAGCGGATCAGCAACAAGTACCTTCATGGTATCCTTCTCCCTACATCTTAATAAAATTCTAAATCCGAAGCTCTAAACTCTAAACAATGTCAAAATACTAATTTCTTAATAGCTGCGATTTTGAATTTTGTATTTGTTTAGGATTTAGTATTTAGAGTTTAGGGTTTTGTTTTATTCCTTCTTCGCCTTGGGCAGCGCCTTATCCATGGCCGCGGTGATCTCGTCCATGTTCTTCTCGGTGATGAAGCCGAGGTGGCCGATGCGGAAGATCTTGCCTTTCATAGCGCCCTGGCCGCCTGCAATCTCCACCTTATACTCCGTCCTCAGAGTGGAGAGGAATTTGGGTACATCCATGTCCGCCGGCGCGTTGATGGCAGTGACCGTGTTGGAGGCGAATTTTTCCTCGGGCACCAGCCTGAGACCTTTAGCTTTGGCCCACTTCCTGGCCTTGTCCGCCACACGGGTATGGCGGGCGAAGATGTTCTGCAAGCCCTCTTTCAGCATCACATCCAGAGCAACATCCAGCCCGAAGAAAACCGATACGGCGGGCGTCCACGGGGTCTGACCGTCGGAGGCGAACTTCCTGGCGCGGCTATAGTCGGAATAGAACCTGGGCATTTTCGCTTCGGCATGTGCCTTCCAGGCCTTTTCGCTCACGCTGACGAACGCTAATCCGGGCGGCACC
>Ga0163209_1000465_pt1 | contig 17553 bp, 8 predicted proteins | sample Kivu_160m_FD_113538 | JGI IMG/M metagenome (GOLD analysis project Ga0163209, IMG submission 113538) | Freshwater microbial communities from Lake Kivu, Western Province, Rwanda to study Microbial Dark Matter (Phase II) - Kivu_160m | ecosystem: Environmental > Aquatic > Freshwater > Lake ...
ATATTCAGCTATATATAAAATAGGAGGGGGCTAAAATTTGGTTTTTAGAAAACCATAGTATATATTTGTGTCGAAATTGGCATCAAAAAAAAGTAGTTTTTAGAGGTGCCCATAAATATTCTATGAAATCGATAAACACATATTGGCTAATGATGCTCATTGGTCTTGTGTATCAACCGGAACTTAATGGCCAGAATTACCAGCAAATATGTACTGAAGGGGAAACCTATTTCAAATTTTCAACAAATTACTTAATGTCATTCCGCCAGGATTCTGCCATAGCTGTTGCAGGTTCTCAAGGTGACACCCTTTTCTGGTCCTACCGAATTATAAAGAACATATCTGGTGATCCAACTTGTTATGATACGGAATATGGGTCAGCACTGGGCAGAAAAATATTAAAAAAGAATAACGGATGGTTTGCCTTTTTCAATTGGATGAATGATACCATTTGGATTAATACGCAGGCTAATCCCGGAGATTCCTGGCAATTAATGAAACTTGGAGATACAGGTTATTTTGTGGCAACCGTCACTTCCATCAGCGTGGAAGAGATCCTGGGCAACTCCGATTCAGTAAAAGCCATTACCCTGCAGGCAAAAAATCAATATGGACAACCGATGGAACACCCCTTGAACGGGGAACAGATCAAATTATCTAAAACGTTTGGCCTAACGATTATCTACAATTTTACCACATTCCCCAACGAAACATTGCCACTATTCCTGGCTGGAAAAACAAATCCGCCCATTGGTTACCAGAATATTTCATTTTTTGATTGCTATAATTTTGATATCGGTGATGAGTTTCACATTCGTGAAAGCTCAAACTACAATAACAAAATGATCATAAAAACCCTGTTGGAAAAAGGCACATCAGTTACAGGAGACACCTTGACGTTTAAATGGGATTTATGCTATCTTGAATATGCCCAGGGCGGACCATATGTTGACCATGGAATTGTTTATGAGGTAGTTTCTCTTCAAGCCAGTGGTCTTTTCAGCCTTTTTGATATGCAGCCAGATCAATTTTTCAAAGTTGATAACCAATGTAGTAAATATGTGCGACGTGCTGATAGTTACAACTCAAGATCCACTAAAAGATTTGAATTTTGCAAGTATAAATTAGATGGATGTTGGGTAGACAATGAATATGACCTCATTAAGAATTATTCTGAGGGTCTGGGCATGACATATTACCGACATGGATACTGGTGGCAGGATTGGGGTGGATTTTGGGTATATGTAATAGTAGAAAAAGAGTTGGAATATTATGTCAAAGGGACCGAAACATGGGGAACACCATTGGCTTCTGATTGCTGGACACTCACTGGTACTGATGAAAGAGACAATACAACGCATGTAAACCCCGAATGGATCATCTATCCTAATCCTGTATCGGATTTCCTTACTGTTGAGCTTCCGGAGAATTCAGGTGATGCGACGGTCAGCCTATCGGATATCATCGGCAGGCTTCAGATAACCCGACAGATTCCTGCAGGCCGAAAGAAAATTCAGATTGATGTGTCATCCCTGACATCTGGGATTTATTTGCTGAATATGACGGTTCAAAACCGAATCATCGGGGTGGAGAAGGTAGTGAGAAAGTGAGAATGGGGATGCGCGATGCGGGATGCGCGATGCGCGATGCGCGATGGAGGATGCCGGATATTGGATATTGGATATTGGATATTATTTGAGATTTGTTATTTGTTTTTTGGAATTTTTTCGCGTATCCCGTATCCCGTATCGCGCATCATTCCTCCTTCCTCATTCCTCATTCATAATTCACCTGTCCGCTTGTCCGCTTGTCCGCCCGTTTCACCAGTTCAACTCCTTCCTAAGCTCCTCCTCCACTGGAAGATAGTTATAATTCTCCCAGAACGCTTCATCGGGCTCCCCCACCACCTGGTCCCAGCGCTGGTTGACGCCCACAGATTTGTCTCCCCGGAAGGCCCTGATCTGCTCAGGATCGCGGGTGACGTCGGTGACCACCACCTCGTTCTTGTATCCGTAAACAATTTTCTGCCGGGAATCCGGCTGTGAATAGGTCACCCGGTATTGCTGCCGGATGGTGCTCAGCGTCCAGTAGCCTCCCCGCTTTGAGTAGGTGACGGTAGTCTCCCCCAGCGGCATCTCCTGGATCCATCCGGGTTGGTTGTTGAGGAACCAGGTGCGGTTGTACTTGCTCTTCTCATACGCATCGAACGCCTTGTAGCTGGGCTTGTAGGTGATCTGCAGGATGGCAAAATCACGGGCGTCGATCAGGATCTCCCCCTGGTTGAGCAGTTGATTTGTCTTGTCATCCTGGTCGAACCGGATCCGGTAGATTTTTCCCCCCTCGGGAGAGGATAGCTCTTTCATCGTCATGAGATAGTGTTTCTGATCCCCCGGGTCGAGGATGGTTTCATAGGGAAATTCGGCAATATCCCGCACAAAATTGCACACCAGGCAGCGGGCGTTGGCGCCCACCTCGCCCAACAGGTTCACCAGGTTGGTGTCGGAGGTGACGCGACCCTTAAATAGATAGGGGATGTTGGATGTCTGAAGCCGGGTTCCTGATGCCGGATGCCCGATACCTGATGCCCGGGGTGAACAGATGGAGTACCCGGTTTTCAGGTCTTCCACGATTGCTTCGGTGAATTCGGCCATGCGGTTGTTGACCATTTTCTGGGTCCGGATGAAGGCGGTCAGGATCAGGGAATCGGCACCGTAGTTGACCGGGATGCTGTCGAATGCCCGTCGCAGGACCTCCTGCGGCGTGAAGGCGATGATCTCCACCTCCCGCAGGTCAAGGGCAACCGGCTCCATGCTGATCTCAATAAGTCCGCTTTTAAACTGATCCGCCGCCACCCGCTGCGTTCGGAATCCCAGGTACATCACGACAAGGCTATCTGGTGATCCGGTATCAGGTAATCCGGTCCCGAAGTCTCGGGATCTCCGCTTCGCTTCGACATCAGGCAGCATCAACCTAAAAAACCCCTCCTCATTGGTCACCGTCCCCAGGGTGGTCCCGGCTACTGAGATCTGCGCATAGGGCAATGGTTCGCCTGTCTCCGCATTCCTCACCCATCCTGAAACCGGGACCGTTTCCTGGGAGAAGGAAAGTCCCCCGAAAAACATGGTCAAGATCAAAAGGAAGAGTCTCTGCATTTTTCGCTGTTCGCTGTTCGCTATTCGCTGTTCGCTAGTAACTGATTCCGGATACCAGAGGCCGGATATTGGATATTGGATTTTGGGTTTTGGATTTTTTCGCGCATCCCGCATCCCATATCGCGCATCATTCCTCCTTCTTCATTCCTCCTTCCTCATTCCTCATTGAACCTTTGTCCTCCTAGTTCGCCATTAAAACCACGAGCTTCCATCCCAGCAGTGGGTGCACACCTGCTCCTTCGGCAAGCCGATCGCGCTGATCAGGTCGGTCAGATGCTGGTACTGCAGGGTGGTCACCCCCAGCCGTTCACGGATTTTTTCGATCATGGCATAATACCGGTCAGTGCCCGGTGTGGCATACTCTTCGAGGTACTCCTCCCCTTCCCCCAACTGATGGATCGCCAGCCGCCCGGCCAGATCCAGCGTGGTGCGGGAGGTGGAGAAGTTCAGGAATTCACAGGGATAGATGAGTGTCGGACAGGCCGGCCGGATATGGACCTCCCTGGCTCCGCAGTCGTAAAGGGTTTTGACATTGTCCTTCAACTGAGTCCCGCGAACGATCGAGTCGTCGCAAAAGACGATGCGGCTGCCATCGATCAGCTCCTTGACCGGGATCAGCTTCATCCGGGCAACCAGGTCGCGCATCTCCTGGTTCTGGGGCATGAAGCTCCGGGGCCATGTGGGGGTGTATTTCACGTACGCCCGTTTGTAAGGGATCTTCTTCTCGTTCGAATAGCCAATGGCATGGGCGATCCCCGAATCGGGGATCCCGGAGACGTAATCGGCTTCCGCCTCATCGCGTCGTGCCAGCGCAGCTCCGCAACGATAGCGGCACGCCTCCACGTTCACCCCTTCGTAGCAGGAGCTGGGATATCCGTAGTAAACCCACAGGAAAGCGCAGATCTGCATCTTGTCATTGGGTTTCCGTCGTTGTTCCACCCCGTCGGCCGTGATGAAGAGGATTTCGCCGGGGCCGATAGAGTGATCGATTTCAAAGCCCGTGTTGTCAAAGGAGCTGGTTTCAGAACTGATGGCATAGGCCCCCTCTTTCTTCCCCAGGATGACCGGGGTGCGGCCCAGCTTGTCGCGGGCGGCGTAGATCCCCTTCTCTGTCAGAAGAAGCATGGTGCAGGAGCCCTGTATCTTATCGTAAACATTCTCAATCCCTTTTTCAAAGGATTCCTCCTCGTTGATGATCATCGCCACCAGCTCGGTGGGGCTGGTCCCGCCAGCTCCCGTCTCAGAGAAATGTTGGTGCCGTTTCAGCGCACGGGCAGTGAGCTCCTCACTGTTTTTGATCTTGCTGACTGTCACGATGGCGAACTCCCCAAGATGCGAGCGGATGATGATGGGTTGCGATTCCGTGTCGCTGATCACCCCGATCCCGCTGTTGCCTTTGAAGAGCGGCAGGTCGGGCTCGAACTTCGTACGGAAATAGGAATTCTCAATGTTGTGGATCGCTTTCGTGAACCCCTCTCCCGTCCACACAGCCATACCGCCGCGCCGGGTTCCGAGGTGCGAATTGTAATCCGTTCCGTAAAAGAGATCATTTACACAATCCGTTCTGGAGATCGTACCAAAAATACCGCCCATAATGGTTTGCTTTTAGTTGTTCGCTTTTCGCTATTTCGCTACCTCGCTATCTTTTATGTAAATCTACAACAAACCCAACGGAATCCGGCCGGGTGTTCACAACTTTGGAAAAAAGACTCCCCCAAATATTTGTACCTTCGTACGGAGAAAACCAATTTCAATGGACGATACGAAAACCAAGGAATTCCTGCACCATGTCGAATTGCTGCGCGACCTCACGGATGACGAACTGACCGTTGCCGCCGGGCAGGCTGAGATAAGGAGCTTTGAAGCGGGCGCCTACCTCTTCAAACAGAATGAACCCCGCAAGGAGATCTTTTTTGTGGTGAACGGGAAGATCGAGCTCTATAAGACAACCCCTCACGGCCTGGAGAAAATGAGCACCTCTTTCCGTGAGTATGATTTTCTGGGTGAGGGGGCGCTCCTCGACACCTACCCTCATTCCACCTCGGCACGGGCCATGGAAGAGAGCACCACGCTGAGCCTTGGCCTTGGCTTCTTTCAGGCGCACGGAGCCATCGCGGTGAAGGTGATGTCCAACATTGCCCGCGTCATCTCCCGCCGGCTGAGGTACGCCATCAAGGTGCATGCGGATGAGTCGGCTCAGTATGAATCGGGACGCACACGAACTGAACATGATCTCTTAGGCGAGCGGGAGGTGCCCTACGAATACTATTTTGGGATTCAGACGCTGCGGGCGCTGGAGAATTTCGAGATCAGCGGGATCCGGCTGAACTTCTATCCCGAGATGGTGCATTCCCTTGCCATCGTGAAGATGGCGGCTGCCATGGCCAACCGCGACCTGGGGATCCTGCCTCCCGACATCGCCGAAGCGATCATCCGTGCCTCCCGGGAGGTGATGGAAAACCATTTCCTGAATCACTTCGTGGTGGATATGATCCAGGGCGGGGCGGGCACCTCCACCAACATGAATGCCAATGAGGTGATCGCCAACCGGGCGCTGGAACTGTTAGGACATGAGCGCGGGGAATACGAGTACTGCCACCCCAACAATCACGTCAACCTCTCTCAGTCGACCAACGACGTCTATCCCACGGCCATCCAGATCGCCCTCTACCGGAGCAATGAGAAGCTGGTGAAGGTGCTGACCCAGCTGATCCAGTCGTTCCGGGCCAGGTCGGCCGAATTTGCCCGGATCATCAAGATGGGCCGCACGCAGTTGCAGGATGCCGTGCCCATGACCCTCGGGCAGACCTTCGGGGCCTTTGCCACCACCTTAGCCGAAGAGATCGAGCGACTCAACGAGAATGCCAAGTTGTTGCTTGAGGTCAATATGGGTGGCACCGCCATCGGCACCGGCCTGAATGCCGACCCGAAGTACAGCGGCCTGGTGGTGCATTACCTCAGAGAGATCACCGGGCTGGACCTCGTGCTGGCTCCCGACCTGGTGGAAGCCACACAGGACACCGGCCACTACGTGATCTTCTCCTCCGCGGTAAAACGGCTGGCGATCAAGCTCAGCAAGATCTGCAACGACCTGCGCCTGCTCTCTTCCGGTCCCCGCGCCGGCCTCAACGAAATCAACCTCCCGCCGATGCAGCCCGGCTCCACCATCATGCCGGGGAAGGTCAACCCTGTGATCCCCGAGGTGGTGAACCAGATCGCCTACAAGGTGATCGGGAATGACCTTACCGTCTCCTTCGCCGCCGAAGCCGGCCAGCTGGAACTCAACGTGATGGAGCCGGTGATCGTGCAGAGCCTTTTCCAGTCGATCGAGATGCTGAAAAACGGGATGGACACCCTGCGGACACGCTGCATCGACGGCATCACCGCCAACGCCGAACATTGCCGGAAAACAGTGGAACACAGCATCGGGCTTGTCACTGCCCTGAATCCTTACATCGGCTATGAGAACAGCACGAAGATCGCCAAGGAGGCGCTGGAGAGCGGGGCCAGCGTTTACGACCTGGTGCTGAAACAAAACCTCCTCTCCAAGGAGGAGCTCGACCGGATCCTGGATCCCGAGAATATGATCAGGAAGGAGAGGTAGTCCTGCTTAAAATCCGTATCTTCGTAAGTGAAAGATGAGACAGTTACCAAGAAATTTAGGATTAGCCCTGATCGGGACAATGGTGTCCCTCCTGGTTTCTGCCCAGGGAAGCTGGGATCCTCCGGGAGCCGATCTGAGTTTTCCCCGGACCTTACTGGATACCACGGAGGTGGAAGAGATCCGGAACACCCTTGCGGAACCTTCGATCTTGCCCCTCTATCAACTTGTCTGGGATCATGCCAACAGCACCGTACCGGCCGGCAACGGCACCGACAGCGAGCGGTTCACCCGGTCGACCGTCGCCAAGGAGGCCGCCTTTGTGGCCCTGATGGACCGGAAGCCCTCAGGAGGATCCGTGGAGCCACTGACCACGGCCGAACGCGATGAGCTGATCGCCACAAGCCGTCAGCTCCTGGAGGAGATCAACACGGATGTGGGGGTGCAGTCGGGATGGGTGTTTTACCAGGAGTGGCAGCACCGGTCGAAAGAGCTGATCAACTACCTCATTGCCTATGACTTGCTCATGGGGCAAACTGAGACTTCAGGCACCCTGCAGGCCGCAAGGGACAGCTTGGTTGAATTCACCGCCCATCTGTACAACCGGGCTATGGCCACCTATACGATCTTTGTCTGGCAGTTCAGGTTCTTTGAGTTCCAGTTCAACAACCACAGCATCATGACCGCTTCGGCGCTCGGATTGGCCGCCGTCGTGCTGAACGACCAGCAAAGCAGTGATCCCGACTACCAGCCGCAGAACTGGATCGATGCGGGGTTGTGGAACCTCGACAACACGCTCTGGCGCGAAAACGGACTTTTTCCGAGGGTTTCGGAGCCGGATTCCATCGCCGGATATGCCGAAGGGCCTGGTTACTTTGAGTATGGCTTTGAGAACGCGTTCCCCTTCATCCGGGCCTTTTGGAATTTCCTGCCTGACGGTACCTACTCCATGACCTTCAACAACATCACCCGATCGATCCGGAACCCCTGGTACGACCCCAACTATGCCAACCTCTACGAGTGGATGAACCGGATCCGGATGCCCGATGGCAGCTCTCCGGCGATCCACGAAAGTCCGATCGGCTTCGGTACCAGCATTACCGCCCTTTCAGGCAAGAGCCGCTTCAACATCCCGAACCCCCAGCATCCCCCCACCGACGTGATGTGGCGCACCCAGTACATCAGCACGAATGTGCCGGAGGGGAGCTTCTCCGACACCCTCTTCCGGGCGCTTCCCGAAGCCGGCAGCCTTGTCTTCCGCTCCGAGAAAAACCCCGCGGCTGTTTACATGCATTTCATCGGGAAGCACGGCATCCCGCTCTCCGGGGCCAAAGCCCACCACCAGGGCGATGCCTCCAGCTTCTCGCTGATGGCCAACGGCGAGCTGCTCGCTGTGGACCCCGGCTATCCCGGGTACGAAGAGTCAGCCGCCGTGAACAACGCCTCCAACCACTCGCTGATCCTGGTGAACGGATCGGGACCGCTGCCCCCGGTGGGGGAATTTGTGAGCGTCGAGACCAACACCTGCTGGATCGGCAACACGTTCGACACGCCCGAGCTTGATTACGGAGAGGTCGTGACCTCCTACTACGGCGCCGGGATCACCCGGAACAACCTGTTTGTCTGGAACCGTTATTTCATCCTGAGCGATGCGGTCTCCTCAGACGCTGCCAACACTTACACCTTCCAGCTCCAGGGTAACGGCCTGGCCGGGGGCACCCCCGGCACGCCCGAAGGCGCCTTCACTTCCGATTTCAGCCACCACCAGGGCCTCTATTCCCGTGACTCCACCCACCTGCTTGTCCACACCATCGCCACCGGAGGAGCAACGGAATACTCATCAGCCACCGACAGCCTGGCGACCGGGAGCGGCCAGTACCGGCACCACACGAAGATGCTGGTGCGGAAGGAGTATGCGAACAACACCGGCTTCCTCACGGTTCTTTTCCCTTACTCAGAGAATACTCCTGAGGTCACCACGCTCCCTGCCGACCCGACATTGAATGCGGTGAGGATCATGGCCGGATCCTTCTCTGACCTGGCATTTGCGCAGGAAGTCCAGGAGATGGCAACCCTCTCCCCATCGGTCACCGGCCTGCCCGAACCGGTCAGTGGCAACGGCACCATGAACTTTGTGGAGTTTGATCCCCTGGAACCGGTCCTTTTTTTCCTCGGCCATGGTGACACCCTCAGGGCTGGCATCTACGATTATATCCTCTGCAGCCATCCGATGAACGTGGCCTTTCACCTTGACGACAATGCCATTCACACGGGCTATGTCAGCGATTCGGGATGGGTGGGTCTGCATGCGGTTCCGGCAGAGCATTTTTTCCCGACCAAGGGGAACTATACGGCTTTCTACCAGGATCCTGCAAACTCGCTCCTATGGGTGCACTTCGCTTCCGCATCGGAATTTACAATCGAACTAGCAGAGGGCACCAGCGAACAACCGTCAGGGAATCAGAGCCCCTGCCGGATCAGACCCCTCGGGGGTGGAAGGTACGAGCTGATCTACCAGAGTGCATGCAATTTCAGCGGGACTCTTGCACTCCATGATCTCTCAGGCAAGAACCTGGGGCAAAGAGGCATCACCTGCCTCCCCGGAGAGAACGCCTGCCTCATTGACCTGTCGGGCTTTTCCACCGGCGTTTACCTGGTTTCCCTCACGGCACCCGCTGAGCATCAAGTCATGAAACTCATTCACCATGCAGGATCCCGGTAAGGAGAAATGGTGCCGGTCATTCCAGATCTGATCCTCACACCGAGCTCCTCCTACTCCTCCAGCAAATACATCTTCATCCCCTTTTCATTCACCGGTTCGCTCAGGGAATGGGAGAGCATCTTCCGGTTTCCGAAACGCCGCAGGATCTCCTCTTTGGGGATCAGCGTCGGCCAGGTGGTGACGGTCGCCCTGAATGATGAATAACGGTAACGTGAACAATCTTCAACCAATCCGTGCCTTCGGGCATTCTGGTTGATGTAGCGGATCACGTTCCGCAGCACCGTCTCGCGCCTTATCTCAATGCGTTTCAGCTTGAAGCGGAAGAGTTTCCCGTCTCTGCCTGTTTTTTTCTGATACCCCTTGGCATAGGAGTTGAAAAGCAGGGCAAACGGTTTGTAGGCATTGCCGTTCACCTCCTCCTTCAGCCGGATAAGAAAGTGCACATGGTCATCAAGAATGCAATAGGCCCAGGTATCGGCCACAGGCACCACGTGTGTCTTGTAAAGTTTCAGGAAGAAACGGATGTCCTCCTCCTCCGGAAACAGGGGATCTCCATTTTTGGCCCGGTTGTAAATGTGATAAAATTTCCCGGGTTCCAAGATGGTTGTTTTCATGGCTTTTTAGCCATTAATCCGGGAACAGGGCAAAAGGTTTAAAGAAAAAGTCGCTTATTTATTAACAAGATATCAACCCCTGCTCAATTCTTCATTCCTCATTCCTCATTCCTCATTCTTCATTCCTCATTTCACACCATGTTTCCCGGCTTCATCACCACCCCAAAGCTCTTTTTCCCGTCGAGGGCGATCTCACAGGGTTCGTCAAAGCGGACATGGCGGATATGTTCATTCTCCCAGAAGGCAGGTTGGCTCTCCAGAAACCCGATATCATAGGTTCCTTCGCCGATATGGGGATTGATGGTGAAATAACCCACCCGGAAGGAGGTCAGGTTTTGGAAAAAGTGGGTTCCCTGGCTGGGATCGATCCGATAGTTCTCCAATCCCGATTCCACGATCAGCCGTGCGGCTGAGATCTGCGGCCAGCGAATGGGGATTCCCAGCCAGGGATCACTGGATCCCCAACGGCCCGGACCGACCAGGATATATTTCTTTTTCTCCTTCAGGAAACGGTCGTTGATCTCTTCAAGTTGCGTGGCGTAATGCAGGCTTTTCGAAGCATCAAAGGCATCGGGCTTGATATAGACGATATCGGCGATCTCCTTGATGATCCCGTTCCCCAGGGCGGCCTCCGAGATCAGGATGGCATTCGCCGGATCGATCCTGTCAGGATCGAGGTGGATGGTCTCGTCACGGCCGGCAATCGGACGGATCTGGAGAGCGCTGAAGCATTTCGGCGTACCTTTCGGGACATCCATCTGAACGGCAAATTCGATCTCCACGGGAGTGTTCATCTCCCGTTGTCCGATCCCGACAAGCTCACGCAGGATGGGTGCCAGGGGGAAGGTGTCGTGGGTGAGGATGTTGGAAAAGGTGATCAGCCGCTTCCCTTTCGACATCATCCCGTCACGGATGGAGTGGGAATCGTAGTCGTAGGTTGAGGCAACCATCTTCAACACAGGATCGCTTTCGGCATCCTTGATCTTCAGTCGAAGCAGGTTGATCGTATCGTCGCAGTCGGGATGGTAGCTGTCGGGGTTCAGGTCCAGGGCATAAAAGGTCTTTTGCGTTTCAGTCAGCGCGAGATCCGGCGTGGAGAGTTGCAGGATCTTTTTCGGGTACCGGGGCGAGAAGCGGATGCCGATCCCCCCGTCCACGATGTATTTTCCCAGTCCGAATGCGATGTTGGCAATGCCGTCTTCGGGTTGCTCGGGCGCGATCGGGTAGAAGTTGATCGACCGGGCAACGCCCGAGAGGGTGGGATAAAACCGGCTGCCATACTGTTTGCCGATCACCTCCTGAAGCACGATGGCCATCTTCTCCTCATCGATCATGTTGAGCGTGGCGGCCATGTAGGCTTTGCTTTCGTGGAAAAAGGCCGAAGCGTAGACACTTTTGATGGCTTCGCTCAGCTTCTCGATCATGATGCGGTCGTTGAAGCGGATATTCGGGATCATGTAGGTGGAATAGATCCCGGCGAAAGGCTGATAATGTGAGTCTTCCAGAAGCGATGAGGACCTTATCGCCACGGGGTTCCGGATACAGGTGATGAACTTGTAAAGGTCTTCATGGATCTGGAAGGGGATCCTGGCAGCGATGAAATTGTCGAGGATCTCCTGGTCGCTGCGGTTCGACAAGGCGATATCATAGAGGTTGTTCTCCTCCATGAATTCATCGAAGACATCGGTCCCGATGACCACTGTCCGTGGGATGGAGATGGTAACCCCCGGGTATTTGTCGGTGAGGTGGTTCCGGTTGATCAGGGAATCGAGAAAAGCCAGGCCTCGCGCCTTTCCCCCGATGGATCCCTGTCCGATCCGTCCGAAGTGGAGAAATTCATCATAGCGTTCCCGGTCAAAATCGGCAATCACCCCCCTGGCCTTGTTGATCCTGAAGGCCATGATGGAATCATGAATGTATCGTTTGGCCGCATCCATATCATTGAACTCCGTGACGGAGATTTCGGCAAACATCTCGGCAATGGGAAACAATGCCCGGGCATTGAGCCACTTGGAGAACCGGTTCCGTTGCATGTGGTACCTCAGGGAATCATCCGGAATTTCAAAGATCCGTTCCTGCATCATGCGCAGGTCGGCAACCCGACAGATTTCCCGCCCGTTTTTCGGATCAATGAAGACGAAATCACCAAATGAGAAATGTTCGTTGATATACCTTCGCAGCTCCATCGAGAGGGTTTTGGAAACCTTGTTCACAAAGCCCACGCGCATCTGGTGCGCCACATCCTTGTATTCCTCATCCGACGACTGGAACAGGACTGACATGTATTCATCTTCCGAGCGGATCTTCTTGACGAATTTGATCCCGGCTGTCTTGTCGGTCTCCCCCTGGCGTTTGAAACTGATATCGGTGATCACCCCCAGCAGGTTATTCCGGTACTTCTTCCACATCTCCACCGCCTCTTCGTAGTTGGTGGCTAACAGGATCTTGGTCCGTCCCCTCATCCTGAGCATTTTCTGGTGCTCGTTCAACCCCTCCGTGATAAAGGCTTTGGATTGCTTGAAGATGATCCGGTAGATGTTCGGGAGATAGCTTGAGTAGAACCTGATGGAATCCTCCACCAGAAGAATGGCCTGCACCCCCTGCTGGGTGTCCTGGTCGATGTTCATCTTATCCTCGATCAGCTTGATGATGGCGAGCATGATATCTGCGTTGCCAAGCCAGGTAAAGACATAATCGATGGCGCTGAGGTCTTTCTGGCTGAGCTGGAGGCTGGATTCCCTGGAAAAGGGGGTCAGCACCACGATCGGGATCTTTGGGAACTTCTTCTTGATCCGGAGGGCGAGATCAAAGGTGTCGGATTTATCAATGCTGAGCATCGAGATCACCAGCTCAACGTGTTTGTCCTCCAGCACGGAAAAGGCCTCGGCTTCAGAAGTCACCTTGATGAACTGCGGGGGGTATCGGAGGTTCAGGGCCACATACTCCATGAAGATCTGCTCGTCGATCCTCCCATCCTCCTCCAGCATGAACGCATCATAGGTACTGGAGATCAGCAGGACCTGGTAGATACGCTTCTTCATCATCAGATTGAACTGCGTATCCGCGAAATAATATTTCTTATGGTCCAGCATTCAAGGTCAAACTTAAAGAAAAGGCGGGCTAATTCTCCCTCAGCACATAGTCGTCGTATTCGATCTCAAACCGCATTTTATGTTTCGATTCCTCCATGGCCAGGTGACGGAACATCTCCTGCATGTCAGGTTGTTCCATGCGGTCAGCCAGCGCCGTATACAACCTGAACGCCGCTTTTTCCTTTTTCATGGCAAGGATCAGAGCCTCTTCATAAGCCATATCGGCTGAAGGCTTCACATCCACCAGGTAATCAGAGATTTTCAGGTCCATGACGCGGGCGGGACCGAACACGGCGGAGCCATTTACCTTCACATCCAGCAGCTTCGCCTTGTGTTTCATCTCCTCTTCGGCAAACTCCCGGAAGATCTGCTTGATGTGTTCATTCTTAGACTTGTCAGCTAACTGCAGGTAGAAATCCATTGCTGCCTGCTCCTCCCCGATCGCAAAATCGAGGACATCGTTGATGTTATTGAAGTTGGTCATATGTTTAATGTTTCAGTTTTGCTTTGGGCTTTTGGCTGTTGGCTTTTGGCTGTCGGTTATTTATAATTTATTGTTAATTAGTCATTTATTAGTAATTAGTCATTCGTAATTCTTAATTCATTCCTCATTCCTCATTCCTCATTCCTCATTTACTTTTCCTCCGCTTGTCCGCCTGTGTTCATTCTGGCATCAAACTCCTCCTCAAACCGTTTCACCAGGTAGTCGCATCCATAATTGAATGAACGGTGGGGATTGTCTTCTGTTGTGTAGCAGAGGGAGAGTTTCTCGGGCGGCATCGCTTCATCCGTCTGCGGCAGGAGGCGAATGATCTCGGGAAAGACATCCTCCCGGGTTTCCAAGCCGTTCAGTCCGAACTGTTTCAGCAGGCCCAGAAGCTGGCGGATGGAATCGGTCGCCGGCCGCGAAGGGAGCACCTTGTCAAAGGCAAGGATCACCTTTTGCGTATTGGAGAAGGTTCCTCCGATCTCTGTCGGGAAGGAGGCCGGCAGGATCAGGTCAGCGGTTTTGGCGGTACCGGTCATGAAATAATCCTGCACCACCTTGAACGGGACCTGGCTGATCATCCCGGCAAAACGCCCAGTAGTGTCGCATCCCACCGGGTCTTCACCGAAGATGAAGAGGTTGCTGAAGGTTCCTTTTGCGAGATTTTCCTCCATTTCTTCCGGCAGGGCAGCCGGGATGGAGTCCACCTGCCACACCTCTTTCAGTTTGTTCACAAAAACGGGATCGGTGAAGGGTCTGCCACCGACTCCGAACCCGGGATCAATGCCCATGTCGAACAGTCCCTGGGCGTTGTTTTTCTCTTTCAGGACGATCAGGCCATTGGCCGTTTTCCCGAGTTTTCCCGTGATCGTGGCCAGGTTCATCAGGGCCAGTGCCCCACTTCCCGAGATCTCCTTTTCAGCATATAGGATGATCGCATTGAGATGGTTATTGTATTCCCTGGCGAATTTTCCGATGACCTCTTCCATCACACCGGCTTTGGCCGCCAATCCGGCGAAATCCTCCGTACTTATCCGTTCCCTGTAATCAGCCAGTCCTTCCACGCGGTCGCGCAGGAAGAGGGCGTTCTCCAATCCGTGCTTCAGCAGGTAGTGATTCACGGCCTTGATGAAATGGTAGTAGGATTTCACCCGGATGATCTGATCCGCTTTATGTTCCATCGAGCTTTTCTCCCTGGTGGTGACCAGGATGACAGGGATCTTTTTCATGGCCCGGGCATTGCTGACCATGAACCCTGCCACGGCATTGTCGCGGTTGATCTCCGAGCCGATCAGGTAGATGGCGGAGGCCTCTTTGATCTCATCCAGGGAGGCGTTCATGGATTCGTCGGTGCGGTAGCCTTCTCCCCGGCCGAGGTAATGGAAGCTTGCGATGTTACCTGTGCCAGCGCCGGCGCGTGCCAGCTTCTGGATCAGGTACAGCTCTTCATTGGTGAGGCGCGCGCCGGCGAAGAAGGCGTTCTGAGCCGGCTCCACTCCGCCGATCCTCTCCCGGATGATCCGGAAAGCCTCTTCAAAGGTGATCTTCTCAAAAGTTCCGTTGATCCGTTTCATTGGAGAGGTGATCCGGCTGTTGTCATTCATGTAGGAGTAGCCAAAGCGCGGGTAGCGGCAGATGTTTCCGTCGGTGTTGATGATCCCGTGGTTCCCGCTGACCTTCATCACAAAACCGTTGACGTGGTTCAGGTTCAGTGAGCAGCCGATGGAGCAGTAGTTGCAAATGGTCTCGGCCGGTGTGGTGTGAACGGGGCTGGGTTTGAAAAGCACATTCTCACTGATGGCTCCGGTGGGGCAGGCCGAGATGCACATCCCGCAGGATTCACAGGAGGTCTCCTGCAGGGAATCCCCCAGGCTCGGGGCCACAAAGGTCTCAAATCCCCGGTTCACGAGGCCCAAGGCATTGGCGCCCACCACCTCCCGGCAGATCCTGACGCAGCGCGAGCACAGGATGCATTTGTTGTTATCGATCTCAATATAGGGGTGCCGGAAATCCACCCGGTACTCTTTGAAGTTCCCGGGGAATGCCTTCTGGTCGGCATGGTATTCCGTGGCGTGTTTCTGAAGGTCGCAGTCGAAGAAGGCCTGACAGCCGCATTCGAGACACCTCCGGGTTTCGTGACAGGCAACCTCCTCTCCGGCGTAACCCAGTTCCACCTCACTAAAGTTCATCCGCTGGTCTGCCTTCAGCACCGGCATCTCCTCCCGTAGCTGGGAGGCGTAGTGCCCGGTATAATCCTCCCTGACCTGTTGCTTGAAGTGTTCCCGCCGGCTGGTGAAGGGTTTTGCCGCCGGAACGATCGATTCGCCCGACAGGTACTGACTGGCGCTGTGGGCAGCGATCTTCGCCTGTGCGATCGCTTCGATGATGGTGGCCGGGCCCGTCACCCCGTCTCCGGCGGCAAACACCGACGGAATGCCGGTCTGGAGAGTATGGGCCACCGTGTCGATGTTGCCCCATTTGTTGATCTTCAGCTCGCCTTCGGAAGTGTTGGCATTGATGTCGTCAATGAAATTAACATCGGTCTTCTGGCCGATGGCCGCCAGCACATAATCGATCCGGATATCAAACTCCGATCCCTCCACCGGCACCGGGCGGCGGCGGCCGGAAGCATCGGGTTCGCCCAACTCCATCCGGATGCAGGTCATCGATTCCACCTCACCATTGGCGTTCTTGTTGATCTGCTTCGGCAGGGTCAGGAACATGTATTCCACCCCCTCCAGCTTCGATTCGTGGATCTCGATGGGATTGGCAGGCATCTCCTTTTCGGTGCGGCGGTAAATGACATATACCTTGTCGGCGTGGCAGCGAATGGAGGTTCGGCAGCAGTCCATGGCGGTGTTCCCTCCGCCCACCACGGCAACGGTCTTTCCCCTGAAATCATATCGCTGCCCGGTGATCTCCATGTTTTTAAGAAAATCGATCCCCGAAAAGACATTCTCCGCATCGTCGCCTTCGCAACCCACCCCGGTCCCTGTCTGGGAACCGATCGTCAGCACGGTGGCATCGTAGTTTTCCTTCAGGTCCCTGTAGCTCAGGTTCTCTCCTAATTTTTTGTTGTAGAAGATGTTGACTCCCAGGTCGGTGATGTTCTTCACCTCCTGATCGAGGATGTCGTTGGGCAGCCGGTATTCGGGGATCCCGTACCGTAACCATCCTCCCGGATGGGGAGCGGCTTCATAGATGTCGGCCTGATGCCCCTGCACTTGCAGAAAGTAAGCGGCGGAAAGTCCTCCGGGGCCCGCGCCGATCACAGCCACCCTCTTCCCGGTAGAAGGGGAGATGATGGGGACGAACTTATCGCGGGAGGCCAGGTCCATGTCGGCCGCAAACCGCTTCAGGTAATCGATTCCTACCGGGACTCCTTCGTCGAGCAGGTTCCGGCGACACTCTTTTTCGCAGGGGCGTACGCAAACGCGGCCGCAGATGGCGGGTAACGGATTCGTCTCTTTGATCACTCCGATCGCTTCGGAGTCGAGGCCTTTTTCGATGAGGGAGATGTAACCCTGAACGTCAACGCCGGCAGGGCAGGTCTGCTGGCAGGGGCCGATGCAGTCAGCATAATGGTTGCTCAGCATCAACTCCAGCGCCATCTTCCGGGATTTCCGGATGGATTCGTTATCGGTGGTGATCTTCATTCCCTCCACGATCTTCGTTGAGCAGGAGGGCTGGTGCCCCCGCATGCCTTCCACCTGCACCACGCAGACAAAGCAGGAGGAGAAAGGTTCAAGCCGCTGGTCATGACAAAGGGTGGGGATTTCGATCCCGTGCCGGTTGGCCAATTGCAGGATCGTTTCGCCGGGGATCCCTTTCACGATTTTTCCGTCGAGTACAATGTTCAAATAGTTATCGGACATGCTGATGTTG
>Ga0163209_1000466_pt1 | contig 17527 bp, 14 predicted proteins | sample Kivu_160m_FD_113538 | JGI IMG/M metagenome (GOLD analysis project Ga0163209, IMG submission 113538) | Freshwater microbial communities from Lake Kivu, Western Province, Rwanda to study Microbial Dark Matter (Phase II) - Kivu_160m | ecosystem: Environmental > Aquatic > Freshwater > Lake ...
AAGGGACAGGTTTGGCTCGGTACACAGGCTGGACTTTTACGATATCGATGCGATCGGCTTGATAATAAAGCGTTCGGCCCGCATATTCAAGCTGAAGATAGATGACGGGAGTATAGAGTTAATCGCCTGCCGCGCCCGCGGCACACCGCGCGTGGCCAACCGCCTGCTCAAACGCATCCGCGACTATGCCCAGGTCAAGGCCAACGGCGTGGTTACGCAGGATATCACCCTGGAGGCCATGGGTAAACTTGAAGTGGACCAACTCGGACTGGATGAGATCGACCGCAAGGTAATGAGGACAATCATACAGAAATTTGACGGCGGCCCCGTCGGCCTGGATACAATTGCGGCCTCTATCAGCGAGGAATCCGACACTATCGAAGGTGTTTATGAGCCGTACCTGCTGCAACTGGGATTCCTGGAGAGGACGCCCAGGGGGCGCATGGCCACCCGCCTTGCCTATGAGCACCTCGGCATAGCTTACAAGAGGGGACATACACCCCAGGGTTCGCTCTGGTAAAGAGGCGTCCTGAACCGGCCGGAATTTGACAGGGCTATTGAATTTCGATAAACTGATATTCATTAAAAGTCCTCTGGTGGTCAGAGCGAGGCGGAACCACCCGTTCCCATCCCGAACACGGAAGTGAAACGCTTCAGCGCAGACGATACTGAGGGAGGGATTCCTTGGGAAAATATGCCACTGCCAGGGACTTTTTTTATTGCCCTTTTTCCCTCACAGCGGCTCTCTGCAGCTTCATTTGAAGCTGTTGTTCTTTGACTTGCCTCATACTACAACATATAATTCATAGTACACAGCCTATCAAGGTTACATCAGAATCCCATTTTTCGAGGTTACTATGGCCAGTAGATTTGAAAAATTTTCGGAGCGTGCCCGCCGGGCGCTTACACGTGCCCAGGAAGAAGCTCAGCATTTCGGGCATAGCTATATCGATACCGAGCATATATTGCTGGGGTTGATCGCAGAGGAGGACAGCGTGGCCAGCCAGGTGCTGAATAGTATGGGGGTGGCAACCAGCAAGGTGAGGTCTGCAGTCGAATTCATCGTGGGAAGGGGTGGACGTCCCAACACCAACGAGGTAGGCCTTACACCGAGGGCCAAGAAGGTCATCGAGCTGGCTGTTGACGAGGCAAGGCGCCTCAACCACAGCTATATCGGCACCGAACACCTGTTGCTGGGGCTGCTCAAAGAGCGGGAAGGATCTGCAGCAGGTGTGCTCGAGAGCCTGGGAGTAACATTCGACAAGGTGCTGGCAGAGGTAAATAAGCTGGTGAATGCAGCGGGCGGGCAGGCCAGGGCAGTCACCAAGGAAGGGGCCAGGACTCCCATACTCGACCAGCTCGGCGTAGATCTGACTAACCTGGCGCGCATGGGTAAGCTGGACAACATCGTCGGCAGGGAAAAGGAATGCGAGCGTATTATCCAGATTCTCAGCCGCCGCACCAAGAATAATCCTGCCCTTATCGGTGAGCCGGGTGTGGGGAAATCAGCCATTGTGGCCAAGCTGGCGCAGCAAATCATAACCGGTGATATCCCTGAACCCCTCAGGAACAAGAGGCTGGTGACCCTGGATATTGGATCGCTGGTAGCCGGCACCAAGTATCGAGGTGAATTTGAAGAGAGGCTGAAAAAAGTCCTTGATGAGATAAAGGGCGCCGGCAACTGTATCGTCTTCATAGATGAGTTGCACACCATAGTCGGGGCGGGCGCGGCTGAGGGTGCAGTGGATGCATCCAATATACTAAAGCCGTCGCTATCAAGGGGTGAGATACAGTTTATTGGCGCCACCACCCTGGACGAGTATCGTAAATATATCGAAAAAGATGCCGGCCTGGAGAGGCGGTTCCAGCCTGTTACGGTGACCGAACCCAGCGTAGAGCAAACTGTAGAGATATTGAGAGGCATCAAGCACCATTACGAGGATTACCACAAGCTGATTATCCATGATGAGGCGCTGAGCGCAGCCGCCTCCATGGCATCGCGTTATATCTCAGACCGCTTCCTGCCGGATAAGGCCATAGACATTATGGACGAGGCTGCGTCACGTGTCAGGATAAAAAAAGGCGTGGTACCCATCGGCATAGCCGAGGCGCAGAAGGCACTGGAGATCGTCAGGCGCGATAAGGACAATGCCATCGGTTCGCAGCAATACGAGATGGCAGCCGAATTGAGGGACCGCGAGGTGCAGTTGCAGGCCAAGATCAAGAATATGGAACAGGAATGGCAGGACACGCAGAAAAAGGAGACGCCCATCGTTACCAAGGATGATATAGCCGAGGTAGTGGGCATGTGGACAGGCATACCTGTCATCAGCCTTACTATGGATGAGTCGGAAAGGCTGCTCAAGATGGAGGAGTCGATTCACCAGGATATCGTGGGGCAGGATGAGGCTATCATCACCATAGCCAAGGCCGTCAGACGCGCCCGGGCCGGGCTCAAAGAAGCCAGGCGGCCAATGGGCTGCTTCATATTCCTGGGCCCCACCGGCGTAGGCAAGACGGCGCTGGTGAAGGCACTGGCCAAGTTCATGTTCAAGAGCGAAGATGCCATGGTCAGGCTGGACATGTCGGAATTCATGGAGCAGCATAACGTGGCACGCCTGGTGGGCGCACCCCCGGGATACATAGGCTACGAAGAGGGGGGACAACTGACCGAAGCGGTACGGCGCAATCCTTATTGCGTGATCCTCCTCGACGAGATCGAGAAAGCACATAAAAATGTTTATGATATCCTGCTGCAGATCATGGATGACGGTCACCTGACCGATGCCAAGGGCAGGAGGGTGGATTTCCGCAATACCATACTGGTCATGACATCGAATGTAGGTGCTGAAGAGATTAAGAAAAACAAGGGACTGGGCTTCAGCGTCCACTCTGATGAAGTCAAGAGCAGGCAGGCCGCCTACGAACATATGAAAGATATCGTTATGCGCGAGATGAAAAAGGTCTTCAGGCCTGAATTTCTCAACCGTATTGATGCTTCTGTGGTTTTTCATGCGCTCAATAAGGAACACATCCGCCTTATAGTCGATCTCATGCTTCGGGAGGCGGTCAACTCCATGCGGGAGAAGCAGATAATCCTTGATGTATCCGACGCTGCCAAGGAATTCATAGCGGAGAAGGGATACGATCCTGATTTTGGGGCCCGGCCGCTGCGGCGCGTCATTCAGCAGGAAGTTGAGGACAGGCTGTCGGATAGTGTTCTGCAGGGTAAATACGAGGCCGACTCAAAGGTGCTGGTTGACTATGACGGCACCGAGATAATCATCCGAAAGCTTGAAAAAGCCGTGGCACCGGCTGCAGAGAGCAAATTGCTGGCGGGCGAAGGGAACCACCTGTTGGGCAGCAACAACCCGTAAGCAACACCGACGGGTCAATTAGACAATATGAGGGCGTGACCGGTTACCTGAATCGCGATCACGCCCTCAGTCTTTCTACCGGCTGATTTAAGAAAGTTATCACTATTTTTGTTATCATTTGCTGGGTAAAGATCAAACAGGATAGAGAAAAAGCTTGGAAAAGCAGAAGGTAAAAAAAGTATTTATCTGCCAGAGTTGCGGCAGGGAAAGTCTTAAGTGGGAGGGGCGCTGCCCCGGATGCCAGGAATGGAACTGCCTGGTCGAGACCACGGTTGCCGCAGGCAAACGAGCAACTCAAAGCAGGCCCGATGCAGCGGGGCACCTGCTGGAGCTGGCAAAGCTGCAGCGCGATGAATATTCCCGTATAAGCCTTACCATCGGGGAACTGAACCGTGTGCTGGGAGGGGGGGTGGTCGCCGGATCGGTGGTGCTAATCAGCGGCGATCCCGGCATAGGTAAGTCAACGCTGCTGCTGCAAATCTCGGACGCCATCACCAAAAACAATAATGGCCTGGTCGTATACGTATCTGGGGAAGAATCGTCCCAACAGCTCAGGATGCGTGCGGAGAGGTTGGGCGTCGAAGGGGGTGGGCTCTATGTGTACCCTGAGACTAACATGGAAGATGTAATGGCCGGTTTGGATTCGATGCAGCCATCGCTGGTGGTTGTCGATTCCGTTCAGACAGTTTACCTGGAGGATATCAACGGCGCGCCGGGCAGCATCAATCAGATCAGGGAATGTACCCTGCGCCTTTTAAGGTGGGCAAAGAAGTCCGGCGTGCCCGTGTTTATCTCGGGGCACGTCACCAAGGATGGCTCCATCGCCGGGCCTAAGGCACTGGAGCACATCGTAGATGTCGTGCTCAGCCTGGAAGGGGAGTCATTCAACAGCTACCGAATTTTGAGGAGCACTAAAAATAGGTTTGGCTCCACCAATGAGGTCGGAGTATTCGAAATGGGCGGCTCCGGTCTGGTAGAAGTAGTCAATCCCTCACAGTTTTTCCTGGAATCGTACGTGAACGGCGCCATCGGTGCCGCGGTTGTGCCGACACTGGAGGGCAGCCGTCCACTGCTGGTGGAGATACAGGCCTTGACCAGTGCCGCTGCTTATGGCCCGCCCAGGCGGATCAGCAACGGCGTCGATTTCAATAGGCTTTTATTGATATGCGCCGTTCTGACCAGGCGTGCCAATGTTGGGTTGTATAACCAGGATGTCATCGTTAATGTTACAGGCGGCATCAGAATATCCGAGCCGGCAGCCGACCTGGGCATTGCCATGGCCATAGCATCCAGCTTCAGGGATGCCAGGTCTATACCGGGGACTGTAGCTGTGGGCGAGGTAGGACTTAGCGGAGAGCTCCGGTCCGTTCCGCAGATGGACAGAAGGATCTCGGAGGCTGCCAGGCTGGGCTTCACAAGGTGTATTATACCGGCTGCTATTAAAAAGCCGTTTCACGGCTCTGACAACCTGCAGATAATCAGGGCAGGCAACCTGGCGGAGGCCCTGCGGGCGGGACTTGAGAAAACGGCTAAAAAAAAGGACCTGGACGATGAATGAAATAGGCGGGGTGGCAGCCATAGTGGTGGGCGCCGGCAGTGGCAGCAGAATGGGCGCGTACAAGGCATTTCTGGACCTGGCCGGGAAACCAGTCATAGCCTGGCCGGTTGAAGTCCTGCAGCGGAATACGCAAGTTGGTGAAATCATTTTAGTTTTACATAAAAATCATCTCGATGAAGGTAGGGTCCTTGCTGATAAAAAGGGGTGGTCAAAGGTGACAGGGATTTGCGCCGGTGGAGACCTGCGGCAGGATTCGGTCAGGAGTGGTTTGGCCGGCGTCGGGGAATGTGAACTGGTGCTGGTACATGATGCCGCGCGCCCTTTTCTTACGGATAAGCTGGTAGAGGAGGGGATAAAGGCTGCCCGTTCCACGGGATCGGCAGCCGCGGCCGTACCGGTCAAGGACACGGTTAAGCAGGTGGATGAAAACCACATCGTGATCGCCACGCTGCCGCGCAGCCGGCTGATGGCAGTTCAGACACCGCAGGTTTTTCGATATAAAATATTGAAAGAGGCATACGGTTCGCTGGAAGGCGAGGTCACGGATGATGCCTCCGCCGTCGAGCGGATCGGTTATAAGGTGAAGCTGTACGCGGGGGATTATGAGAATATTAAGATCACCACCCGGGAAGACCTGGCCCTGGCGGAAATAATCGCAAAGCGAAGGTGATATTATGAGAGCAGGCATAGGTTACGATGTTCATCCACTGGCGCCTGGGCGTACCCTGGTGCTGGGAGGGGTCGATGTGCCGTTCCAAAAAGGGCTGGATGGCTACAGCGACGCCGATGTGCTGGTTCATGCCATTATGGATGCTCTTCTGGGCGCTGCCGGATTAAAAGATATCGGGCATCAATTCCCCTCCGGTGATCCGATTTACAAGGACGTCTCCAGCATCCATTTGCTGGAGCACGTGGGGCGAAAGGTGGCTTCGGCCGGGTTCGTTATTAAAAACATCGATAGCCAGCTGATTGCACAGGAACCGAGAGTGGCCCCATATATCGACCAGATGAGGCACAATATAGCGCTGGCTCTGCGAATAGAGGAGGATCAGGTGATGGTCAAGGCCACTACAACGGACGGCCTGGGATTTGTCGGCAGGGGTGAAGGGATGGCCGCCTACGCCGTGGCCATGCTCGAGGAATGATTTTACTTGATACGAGGTGACTCATGAAGATATTCAACACTCTATCAGGGCAAAAGGAGGACTTCACACCCGCGGGCGACGAGGTAAAGATGTACGTATGCGGTGTGACCGTTTATGATCTCTGCCATTTCGGTCACGCGCTCTGTTACGTGTCCTTCGATGTAATCAGGCGCTACCTTGAATATCGGGGATACAGGGTTAAGTACGTGCAGAATTTCACCGATATCGACGATAAGATCATCAACCGCGCCAGGGAAAGAGGCATTGTATGGAAGGACCTTGTGGAAAAATACATAGCCGAGTATTTTACCGATACCGGTGCCCTGAATATCAAGAGGGCAACAATATACCCGCGGGCTACTGAGGAGATACCGCGAATTCTCGAAGTGATCAGGGTGCTGCTTGAAAAAGGGCATGCCTATCAATCCGACGGCAGCGTATATTTCCGGGTCAAAAGCTTCCCGGAGTATGGCAGGCTTACGCACCAGAGCGCTGATGATATGCGCGTTACTGCGACGGCTGAAGTTGAAAAAAAAGAGGACCCGCTTGATTTCTCCCTCTGGAAGGCGGTCAAGCCGGGTGAGCCTTCCTGGCCCAGTCCCTGGGGTGATGGCCGGCCGGGCTGGCACATTGAATGTACTGCCATGTCCATCGGCCACCTCGGCGACTCGCTGGATATACACGGGGGCGGGCAGGATCTGATATTCCCGCATCACGAGAATGAAATAGCCCAGTCAGAATGCTACACAGGCGTTGTACCCTTCGTGCACACCTGGATGCATAACGGGTTTTTGCAGCTCGGCACTGACAAGATGAGCAAGTCGCTGGGAAACCTCGTCACAATTAAAGAGGCTCTGGCGCGCAACAGCGCCGACGCCATCCGGCTCTTTATTATCAGCTCCTATTACAGGATGCCGCTCAAGTACAGCATAGAGGCGCTTGACGCGGCCGAAAATGGCCTGGATCGCCTGCGGCAGGCCCTCAAGGCTGAGGGCAAACCGGGTGGAGTTGTCCTGGATGCCGGGCAGTTCAGGGATCGCTTTGTTGAATACATGGATGACGATTTCAACGCGCCGCAGGCGGTGGCAGCCATATTCGACCTGGTGCGCGAGATCAACCGCGGCAATGAAAAAGGACTTGATATCAGGGATGCGCAAAATACTCTGCGGGAGCTGGCAGATGTAATAGGCTTTACCTTGAAGGAGAGTAAAAAACTATCGGCCCAGGAAGAGAAAGAGATCAAGAGTCTTATAGCCACACGCAACAAATACCGCAAGGCCAAAGAATGGAAGCTGGCCGATGAAATTCGCGAACGGCTGTCAAAGATGGGGGTTGCCATCGAGGATACTGCGAAGGGCACTGTCTGGAAGGTAGCCAGGTGATTCAGCGTGATGGCTGGTTGAGCAGTTTTATAGCATCGCCAACATGCGCCCCCAGGATTGAAGCTGCGCTGCCGTCCCTGAAAGATAGTTCAAGGTAATCGTTACTGCCTATCAGGGCCATCAGCCCGCTGCCCTGTGAATAGTACCTGCCGGTGTTATCGATGCGCTGGTTCCTGACTTCAACTGCGGCCCCTCCCGGAGGTATATCCCGGCTGCGAAGATTGGTTATCAGATTGCCGAAGCGGTCGATGTGAATTATATGACCAACCGTTTGGCCTGTGGCATCTTTGAAAGGGATGGGGATGGGAAAAACTGTGAGGCTGTCTATCTTTTCACCGAATTCTGCAATGGGTATATCCAGCGAAAGGTGTGCTGCAACCGGCGCGAAAACGTCGCGCCCGTGGAAAGTCGCGCTCACGGGATGCCTCCAGTATTCCTTCCTGCTAAGCAAGACAGCCTCGCATCCCTCCGGTATGATTCGGCTGGTGGCCTGGTCTGTCATAGTGCGGCTGTGCGCCGCCTTTATTTCGGCTACATCGTGGAGTATATAGCTTAACGTACCGTTATCGGGTGTAACGAAGTAGGCGGATGGCGTTTTCAGGAGAACTGCCCTGCGATGGCTGCCCACGCCGGGGTCTACCACCACTATGTGAATGCTGCCCTCGGGGAAATAGCGCCAGGAGGTGTGTATGAGGAAAGATGCTTCTCGTATGAACTGGGGTTCCACCGAGTGGGAGATATCGACCACGGTTGCCTGCGGATTAATACCGAGGATAACACCTTTCATACTTGCGACGTAACCGTCGCCGGTGCCGAAGTCGGTCGTCAGCGTGATGACACGCGACATGCCGTTATGCCTCCCTGCTAAGCCGAGCTAACCCTGACTATCACAATAGAAAGGATGATGAACAGTACTGACAGAACAATAGTGACCTGGAAGAGGGTTTTCTCTACGCCACGTTTGGTCCGGTACACGCCGTCCGCCTGGCCGAAGATACCTCCCAGGCCGCCGCCCTTTACCTGCAGGGCCAGGACGATAATAAGCGCGACCGCAAGTACAATCTGTGCAATAATCAAATATGTGGGCATGCTAGTTTCCTCCGAGTTTATCAACGATTATCGGCCTGACAACCGCAGGGTTAGCCTTACCTCTGGAAGCTTTCATGACCTGCCCGATAAGGAAAGTCAAAGAGGCTTCTTTTCCGGCCCTGTAGTCGGCAACGGCCTTCTCGTTATCTGCAATTACCTTGTCTATTATTATAGCAAGTTCACCGCTGTCGCTGATTTGAACCAGCCCTTTCTCCGCGACAATAGAGGCCGCGGACTTGCCTGTCTCAAACATTTCTTCAAAGACAGCCTTGGACAGCGGCCCGCTTAAAGTCCCTTTTTCAACCAGTTCGAGCACTTCCACCAGCTGCCCGGGCTGCACGCGGCTGTCACCAATCTGCCTGTTAGTCGAGTTGAGCAGGCGGGTGAAATCGCCCAGCATCCAGTTGCTTAAGGTCTTGGCTTTTTTGCTGATATCCTTTTCTCCTGTAGCTGATACTATAGCCAGGCAATCCTCAAAATAGGCGGCCATGGCCTTGTTGTCGGTCAGCAGCCCGGCATCGTAAGGGGTCAAGCTGTATTGCTTGACGAACCGGTCGAATCTCGCTTCCGGCAGCTCAGGAAGCGATGCCCGGATCTTTTCCACCTCCCGGCGGCTGAAAGACAGGGGAGGCAGGTCCGGCTCAGGGAAGTACCTGTAATCGTGGGCATATTCCTTGCTGCGCTGGCTGACTGTAATGCCCTTGTCATCCACCCAACCCCTTGTCTCCTGGGCTATTTTGCCTCCCGCACCCACTACTTCCCGCTGTCTCCTCTCCTCATATTCGAGGGCGCGGTAAACGGCTCGGAAGCTGTTCATATTCTTGACTTCAACCTTGCCCAGGTATTCCCTGGTTCCAACAGGACGGATGCTGATGTTGGCATCACAGCGGAAGCTGCCCTCCTCCATGTTGCCCGTTGATACACCCAGATACTGAAGGATGGCCCGAAGCTTCACGAGGTAAAGCCTTGCTTCTTCGGGCGATCTCATATCAGGCTCGCTCACTATCTCCATCAGCGGCATGCCGGCGCGGTTGATATCCACCAGGCTGCAGCTTATGCCCTCGGGGGAAGTGCGGTGCACCAGCTTGGCCACATCCTCCTCCAGGTGAACGCGCGTGATGCCTATTTTTTTCTTTTCACCTTCGACGTCGATGACCAGGTAGCCGTTGACGCTCATGGGCATATCATACTGCGATATCTGGTAGCCCTTCATCAGGTCGGGATAGGGATAGTTCTTGCGGTCGAATTTGGCGTGCTCCGGAATCGAGCAGTTAAGCGCCAGGGCAGTCATAATGGTGAATTCCACAGCCCTCCGGTTAATAGTAGGGAGAACGCCCGGCATTCCCATGCACACCGGGCAGACATGCGTATTGGGAGGGTCGCTGGCATAGTTGGTGCTGCACGCGCAGTACATCTTGCTGCTTGTCAGCAACTGGGCATGCACCTCTAAACCGATTACCGTCTCGTAGTTCACAGCGTTTGATAGTATAGCAGCATCGTACCTGCGCTTCAAACCATTGACATTTGAATATAACTGTTATATAAATATAATAGTTATAAGCCATGAATAATTCACAAGACATAACTATTTCTGCAAGGTACGGGGAAGACAGACTGGACAGTATCAGCGAAAACATCCTGCAGTTCTTCCCGTTATTCTATAAAAACATACTTAAGCTGGCGCACGGGAACAGCAGGGTAAATCCCATCACCATGCAATTGCGCGTGCTGATCATGCTCACGCATGCGGGCATGATGCAGCCTTCAGAGATAGGGATTCGCATGGGCATTTCCAAGCCTTACGTGTCTGCATTGATAGATAAACTGATTGTGCTGGGATATGTAGAACGCAGGCCTGACGAGGAGGACCGGCGGGTGATCCATGTAGCCATAACTGCCAGGGGCCGCAGGTTCGTGGCCGGACGCCTTCAACTGATCAGGAATGGCATCAAGAAAAATTTATCCGGACTGAGTCATGATGAATTAGACAGTCTGAACACGGCCCTGGATACGTTCAAAAAGATAATTTCGAAGATGGACCAGAGTTAATTATGCTATTGCGGATAATCAGAATACCCCTCAGGAGTAAAACCGGTATGAACAAGAGATTTTTTTCCTCGTTGACTGCTATTGTGATATCAACGGCGATCATTTTCGCAGGCTGTAGCGGGGCGCCAGCGCCGGGGCAACTGTCTGTAGCCTGTGTTCAGAAGGGCGACCTGGAAGTGAAAGTGAGCGCTGATGGCGCTATCGAGATGCCGTCCGCGGTCAACCTTTATTTCGATACCACCATGTTCACCCCTCCCTACAGCGGACGGATAAAAGCGGTGTATGTTGAAAAGGGTGATATGGTCAGGGCCGGCACGATACTGGCCAAGCTAAACGACACCACTCAGAGGATGGCCGTGGAGGCGGCGCAGTATGCGCTGGAGCTGGCCATCAATAACGTGGTGCAGACGGTATGTTGCGGGGTAACCCGCTCACCGGGATTTTATTGCGATGCCGTGGCACTGCTGCGCTTTGAATTTGCCCAGAAAGAACTGGAAAGGGCGCGTGTCCTTGTGCAAACAGGCCACTACGAAGACGCTGCTACACAGGTCTCGCTGGCAAAATATGACCTCGATAGTTCCAGGAAATTCTACAGCGACCCCGCTTACCGCCGTGTCAGGCTGGACCTGATAGATATAACGCAGTCGGGCTATACCGACTACGATATTGACCTGGCCATAGGGAAGCTGTCGGCCGAGATCGATAACCTGTCGGCGCTGCAGTCCTTATTCAAAGAGGGCAACTATGCCGGTGCTGCTGATGCAATACAGTCGATGCTGACTGAGATGGTCGATACCCACAGCGTGGTTAAGAGGCTGAACCACCTGCCGCAGAATTCTGTCTATCCCGATACCTGTACCGGGTACACGGTGGTCAGCGAGATATTGAGCTCGCTGGAGCTGTTGAATAGTATCTCGCAGGAGAAGGAGTTCGACGCCTTAAAGTTCGCCGAAACGCTGGCCACGGTAAAACATGATATGGAGTTAAGCGAGAAGATATTGGACGAGAATGTCTCCACGTTCCGAGCCGGGCTCAACCTCAAGACGCAGCGCGATTATAATATCGCTGTCCAGGCGGCTAGTATAAATCTGCAGCGCGCCAAGCAGGCACTGCTCAAGACCGAGCTGCTGGCGCCCTTCGATGGCCGGGTTACCGATATCAACCTACGGGCAGGCGACATGATAACCCAGAGGTACGCGGTGACAGGCGTGCCTATTGATTCATACGTAATCCAGCTGGCCGATTCCAATTCCGTCCGCATGATCGGGCTCATGGACGAGATCGACATCGCCAGGGTAGCCGGCAAGCCGCTGGGTGAACTGAAGCCGGTGATACTGGTGGACGCCTTCCCCGGCCGTCAATTCAAAGGCCGCGTTACTTTTATCTCGCCTTTAGGTGTGACGCAGGCCGGTGGCATACAGTATTACGGAACTGTGCAAACCACGCTGCCTACATACGAAATCGAGATAGCGCTGGACCCCGCGGAGACCGCTTACCTGACAGGCGGGATGACGGCCACCGCGGAGATACTGGTGGAGACTCGCAGCGGTGTGCTGACGGTGCCAAACAGCGCCGTAAGCGGACAAAGCGGGAATTACACTGTGAGCGTGCTCAAGGATGAGAAAACGGGACTGACGGAGCAGCGTGCGGTAAAGATAGGGCTGCAGGGTAAAACCTTTACTGAAATAGTCTCGGGCCTGGTTGAGGGCGAGACGGTGGTGCTGGTAGAGGCAGCCGTCCCGTCCAATGCGCTGCGGAAATAAGATATGAAACATATTGATCAAACCGGTCCAAATTCATACGGAGGCGACAACTATGGCTGCTAAGTTATCTGAAAGAATGAAATCCGGACTTTCCACCACGCGTGGAAAGGTGATATTCATGGTCTCTCTGGTAGTGGTGCTGGGTGGTCTGGTTACCCTGGGCTACCTCGCTTACCAGAGCTATAAGTACGTCAGCACGGATAACGCGCGCATCAGCGCCCCGCTTATCGCGGTGCCGGCGCTGGCCTCCAGCCAGATCATTACTTTGGATGTCGACCTGGGCAGCTACGTCGAAAAGGGACAAAGGATGGCCGTCATGGGTGTGCCGCGCCCGGACAGCCCGGCGGACAGGCAGGGACTCAAGGAGATACCGCTGGGCAGGGCCAGCCTGGATGCTCCCGTCAGCGGGTACGTTGCCGCGGTCTGGTCTTATCCCGGGCAGGTGGTGTCCGCCGGCGCCTCAATTGTCACGCTTTACGATACTTCCAACACCTGGGTTACGGCCAATATATCCGAGGCTGAGCTGCATCGCATACAGCCGGGCCAGGAGGTCGAAGTAACGGTCGACAGCCTGGGCGGCGCCAAGCTCCAAGGCAAAGTGGATGGCATAGCAGCTGCAACAGCAGCGACCTTCTCGCTGATGCCGCAGAACAACACAACGGGAAACTTTATCAAGGTGGCACAGGTGGTACCGGTCAAGATATCCGTGGATAATCCGTCCAGCTACGTGCTTATACCAGGCACATCTGTTGAGATCAAGATAACGACCAGATAAAGGTACGTTGCGCAGATGCCGAAGACGAGCGAATCACGAGTCCTGGCGGTTGCCATCATCGGTACCTTCATGGTGATACTGGACCAGACCATCATGAATGTGGCCCTGCCGCATATCATGGCGGTCTTCAACGAGACGACCGACCGCGCCCAGCTCGTGGTCTCCGCCTACCTCATGGCCACCGCCATCTCCACGCCTGCTGCGGCCTTTCTGGCGCAGCGTTTCGGTATAAAAAAGGTATATCTCTGGAGCCAGGCGGGCTTCCTGTTGGGTTCCGTGCTTTGCGGGATAGCCTGGAATACAAGCTCGCTGATAACATTCAGGGTAATACAGGGTCTGGCCGGCGGCCTGCTCAATCCGCTGGCCATGACCTTCCTCTTTTTGAACGTGCCTCCCGAGGACCGAGGCACAGCCATGGCCATTTTCGGAGTACCCATGATGCTGGCCCCTGCGATCGGTCCTACTCTGGGAGGCTACATAGTGGACTATTGGAGCTGGCGCATGGTTTTCTATATAAATGTGCCCGTGGTGCTGATAGCCATCATGCTGGGCATTTCCTGGATAGAGGAGACGCCTACCTCCGACACCGCCTTCGACGTCAAGGGTTTCTTCCTGGCGGCGGTTGGGTTCAGCGCGGTGCTCTATGCTTTTTCCTATGCGCCCACCTGGACATGGGACGACTGGCGTATCGTGACACTGCTGACGGTAGGCTGCGCTTGCATCCTGGCCTGGATCATCGTAGAGCTGCGCGCCAAGCGTCCGCTGCTCGATCTGCACATGTTTAGAAACGGCGGTTTCTCGCTGAGCATCGGCTTGACCTTTGTCACAACCATCGGCCTGTTCTCGCTGGTGTTCCTGTTGCCTTTGTTCCTGCAGAATCTGCGCGGCTTCTCCGCGCTGGCCAGCGGATTGATGGTGCTGCCCTCGGTTATCGGCTCCATGATATCCATGCCCATAGCAGGCCGGATTTACGACAGGATAGGGCCGCGCTTTCCGACTGTTTTAGGCCTGGTCATCACCGGGATCAGCTCACTCTGGCTGCAGGTGCTGGACGTCACAACGCCCGACGATACCCTGAGGCTGATCCTCTTTATCAGGGGCATCGGCGTGGGCTTCGCCATGATGCCCGTTATGACCTACGCGCTCTCCTCCGTCCCTCAGCAGATGACGGCTCAGGCCTCGGCACTTATAAACGTATCCAGGACCATCTTCGCATCGCTGGGCATAGCGGTTTTCGCCACCATGCTGGATACCTTCCAGAAGACCAACCTGTCGATGATGGTACAGACCATTACTCCTGACTCGGTCATTGCGTTGCAGATGCTGTCGCAGATGCAGGTTTACTTTATGCAACTGGGTATGACTCTGCAGGCGGCTCAGCAGGCGGCTGCCACTTATCTATACCAGTATATTAATTTAAGGGCCAGCGTAACGGCCTTCCAGACGGATTACGTGATCAGTGCCCTGGTGGTTATTATCGGCATTATACCGGCCATGTTCATGCCATTCGGGCGCGTTAAGAAAGCCGGCGCACCGGCCATGCCCATGGAATAACGCCTAAATCCACTTTTTCCGGCGGAAGTAGAGGAGCATGCCTCCCGCCACCAGCAGCATCAATAGAAGCACGCCCGGGTAGCCCCATTCGGAGTTCAGTTCAGGCATATAGCGGAAGTTCATACCGTAGAGGCCCACAATGAAGGTAAGAGGTATGAATATGGTGGCAACCACGGTCAGCACCTTCATCACCTCGTTCGTCTTGTTGCTCATGCTGGACAGGTAGATATCAATCAGGCCGCTTACCATTTCTCGCGTGTTCTCTATCAGGTCCATGGCCTCGAAGATGCGGTCGTAGACGTCGCGGAAATAGGCCACGGTCTTTTCCATGATCAGCGGGGATTCTTTTTTCCCCAGCTCGCTCAGTATCTCCCTCACCGGCCATACGTACTGCCTCAGTTGCATCATGCTTTTCTTGATGCCCTGGATGGAATTGAGCGTCCGGCGTGTTGGGTTGGCCATCAATTCGTCCTGCTTGTTCTCGATCAGGTCGCCGAAGCTCTCGATGGCGTTGAAATAGTTGTCCACGATGGTGTCGATGATGCGGCAGGCCAGGAAATCCGGGCCCATCTTGCGCACGACTGAATCGGCGATCTTTATTTCATCGCGCAGGTCCCCGAAAAAATCCCCCGGGCTTTCCTGGAAAGTGATAAGGTAGTTCTTGCCGAATACGATGCTGAGCTGCTCCGCCTCGATCGAGCTGCTGGTTCTATTGAACTCGAGCATTTTGAGGATAATCAGCATGTAGCTGCCGAAGTCCTCCTGCTTTACCCTGTGTCCTGTGTTGGAGATATCCTGGATAGTCAGCTCGTGCAGGTTGAAGATGCTCCCGATCGATTGCAGAAGCGCAGAATCAGTGACCGTGTCGACGTTGATCCACGTGACGCCGGCTTCCTCGCTACATGTCCTACAGTCTTCGATGGAAGCGTCAGTTTTTATCAGGCAACGTGCCTTGTCGTAACAGATGACGCTGAGTTGGGAAACGGAGGTTTCACTCATAGCTTTGTGACCTGGTTCAGTGTGTCTTTCCCCTTGCCATTGAGGCAAATATACCACCAATGCAGAGTGCCGTAAAGACGGCGAAGGCCGTCTGCAGGCTTCGGACGTATTGCGGGTAGATCTCGGGCGTGATCTGTACTCGACCCATGAAAAGGGAGATCAGCAGCATGGCGATACCCAGGCTGAACATCTGGCCTGTGAGGCGCATGGTGGCCAGTGTGGCCGATGCTACGCCCAGCGATGTTTTATCCACTGAGCTCATCACCGCGTTGATGTTGGGTGAAGAGAAGAGGGCAAAGCCCACGCCCAGCACTATCAGGCTGGCTATGATATACCACAGGGCTGTTTCAGCACCGATGAATACCAGCAACAGCAAACCTGCGGCCGTCAGCGCCATGCCCGAAGAGGCAAGCAGGCGCGGCTCGATCCTGTCGGAGAGGCGGCCCGTCAGCGGTGAGAAGACGGCCTGTACCACCGGCATGGCTACCAGCACTATCCCTGCATCGCTCGGGTTCAGTCCCTTTATATACTGCAGATACAGGCTGAGCAGAAAACCGACGGCGAAGGTGGCGCTGTAGTTGATAAAGGCGGCCAGGTTGGAGAAGGCGAAGACCTGGTTGTGGCGGAAGAGCGAGATATCCAGTACAGGGCTTGCCGTTGAAGATTCCCATTTCACAAATGCCAGCAGCACGGCCAGGCCGGCTGCCAGAGCAAGGAAGCCGTACCAGGCCGGCAGTTCTGAGAGACCGTACATGGCGGCCACCAGGCCTGCGCCGTAGATGATGGATCCTGCCAGGTCGAACTGCGCCCCTCGCGCCTCCGCCCACTCAGGTTTCAGCTTCCAGACAGTTACTACCAGCAACAGTGCGCAGAGCAGCGTATTGAGCCAGAAGATGCTGCGCCATCCCAGGTACTGCGTCATCAAGCCGCCCAGGAAGGGGCCCAGCGACAGTCCCAGGTATACGATTGCAATATTGATACCCATGGCATGTCCACGCTCGCCCGGTGGGTAGACCGAGGAGATGATAGCCGCGCTGGTGCCGAACAGCATTGCCCCGCCTATACCCTGTACCACGCGGGCGGCGATGAGAACCGGGGCTGACCAGGCCAAGGCGCATATTATGGAGGACCCCCCGAAGATTATGCCTCCGTAGATAAAAACCCTTTTCCTGCCGCTGATATCTGCGATTCGCCCAATCGGGATGAGAAAAACCGCCGCAGATAGGATGAACGATGTTGCGATCCAGCTTAATGTCACCGCATCGATCGAGTATTCACCGCCTATGGATGGCAGCGCGATATTTATCGATGCACCCATGAAGGGTGTGACGAAGGCTGCGATTGAGGTCACCAGCAGTACGGCTGTCTTGTGGCTTTCAATTTTGGGCGGTGTATCCATAAGCTCAATGACCGCGATTATTTCACATTGAAGCGCGCTACCTGCGGATGCGTTAAGAAGTCCCAACTGCCCGTAGCGCCGCGGCTCATCGCTCCCAGCTCGAGGTGCAGCATGGCGATGCCGCAGTCCAGCCTCATGTCAACGTTGAATTGAGGTCCTTTGCTCTTGACTGACAGCGTGATGCTGCGTTCCTGTACGTCGAAGCCCCAGGGCTGGCGGTTCACGGCCGATGGCGCCAGGCGGGCTGCTTCGACCGCAGAGCGTGCCCATCCCGGCCAGGAAGCTTCCGGCAATCCACTGACCATGGAAAGCAACGGCTTGCGATGATGGTTGGATCCGAAACCGCCGAGCGCCTTCTCCTTGAAGGACCACCGCTCGGTGACATGGCCCACGGGCGATACACAGATCACCTTCTCATCTTTCTCCAGCTTTATTAT
>Ga0163209_1000467_pt1 | contig 17509 bp, 13 predicted proteins | sample Kivu_160m_FD_113538 | JGI IMG/M metagenome (GOLD analysis project Ga0163209, IMG submission 113538) | Freshwater microbial communities from Lake Kivu, Western Province, Rwanda to study Microbial Dark Matter (Phase II) - Kivu_160m | ecosystem: Environmental > Aquatic > Freshwater > Lake ...
AAACCGTGACGCCCCCCCCCTCCAACGCCTCCCCATTTGGGGAGGGGATGGGGAGGGGTAAAAACTTAAAACTTAACACTTAACACTTAAAACTGATTAGTATGTCAGAAACACTAAGCAAAATAAGATCGACCGGCTGGCATAGAATCTTTGTGATTCTGCTGCTGGCCTTGATGGTTGCCGGAGCCGAAAGCTGCAAATCAACAGGCAAGATGTCTAAGAAGGAACGCAAGGCCGCCATCGAAAACGCGAAACAGCAGCTTCAGCCGATCATCAGCGGTACTTCCACCCTTTCATATGACGAGCAGAAACGGGTGGTGGATGGAGTTATGGATAAAAACCTGAACGATCCCGTCCTCAACGAAATGATCATCCAGGCACAAAAAAAACTACAGGACATGGCGGCCGACCAGATGCAGAAACTGTCGCAACGGATCGACGTGGCCAGGGCCAAGCTCTATGACATGCTGCTGAACAAGGACAACAAGTCGGCCGATGAACTGGAAGCAGATCTCAACGCCATAAAAAGGGAGAACCTGCACGACAGCGAGATCGACGGGCTCATTGGCAGGGTGGAGAAGAAGATCAGCGACATGCGTTCGGGAGGGGCGGAGTCCCTTCCCCTGAAAGCTCAGCTTGAGAACGCCTTTACCACGATCGCCAATTCGGCAAAGACAGGGAACATGACCCAGTCGGAGAGCACGATCGGGAAAACGCTTCAGCTCTTTTCATCGGATGACGTTCCCGTGCTGATTATCATCAGCCGTGAAGGATCAACGGTTGACTACGACAAGCCGACCACCATCAGGCGCTATCTCAACCTCCTGAAGGACACAAAGACCAGCAGGAATAACGTCGATGCCATCATGACCGACGACGAAGGAAAGATCAAAGGACTCGATTTAATTAAAAAGTAACAGCCATGAGAAGAACCCTTTCATTGATCATACTGGCTTCCCTGTTCGCCATGTCGTACCGGGTTGCCGCACAGGACAATCTTTCCCCGCAACGCAAGCAGGCCATCGACAGCCTTGCCCTCGAAAAGGTGCGCGACCTCAGCAAGTACATCAGCATCATCGGTGACAAGCAGACCCCCTGGTCCGACGCCCAACGGGTGATCGAACGGGCCGTCGAACTCTTCATGGAGAACAGCGAGATCGGCGTCTCCTCGCTGAGCAGGCCTGATGTGAACTATTATAAGGTGCGCGAATATTTCGACCGCCTGATGCAGCTCAATTACGACAAGGTCACGATCGACTGGTACAAGATACAGTACGTGAGCGACCTCGTGAGACAACCCGACGGAACTTATGTTGGCGTGATCACCATTTTCCAGCGTTTCCAGGGTTTCGACAAGGAGAAAGGACTGATCTACGAGGATACGACCAAAAAGGATATCACCGTGTACGTCAAGCGTAAGGAAACCCAGATCGGCGGCCGCCTCATCGGCTTCTGGGATGTCATGCTGGGCGACATCCGGGTGAAGGAAACCTCGAAATAATTACGAATTAAGAATTACGAATTACGAACGTAATTTTTAATCTTTAATGGAAATCTATGAGAAGTGCTGCCTTGTTGTTGCTGTTATGGTTTCCATTGACAAGCTTTCCCCAGGGCTCCATCGGTTCGCTGCTTGGTGATGAATCGGCGCTTTACGCCCAGACAAAACAGGTTAACCAGTTCTTTCTGCGGTTCAACGGAGAGGAAGACGTGAAGGGGAAACGCTTCTATCCCGGCGATGCCGGTTACCGGGACCTCAAGACCAGAAAGAAGTACCTGGGCATGCTTTTTGATAATTCCGGCCCGAACATCAGCGACGACGCGAAATTCGTGTTCATTGACGAAACCCTGAACAAGAAGCGCCCGGCATACATTGATTTTTATGCGAATGGCTGGTTTGCCGAAGTAATAGCATCCTTCACCTACAAGAAAGAACCTGTCAAGATCATCCTCTATCTGAAGATCGAAAAGCAAAACGGAGGCTACAAATGGGTGATCTCCCAGGTTTATTTCGACCGGTTCCAGTCCTGGTTCACCCACCTGAACGACACCACAAACCTGAAGTACTTCATCCACCCGATGAGCCATGAACTCGATTTCATGAACCTTCATAAGGCCTTCAGGGAAACCCAGAACCTCGATTATTACTTCGAAAAAGATTATCGCCCCGACATGACCGCCCTGTTCGTGATGGAGATGAAGAACGGGAACCTCTCTTTCGTGGACGTGAATAACGTTAAATTCCACATCTTCCAGGTGCCCAACTGGTATTTTGAAGTGTCGTGGTTCAACCGGAGCGGCCCGAATTCCGGGTGGCTCATCTCCAACATGCTCCGCATGAACGACAAGGAGAAAAGCGACCTGATGCGGAATTTTACCCACGTTAACTGATCATCTATGAGGAAATTCTATATCCTGCTCGTCCTGGCTTTCCTTGCCGGCGGAATGCAGGTTGAAGCCCAGAAAAGCGGAACACAAAAGAAAAGCGGGACCACGTCGAAGCCGGGGCAGAAGAAATCCACAACGACGGGACAAAAGGGCAGTGCGACAGGCGCCCAGAAAAAATCCGGCACCTCCGGCAAGCCCGCCGATGAAAAGCTGAAGGCAGGAAGGATCGCCGAGAACAAGATCGACACCTTCAAACTCCAGGTGATCCCCCTGGTGAAGTTCTTCGAAAGCTCCCTCAATTTCCTTGCCGACCCGCGGAATGCCGTCAATGAAAAGCAAACCATCTTGTCGCGGAGCTACCTTAAGTGGTGCTGGGACGAGGAGGTCCAGATCGAGGATGACCTTGACGAAAACAGACTTGTGCCCCTGTACAAGGATATGCCCGCATACCTGAGCGACGTGAGTTTCTTTTTTAAAAGCGCCAGATTCAGTTATACGGTGCAGGATGTCAGCGTGGAGGCCGGACAGAACGGCCTGACCTATTTCAGGGTCACCGCCAACCGGAACCTCCGCGGTCTGAACCTTGACAGCGACTCGGTCAATTCAAACCGGGTGCGGTACATCGAGATGAACTTCGATTCGGTCAGGCAGCAACTGAAGATCGTCAGCGTTTACACCACAAAGCTGAACGAGAAGGATGACCTGCGCAACTGGTGGAACGGACTACCGGCGGAGTGGAAGACCGTGCTGGCCAAAGACATGAACCTGGAAGGCGCCATGCCGATGGCAAGCATCGAGCATTTCAACGATTCCCTCGCCATCGTGGGGGGGCAACCCACCCCTATCATGGGATCGGAATTCTACGGGTTCCTGCAGCAGATCGTCACCTCAGAAATCATCGATATTTCAGGCAATTCCCTGATATCCAATTTGGAACCACTCAACAAGCTCTCCGCTCTGAGAGACGTGAATGTGTCGGGAACGGGGGTGAGCGACCTGATGCCGCTCAGGAACCTCAACAAGCTGAATATCCTCGACCTCTCCCACACAGCGGTCACAACCTTAGAACCGCTTCGCTACTGCATCAATATCAACCAACTGAGGATCAGGGGGACCGGCATTTCTGACCTTTCCGTTGTTCCTGCTTTCCAGACACTCAATACGCTTGATATCGGAGGAACGAAGGTCAACTCCCTGGAAACTGTTAAAGAGCTGACAGGACTGAAGGAGCTGCGCATCAATAACACCTCCGTCAAAGATCTGTCGCCCATTGCCGGACTCGTAAATCTCGAGGTGCTCAACATCTCCTCGACCTCCCTCGCCGACCTCACTGCATTGAAAGGCTTAAGGAAGCTGCAGATCCTGCTGGCCGACAGCACGAAGATCACCAGCCTCGCCCCCCTTGACAGCCTCTCCATGCTCCAGCGGGTTTTCTGTAACAATTCCGGCATCACTCAAAAGGAGGCCCTGCGCTTCCTGAAAAAACATCCCGGAGCTTCACTGGTATATGCCTCAAAGGAGCTCGCCGCCTGGTGGAATGGCATGACACCGGAATGGCGGGACCTGTTCCACTTCTACCTGAAATTCGACGGGGAGCCCACGACCGAACAGCTTCACCAGCTCGCCCTGCTCGACAGCATCAATATAGCCGGACGCACCTCGGTGAAAGGCCTTGAGCCGCTCAGCCGGCTGATCCTGCTGCGCAACCTCCAGTGCCAGAGCACCGGCATCACTGCACTCGACCCGCTGCAGGAGCTTACAGAACTGAAGGTACTTAACGCGGTCAATACGAAAATCTCCTCACTGAAGCCCCTGACGAACATAGCGGGACTTGAGATGCTCTTTATCGACAATACCCAGGTTGCTGATCTCAGCCCCCTGTACGGATTGAGCAGCCTGAAGTTTGTTTATGCCGATAACACGCCGGTAGATACCCCCGAAGCAGATAAGTTCGCGGGAAAAAATCCGGGATGCATGCTGGTTTACCAGACGATCGGGAACACCGACTGGTGGAACGGTCTGAGCCAGGCCTGGAAAGATGCATTGCTTCTGCAGGTGAAAGGAGAGGGCACACCGGACAAGATCGGCCTGCAGGAGATTGCAGGGCTTTCAAGCGTTTCCGTCTCCGAGAATTTTCAGATAACGGACCTGTCACCCCTGCTGCACCTTAGCCGCCTTACAGAACTCGGCATTTCGGGAACTTCGGTGGCAAAACTGGATCCGGTTGCAAAGATGACCCAGCTCAGGACGTTGCGCTGCACCAAAAACCCCCTCACCGACCTTACACCGGTCTCCGGACTGCGCAACCTCAGGGAACTCGACTTTTCCAATACACAGGTGGAGGACCTCGACGCGCTGCAGAATATGACCCAGCTTGAGGTGCTCAGGTTCAGCGGCACCCAGGTGAAGAACCTGAAATACCTGCAAAAACTGGTGAACCTGAAGGTGATCGAATTTTACAACACGCGGGTCGGCAACGTGGATGTCCTCGATGGTATGAACAAGCTCGAGACCGTCAAGATGTTCAATACCAAGGTGTCACCGAAACGCGTGGAAAAGCTGAAACAGGCCCATCCGCGCTGTGAAATCGTATTCTATTGATGAAGATGCCCGGCATTGAGGAGGTCCCCCTGACCATAGAAGTCTGTTTCACCCCGAAGCTGTTCCCCGAGATTCGGACAAAGGAGCCGTTCATTGTTGTACTAACGGATATCCTTCGTGCCACGACCTCGATCTGCGCCGCATTTGAAAACGGGGTGATGGATATCCTGCCGGTGGCCACCCATGACGAGGCCAGGGCCATGAAGGAGCGCGGATTCCTGGTAGCCACGGAATTGGATGGGAAAAAACTCGATTTCGCCGACTTCGGAAACTCCGCTTTCAATTTTACCCGTGAGGCGATTGGAGGAAAGACCCTGGTTTACTGTACCACCAACGGTACGAAGGCGCTCGCCATGGCCGGAACAGCCGAGACGATCGCGATGGGCGCTTTCATCAACCTGTCAGCGCTTTCGGCCTGGCTGGTGGCCAGGCACCATAATGTCGTGATCCTGTGCTCGGGATGGAAAAACAGGTTCTGCCTGGAGGATGCCCTCTTTGCAGGCGCGCTTGCTGACCGGCTCCTTCCCGCAGGGATCTTTACGACAAACTGTGACGCGACCGAAGCAGCCCTTGACCTCTGGAGGATTGCACACGGCGACATCCGCGGATACATCGAAAAAGCAGCCCATCGCCACCGCCTGAAAAAACTGGGGCTCGACGATGTGCTCCCATATACCTTCACCCTCGACTCGACCCGTGTGGTGCCCGTTTACCGGAACGGGAAGATAACCAATGAACAATGAGCAATGAGCAATGAGCAATGAACAATGAGCAATATACTAGTGGAAACTTTACGTCTTCGCGTCTTTACGGTAAAAAAAAGGTCATGAGAACTATCACATTGACAATAATGATATCCCTTGCACTTACAGGATCGGCTTCCGGACAAAACGAAAAACCTGCCGGAAAAGAGAAACAGGATGACTTCAAATACCTGACGGAGCAGTTCGCCGATGCTAAAATCCTGCGATACCAGGTTCCCGGATTTGAACAACTCAGCCCGGATCAGAAAAAGCTCATTTACTACCTGAGCCAGGCGGCGCTGTCGGGCCGCGACATCACTTATGACCAGAATTACAGGCTGAATCTTCTGGTGCGAAAGACACTGGAGGGTATCTACAAAGACTACAAGGGCGACAGGCAAACAAAGGAGTTCGGGCAATTCGTGGTGTACCTGAAACGGGTCTGGTTCTGCAACGGGATCCACCACCACTATTCCACCGATAAATTCATGCCGGAGTTTTCACGGGACTACTTTGAAACCCTGGTAAGGCAGATTCCATCCAGCAGGTTGCCACTGACCAAAGGCCAGACTGCCGACCAGTTCCTGAGAGAGATCGTCCCGGTCATCTTTGACCCGGAAATCGCACCCAAGCGCGTGAGTCTTGACCCGGATAGAGACCTGGTACAGAATTCTGCCACTAATTTCTACGAGGGGGTTAACCAGCGCGAAGCAGAGGAATTTTACAGTAACATGAAGCTTGAGGCAAAAAAAGGAGGCAGGGATACGCTCATCTCCTTCGGGCTGAATTCAAAACTCATGAAAGAGGGGGGAAAGATCATCGAAAAAACTTACAGGATCGGGGGGCTTTATAGTCCGGCCATCGGTAAGATCGTCGGATGGCTTGAAAAAGCAATGACAGTGGCCGAAACCCCGGAACAAAAAACGGCCATTGAAAAGCTGATCGCTTATTACCGGTCGGGGGATCTGAAAACCTGGGATGAATACAACATTGCCTGGGTGAAAGATCTTGGTTCACACATCGATTTTGTGAACGGTTTCGTTGAAGTTTACGGCGACCCGCTCGCCATGAAAGGCACCTGGGAATCGGTCGTCAATTTCAAGGACGTCGAGGCGACCAGGAGGGCCGAGGTCCTGAGCAGGAACGCACAGTTCTTTGAGGACAACTCTCCGGTAGCGCCGGAATACAAGAAAAAGGTGGTCAAAGGGGTCACTGCCAAGGTGATCACAGTCGCCCAGTTAGGAGGAGATTGTCATCCCACGACCCCCATCGGTATCAATCTTCCGAATGCCAACTGGATCAGGAAGGAATACGGTTCCAAGTCGGTCACGATGGACAACATCACCTACGCTTACGACCAGGCCGGCAAGGATAATGGTTTCCTGGAGGAGTTTGCCTGTACGCAGGAGGAGATCGGACGGGTGAAGGAGTACGGCCACCTCGCAGGGAATCTCACGACCGACCTTCATGAATGTCTTGGCCATGGCTCGGGACAACTGAAAAAAGGTGTAACGGGCGACGCTTTGAAAAATTACCATTCGACCATCGAAGAGTCACGGGCCGACCTGTTTGCCCTTTATTATATCCTGGATCCGATGATGATCAAACTGGGACTGGTCCCCAACGAACAGGTGGGCATGGCCGAATATGACAATTTCATCCGGAACGGATTGATGACGCAGCTTGTACGGATACAGCCCGGGAAAACGATCGAAGAGTCGCATATGCGCGACCGTGCCCTGATCGCACATTGGGTATATGAAAAGGGAAAGGAAAACAGGGTCATTGAACGCGTATCGCGCGACGGAAAAAGCTATTTCAGGATCAACGACTACGAAGCGGTGCGGAAGGAATTCGGAGAGCTTCTGAAGATCATTCAGCAGATCACTTCGGAAGGAGATTATCCTGCCGCAAAGAACCTCGTGGAATCTTACGCCGTGCAGGTTGATGAAGACCTGCACAAAGAGGTGCTGGAGCGTTACGCTAAGCTTCATATCGCCCCGTATGCCGGATTCATCAATCCTGACTTTGAGCCGGTGATGAATGGAACAGATATCATCGACGTCAGGATCTCCTACCCGGAAGATTTTGCAACCCAGATGATGGGCTATTCAGGGAATTATTCGTTTCTTCCGGTTCGGTGAGCATGGGCACTGTGAGGATATCCCTGACGGCGATGTTGCTTTTCGTGACGACCGTCGGCATTTTTTCTCAAAAACAATATCCTCAAAACTATTTCCGGTCACCGGTAGGATATCCGATCACCCTGTCAGGGTCTTTCGGCGAGATCCGCAGGAACCACTTCCATTCGGGGATCGACATCCGCACGGGAGGCGTGGAAGGAAAGCCGGTTTATGCCATTGCCGACGGACATGTCACAAGAGTGTATGTCTCCCCCGGAGGGTTCGGCAAGGCCCTGTATATCGCGCATCCCAACGGCTATACCTCGCTGTACGGGCATCTCCGTAATTTTCATGGCCCGGTTGCGGCATGGGTGAAAGATCAGCAGTATGGGAAGGAGTCGTTTGCGATTGATACAGAAGTGCCTGAAGGGACTTTAAAGGTGAAAAAGGGAGACCTGATCGCCTACACCGGCAACTCGGGCTCCTCGGGAGGACCGCATCTGCATTTCGAGATCCGTGATACAAAGACCCAGGAGATCATTGATCCGCTGGATTTTGGTCTGATGAAGACGGACAACATCCCCCCAAAGATCTCGTGGATAAAGATCTATCCGATGGGTCCCGGATCGACCGTCAACGGCGGGGATAAAGCTGTTCTGCTGCCCGTGACCGGCGCCGGTGGCAGGTTCAGGCTGAAGATGGAAGACACGGTCAGGGTTTCAGGACCGATCGTCTTCGGCATCGAAACGGCGGATCAGTCAGAGGGCGGGCTGAAAACAGGGTTGCATGTCATCCGGCTTGAGATCGATGGCGAAAGGGTCTTCATGCAGGATATCGAACGTTTCGCTTTTTCCGAAACCCGCTACGTGAACAGCGTGATCGATTATCCCGCCTATGTGCTGAACAAACGGAAGATCCAGCGGTCGTACATCGCACCCAACAACAGGATGGATATCTATTCCGGGGTCAGGAACCGCGGAGTCGTGACATTCACCGATGCAAAGACGCATGAGATCCGGTATACCGTGAAGGATGCCTTCGGCAACCCTGCCGTACTTTCTTTCCCCGTCAGGAGCCATCCTCCGCTGAGCCGGGAGGCATCTCCTCCCGCCCGGGGAGACCAGCTTATGTCTTATAAATCCGGCAACCGCTTCGAACGCGGAAATATCCGGTTCGAGGTGCCGGCGGATGCATTATACGATGATCTGCCTTTCAGGTACGCCAGTTCCGCACGGGTGCCGGGCTCATTTGCCCCTGTTCATCATCTGCAGGACAAATACACGCCGTTACACACGTGGTGCACCCTCTCGCTGAAAGCGGAGTATCTTCCTGCCAGGCTTGGCCCCAGGGCGGTAATCGTATCCGTCGAGCCCGGGAACAAGTTCATCTCGCGGGGAGGGACCTATGAAAACGGATGGATCACCGCCCGGATACGGGATTTCGGCAAGTACACCGTGGCGGTGGACACAATCCCTCCTGTCATCCGTGCCGTCAACATCTTTCAGAATAAAAAGGTGCACAAACAGTCAACCATCATGATCAAGGTTTCCGACAACCTTTCAGGGATCAAGACCTGCCGCGGAACGCTGAACGGGAAATGGATCCTGATGGATTACGACGAAAAGAACAGGCTCCTGACCTACCGCTTTGACGATTTGATCAAACCGGGGAAGAATTTCTTCATGCTGACGGTGACGGATGCTACAGGTAATTCGTCCCATTATCAGGCAGCCCTGATCCGTTGACAAAACCTGCACTTTGCATTTTGCACTTTGCATTTTGCACTTTGCATTTTGCAATTTGAATTTAATAAATTTGTCTCATGCAAGAAACCATCCTGATCGTAGATTTCGGTTCGCAGTACACCCAATTGATTGCCAGAAGGGTGCGCGAACTGAATGTCTATTGTGAGATCCACCCCTATAATGCTATCCCGGCTCCGGATCAATGGACCAAAGGGGTCATCCTGTCGGGCAGTCCCTTCTCCGTCAGGGATCCGAATGCCCCGGTACCCGATCTTTCGGGCATACGCGGCAGGCTGCCGCTGCTGGGTATCTGTTACGGGGCTCAATACCTGGCCCATTCCTCAGGCGGGGATGTCACCCCCGCAAAAATACGCGAATATGGCAGGGCGAACCTGGCGGGCATCGAACAGGACTGCGCACTCATGAAGGGGCTAACGGAGGGGACCCAGGTGTGGATGTCACACGCCGACACGATACTGGATGCCCCGGATTCCTTCCGGGTCATCGCGGGCACGAGTGATGTCCGCTATGCCGGGTACCGTATCGAAGGCGAGGACACCTATGGCATCCAGTTTCATCCGGAGGTTTACCACACGACCGAAGGCATGAGGCTGCTGGAAAATTTCATAGCGGGCATCTGCGGTTGCAGCCGGTCGTGGACCCCGGAATCTTTTATTGAATCAACCGTGGTATCGCTCAGGCAGAAGCTGGGCAGCGACCGGGTGGCGCTCGGCCTCTCAGGGGGGGTCGATTCCACGGTCACGGCCATGCTGCTGCACAGGGCCATTGGCAAAAATCTGTACTGCATTTTTGTTGACAACGGATTGCTGCGGAAAAACGAATTCTCCGGCGTGCTGGAACGGTACCGGAAGCTCGACCTGAACATCACCGGCGTGGAGGCCGGCGACCTCTTCCTGGATGCCCTCAAGGGGATCGTTGACCCGGAACAGAAACGCCGCATCATCGGCAGGACCTTCATCGAGGTTTTCGATATTGAAGCGCATAAGATAAAGGATATCAAGTGGCTGGCCCAGGGAACCATCTATCCCGACGTGATCGAGTCGCACTCCGTGAAAGGACCCTCGGCCACTATCAAATCACACCATAACGTGGGAGGGCTGCCTGAATTCATGAAGCTGAGCATCGTGGAACCCCTGAACACCCTGTTCAAGGATGAGGTGAGAAGGGTAGGACATGCCCTGGGACTGGATGACGAATTCATCAGCCGCCACCCGTTTCCGGGACCGGGCCTCGCCGTGCGGATCCTGAGCGACGTCGACCGCGAAAAAGTAAGGCTGCTCCAGGAGGTGGATGATATCTTCATTTCGGGGCTTTTTGCGCACAACCTGTATCATTCGGTGTGGCAGGCCTTCACGGTGCTGCTCCCGGTACAGTCGGTAGGCGTGATGGGCGATGAACGCACCTATGAGAACGTCGTTGCCCTCAGGGCGGTCACCTCCACCGATGGAATGACGGCCGACTGGGCGCAACTGCCGCATGATTTCCTGGCCAGGGTGAGCAACGAGATCATCAACCGGGTGAAAGGGGTGAACCGGGTGGTGTATGACATCAGTTCTAAACCGCCGGCGACGATAGAGTGGGAGTAAGTGAAATGCAAAATGCAAAATGCAAAATGCAAAGTGCAAGGAAAAATGAAGCGGCATTGCAAATATCGCTCAGCGATGTCATGAGGATAGGTAAGATTATCGTAGTTTTCCTGTGGCTGATGGTAACCCTGGCAGCCGCAGGGCAAACGGCGCAGGACCCGCTGAAGCAGATCCGCTCGGCCGTGATCGAGAAGATTGACGGGAAGGATTATTATATCCATACGGTCAAACGAGGGCAGACCCTCTATATGATCTCCAAGGCTTACAAGGTGGATGTCAACGCGATCATCCGTGAAAATCCTGCCGTGAAGGAGGGAATCAGGGCCGATCAGAAGCTCAAAATTTTGGTACCCGGCCAGAAACCTCCGGCCCAGGCGGGAAACGCCGGTGAGAAGAAGGAATCTCTCCCGGATAAGGGCAGTAAGATTTTACGCAAAGATACGGTGGCCGCCGCCGACACCGTGAACCGTCCCTTATTGCCTTGCGGCGCCGACACCTCTTCCAAAAAAGCGCTCTATCACGTGGCCCTTATGCTTCCGCTCTATCTCGGGGAGGCTGCGAAGATCGATACGGTCACCCCTGATCCCGGGATCTTGGAGAAAGCCAATTCCTTCCGTTTCCTGCCTTATTATGAAGGTTTTCTGATGGCGTTGGATTCACTGGAAGCCCGGGGTCTCCGCATCAGGTTGTTTGTCTATGACGTGGGAAAGGACACTGCCGCGACGCGCAGGGTGTTGAACAGACCGGAGATGAAATCGATGGACCTGATCTTCGGGTTATTGTATCACGCGAATTTCAGGATGGTTGCAGCATATGCGAAAAAGAACAAGATAAACCTCATCAATCCCATTTCGGAGCGCAGCGATCTTGTGACCGGCAACCCGTATGTGTTTAAAGCACAGCCTCCAAAAAAAAGGCAATATGAACAACTTGCAGAATACATGGCAGGGGCCTTCCGCGATGGCCGGGTGTTTATTATCAGGAACGGACAGTTCAGTGATCCCGAAGCTCCTGAAAACCTCCGGAAAGAGTGTCTTTCCAGGGACCTGCAGGTTCAGGTCGTTGAAGGCCGTGAGAACGCCATCGGCCAGTTCTCGAAGGAGAAGCCGAATTATGTGGTGGCCTTCTCCGACAACCAGGCATACGCATTAGGCATGCTGCGTGATATCTACAAAGTGCGCAATGAATTTGACATTACGGTAGTGGGACTCCCCGGCTGGTCGGCCATGGAGGGACTGGAGACCGAATACCTGGTCACACTAAAAACCCACATGATCGACCGCTCGTTCGTCGATTACGCTGATCCGGCCGTGAAACGGTTTGTGCGCATGTACCAGGAAAAATACCTGACCGACCCGGAGCTGCCGGCCTTCCAGGGATACGACCAGGCTTTTTATTTCCTGACGGCACTCCTTCGGTACGGAACCAATATCGGGCGGTGCATCGGCGAACTGAAACTGAATTCCCTGCAGACCCGGTTTGATTTCGCCCAATCAAAAGGCAACGGTTTCGAAAACCGCCACTGGGCTATCTATAAATACGAAAATTACAAGCTGGTCGGGGTGAATTGATTTACGACCCGGCAGCAGGTACTGATATTAGAGGGACGTTTGTTGCGAATAGGTTCTTCTTGGTGATATTCCGGGTAAAAAACATATAGAGCATCCCGTGCCTGTGCGGCCGGAAAGCAATCAGGTTGATCTTGTTATCCGCGATAAACCGGTCGATGGCCGACTGGTTGTCTTCCTCCACCTCGATCACCTGGAACGTGGTTTTTCCGGCACGCTCTTCCTCCCCGAATTTCATCTGCAATCCCTTCATCCTGACATAGGCATCGTGCTGTTTTGCCCCGGTGATAAAATGGACGACATGGACCTTCGCCGAAAAGGGTGAAAACAGATCGAGCAGCCCCGAAATGGAGGTCGCATTCCCCTCGGTAAGATCGGCCGCGAACATAATGGAGTCGAACCCCCTGAAAGTCCGGATGCCCGGAACAGTGATCACCGGCACTTTGGCATGGTCGATGATAAAGGTCGATACCTGTCCCCATGTGTGAACATTCCTGCCCTTTCCGGTTGTGCCCATGACCACCAGGTCGGGGTGGAATTCGGTGCAGATCCCTTTCAGCTCATGCTCAAGCTCGCCGCCCGTTACGACGGAAGTGACTTTCACATTGGAAATGCCTTCCTTCCCGGCGAGGGAACATACCCTTTCTTTCAACTCATCCATATTGTGTTCCGCCTGCCGGAAGATCTCCTTCATCAACTCCTCGTTGTAGATGGTGGTCATGTCGAGCGTGTCGGGGAAGCTGGTATCAGCGATGATGATCTGGTCGAAGTATGTATGGAACAACCGCATCTCCCCGCCATACGTTTTGGCAAATTCAAGGGCATAACGGCAGGTGATGTCGGTGTGTCCACTGAAATCGACGGGTACAAGGATCTTTTTCATAACGCCCGGCTTTAACACTATAAAGGTAGGATAAATATCAGCGCAAATTTAATATCTCCAGCAATGAGATGCAATTATTTTGATTGGAGAAACGGCCTGAGAGGAGCGATTCGCGTCGCCGGGCTTCATCTGCAGTGAACTCCGTTGCAAAGAGCCGCAAAAGTTCTTCCCTGAATTCAATGGGGTTCCCCGCCATGGTGCATAACGTGCCGAGGGTCGTGCCCGCCACCATTGGAGGGTTGACCAGGCAGAAGCGACCGTTGAAAAGGGCGTTGATCAGCTTCAGTTTCAGGCCGGTCGGCTGAAAGGTCACCATTACGTTGACATGGGCTTCCCGGATCAGCCTGAACATCTCCTCATCCGTCGGGTTCGAAATGATGCGGATATTGGGCCGGCCGGCAGCCAGCCGTTGCAATTTTGCCGGCGGATCGAGCCCGGCGATCACCAGCGCCGGCAATTCATCCCTCCACACCCTGGTGATGAGGTATTCTGCAGCGCGGAGGTTTTCGGGAACGGTGAGCTTTCCCTGGTACAGCGCGTAATCTCCTTTTCCCGGAAGGATGTTCGTTTTATCGTCGCGGTGAAAGCTGGGGAGGTATTCCACCCGTTTGACCGGAAACCTCCGGGAAAGGTAACCGGCATCCCCGGTGGAAACGGCAAGCAGTACCGAGGCGTGGTGCAGGACCGGCTGGAAAAGATACAGTCGGGTACTTTCAGCCAGGAAATAGAACCGCTTAAACAGGTTCCGTTCAGCCTTGAACAGATGATAATAGTAATGATGCTCGATATTGCTTTCGCGGTATGCCATAAAACGCCCCTTCAGCCGTGGATCCTGCATGATCCCGCAGGTGTGAAGCCCCTCGAAGAGGATGGGATCCTGATCCTTTTGCAGGTTCATGATCAGTTCTTCCGACATCCTTCCGGCCACGATGTAAGGTTTCAGTCCTATCATGGCTGACCAACCCGACGCCCTGGCGTAATATCGCACCTCTTCGCAATATTGCTCCAGCTCCGGCGCAGGCTGCCGGTCATGCCGGTAACAGTGAAGCCGGATGCGGATGCCGGCCCGGTGCAGCGCGGTGATCTTGTAAAAGACGTCGATCACCCCGCCGTAGTTGGCGGGAAAAGGTATGTCGAAGGATACGATGTGAAGGGCGGACGACAATCCCGATTAATAATTAAAACTATTAATTAAGCACAATCATAACTATTGGAAAAATTGATCTCCAGAAACTTGTTAGCTACAAAGGAAAAATTTTAACCACCCAGGCACTAAGAACACTTAGGAGCACTAAGTGTAATTATTATAATCATTTTTCTTCTAAGTGGTACTTAGTGTACTTAGTGCCTATGTGGTTTTTTCAACGATATAAATACCATGTTCCTTACTCAAATAAAAAACAACGATTTACAAAGTTATTATTTTATCCCAATCACCCGTCACCCGTCACGCGTCACGATCTTCAGCAGCTTCGGCTCTTCGTTTTCCCAGCACAATTCCTCAGCCGCTTTTTCCAGGTTCCGCCTGTATATCGCCAGCTTTTCCTTATCTGACAACATTGAATCCATGTGCAACGCCAGGCCTGCAGGGTCATGCCCGCCGATGAATTCCCCGATCATGTAATGGTCCACGATCCCCTTCATTTCGGGGAAAGGGGAGACCAGTACGGGGACGCCGGCCTGAATGTAGTCGAGGAACTTGTTCGGCAGGCAGTAGCGGTAATTGACGCTGATGTCCTTCTCGATCGACAGGCCGATGTCGGCTGCCGACGTAAGGGAGTGAAGCTCTTCAAGGGGGACCTGCCCCATGAACCTGACCTTTTCCGCAACACCGGCCTGCACGGGGAATTCTTTCAATTTGTCATACAGGTCGCCAATCCCGGCTATGACAAGAAGGGCGTTGGTTTTCACGTGCTTCATGGCGAGGATCGCCTCCTCGATGCCGCGCCCGACGTTGACGGCCCCCTGGTAGAGGATGATCTTCCGGTCATCGCGGATGCCAAAAGAGGATTTGCCGGTCTTACCGGAAGCCGGTTTGCGGAAGGGGACGTTCCGGATGACCTCTATCCTTTTACCGTACTCTTTCCCGTAGAGGTCGGCTACCGACCGGTTCACGGCCATGACCATCCCGAGCGACGGAAAGATCCGGTCTTCGATCCATTTCCATACCCGCAGGACTTTATTCCGCCCGTTCAGTTCCGGGACTCCGCGGAAGTACTCATGACAATCGTGAAGATGACGGATTTCGGATTTCGGATTTCGGATTTCGAATTTGGGATTCCGGATTTTTGAGAGAGAACGTTTTACACGATTTGCAAGATAATTTGCCGCGAGGGTATCGAGATCGTTTGAAACGATCAGTTCGTATTGATGAAAGAGCAGGTACCAAAACAATCTGAAGTTGTACTCGGCGTAGAAAAACGGTCCTTTGTCAAATACCAGCCTCATCCGCTTCGTCCGGTAGGGTCTCGGCCTGAGCGGGATGCTGATGCGCCGTTTCCGTCCGACCAGCAGCACGTCGTATCCGGCCTTCACCAGCGTCCTGCAGGTGCGGTCAACCCGCTGATCGGTGGTGAGGTCGTTGGTGACGGAGACAATCGCTAAAGGCATGGGATTTCGGATTTCGGATTTCGGATTTCGGATTTCGGATTTATTTTTGATTTATTTTCTTTTTGGAGGTTTTACCGGCGGCAGTAAAAATTGCTACTAATTCATCGGCTTCCTTCATGAGGTCAATAATAAGATTAGGTTTTATCAGGTTTGCCTCGTTGATAATCTCGAGCCAAAACAGGGATTCATCAGCTTCTTCTTCAATGATATTCAGTTTATTAATGAAGTCTTTATCGGATTTTGCCCTGCAGGCTGCCCGGTAATTGGCCCCGACTGAACAACCGGACCTTATTAGCTGCTGGGCAATGACCCGTCCTGATTTTGTTGCCGGCAGAGATTCCGCAAGTTTGATGATTCTCAACGCAAATTTTTTCGTCCGGTCTTTTAATTCTGTCTTATTCATAATTCCGATAGCAAAGTATAATCCGAAATCCGAAATCCGAAATCTGAAATCACAAAGTTATAATATCTCGCAGGTTTGAACTAATTTTGCCGTCATACTACGCCATGCATCTCGACCAGAATGTCGCCCTCAGACCTCTTCACACCTTCGGAACGGAGGCGATGGCCCGTTATTTTGTCGAGGCGAAAACCCATTCCGAGGTACTGACCCTCCTGACTTACCGGCACATGATCCGTATGCCGGTTCTCTTTCTGGGCGGAGGTAGCAATATCTTGTTTATCAATAATTTTACAGGCATCGTCATCCGGATCAATTCAACGGGCATCCTTATCCAGGATGAAGATGAAAAATATGTGACGGTCACGGCCGAGGCGGGAGAGAACTGGGATGATTTCGTAGGATTTTGCGTCGGCAACAAATGGGCCGGGCTGGAAAACCTGTCACTGATCCCCGGAACAGTGGGAGCTGCCCCGATCCAGAACATCGGAGCTTACGGCGCGGAAATTAAAGATGTAATTGAATCGGTGGATGTGGCCGAAATCGAAACTGGCAAACTCCACCGATATGCAAACAGCGAATGCCGGTTCGGTTACCGCGACAGCATCTTCAAGCGGGAGCTGAAGGGTAAGGTCATCATCCTTAATGTCACATTCAGGCTGCGGAAGGTTGAAGGGGGAACCAGTGACAGGGTGACAAGGTTACAAGGTGACAGGGAAACAGGTTCATCGTTTCTGCGGATTGACTATGGCGGGATACACGATGAACTGGATCGGATGGAAATCAGTAATCCCGGCATTGCCGATGTACGGAAGGCCGTGATCAGCATCCGGCGCAGGAA
>Ga0163209_1000470_pt1 | contig 17445 bp, 17 predicted proteins | sample Kivu_160m_FD_113538 | JGI IMG/M metagenome (GOLD analysis project Ga0163209, IMG submission 113538) | Freshwater microbial communities from Lake Kivu, Western Province, Rwanda to study Microbial Dark Matter (Phase II) - Kivu_160m | ecosystem: Environmental > Aquatic > Freshwater > Lake ...
AATCGGGACGCTCTCCCACATTAACCGTTCAATCCCAGGGTTTTGACTATTGGTTATATGGTGGGGCATTATGGACAGTTCACGAACTCCTATTTGAGAGTAAAAAGCTTATTCCAGCGCTCCAGCAAATGCTAGCCATTATGCAAATTGACAAAATTGCACAATGTTAATACAATGTTATAACATCGTTGTAACTCTGGAGGAATAAGAAATATGCTCAAAAAACTTACCAGACACGGTAATAGCCTGGCTCTTGTTTTAGACAAAGGGGTAATTGAGCTTCTAAATATAGACGCCGAAACACCGTTGGAGATTTCGACAGACGGTTCATTGCTGCTGATCACACCGGTAAGAGATGAAAAACGAAGACGCCAGTTTAATGATGCGCTTGAAAAAACAAATGCAAGATATGGGCGCACTCTCAAGAGGCTCGCAGGTTGACGGAGCCTGTTTTTCTAGGGCTTGACGAGGTTATAGAAATTCACCATGACCAGATTAAACGTTATGGAGGACACCCTGGTATCCGCGACGTTGGAATACTGAAATCCGCCATTGCCTTGCCTTCTGCTACTTTTGATGGAAATTATCTCCATACTAATATTTACGAAATGGCGGCTGCCTATCTTTTCCATATCATTCGGAATCATCCTTTCGTTGACGGAAACAAGCGCACCGGAGCTGTGGCATCAGTTGTTTTTCTTATGCTGAACGGGATAGACTTTCGTGCGGATGATGATGATTTCGAGAAGATGGTTCTTCTTACGGCGGAAGGAAAGGCCGATAAAGCAACAATTGCCCGATTTTACGAAAATAATGCCCAAATTACGGGATAATTGTTGAATGCGAGGGCGATAATACTACCTAACCTGGTGGACCTGAGGAGATTCGAACTCCTGACCTTCCCGATCGTAATCGGGACGCTCTCCCACATTAACCGTTCAATCCCAGGGTTTTGACTGTTGTTTGTCTGGTGGACCTGAGGAGATTCGAACTCCTGACCTCCTGAATGCAAATCAGGCGCTCTCCCAATTGAGCTACAGGCCCATTACGCGAAACACAATATTATACAAAGAGGCGTGGCTTCTCAACAAGGGACGTTGGGGGAACGAGGCCAAAGGGTTGCCGCGTCGCTACGCTCCTCGCAACGACAGTAGCCTATTTATAATCCTTGCCGATGCTCCAGGCGGTGCCGATCTTTTTGCCTATGTTCCAGTAGCTGTTATCGCCCATGGAGAAGATGATGGGGTCCAGCTTTGCCATATCCGGCAGCTTGCCGTCCATATACTCCTCGTCGCAATAGGCCGCCACTATCTCACCGACGAACGCCCCGTCAGGCTCGAACGGTATCTCCTGCATCAGCCTGCATTCCATGGTGAGGCGGCATTCCTCGATCATGGGCGCCGTCTTCAGCTTGCCGTAAAACACCTTGAAAAGGCCGGACTTGTCATGCTTGTGCCCGGAGACCAGCCCGCAGTAATCGGTCACCTTCACCATGTCAGTCGACGGTATATTCACGCTGAAAACACCGTTCTCACGTATCCCCGCCGTGGTAAAGTGCCCCAGCGCAAGCCCTAATACCAGAATGGGCGGTTTCGTATTCAGCATACCGCAGAAGGCGGCCGGCATAAAGTTGGCCCTGCCGTCTTTCTGCGCCCCCACCAATACCACCGGCATGGGATACTGGTGACAGGCTCGCGCTATCTCCTGTTTCGCCATTATTTCTCCTCTTTCTCCGTATTATTCTTGTGCTCCGCCGGGCACCTCCACCTTTCATAGTGCACCCTCTCCGGCTTGTACCTGTCCTCGGGAGGGCATTTCTGATTGGGATGACCGATGGATACCAGCGAGATGGGAACGACCTGCGAGGGCATATTGAGCAGCTTGCGCATCCCGCACATGCGCTCCTCCACCGGGTAGATGCCCAGCCACACCGCGCCCAGCCCCAGCGCGTGCGCCGCCAGCAGCATATTTTCCGTGGCCGCGGAGCAATCCAGCACGCCACGCCCCTTATAAATCTCCAGGCCGGGGTCCTCGCAGATTAAAATAGCCAGCGTGGCCTCTTTGAGCATGTGCGAGTGGGGATGAAAGGCGGGTATCTGCTCCAGTATTTTGCGCTCCCGGATGACGATGAAGTGCCACGGCTGCTCGTTCCCCGATGAGGGCGCCGCCATGGCCGCCCGCAGCAGCTTTTCGACTACATCGTCATCAACCGGCTTGTCCGTGTATTTGCGTATGCTTCTACGCGTCATGATAGCTTCGATTGCGTCCATGATCTCCCCCGTGTCTGCGCAGGCCTAGATCCTGCGCCTCATTTTCTCAATCCAGTTTATGATAAGCGCTATTATAACTATGACGGCAATCCCCACCAGGTAAGGCCAGACCTGCTCCCACAGCGGAGTAGGCGGCAGCTGGCGGTAATGCTCCAGTTGCAGCTTCAGCTTGTTATCCAGCCCTTTGATGAGGCTGAGGCTGGAATCCAGCTTCACCTGGTCCTTCTCGATTACCAGTTTATAAGAGCCGTAAAAACCGCGCAACAACGCATTGCCGGCATCGTCGGTATAAATATTGCCGCGTGACCACCACTGGTCGCGCACCAGCCTGAGCAGGCCGGTGTAAGCGGGCTTCCTGGTCATATCCTTCCTCAGCAGCCCGGCAGGCGCGCCCTGCCAGGCATTGAGGTCGGAGAAGTCCCACCACGTTATGGCCTGCACCGACGGATGGCTGAAAAGCAGCGTATAAAATTGCTCGACGTAAGCCGCCTGCACGATCTCTCCTTCCTGCGTGGTCTGCCAGTCCGCCGGCTGGGAGCTGTCGCCTATGCCGGACCTGGCGGCCCCGCTGAGCACCGTGACCTCGGTGAAATGGATGGGCACGTTGAAATCCTTGAAGCGCTCGCAGATATCCCATACCTGTAAGAGCGGCCAGTTGCCCCGGTGCATGTGGCTCTGTATGCCTATGGCGTCGAAACTGCCGCGCTGCCTGACGACGTTCTGCAGCAGGTCCCGGTAATCCGTATCCGTACGGAAGTCATTGATAACCATGACCCCCCTGGCGCAGCCGGAGCGCGCCCAGTCGAGTGCGTCAACGACGACCTTTTGGGGCGTTTGAGCATTGATCCAGTTGCCCACCACGTTGTTAACCCTGGCTCCGGTGGTGGCCCCGTCCACAGCATCCCAATAATTTACCAGGCCGCAGAATTTTTCCGTAATATTGGTGACACGCTTTTCCTGCGCCGTCTGCATATCCCCCACTGACATAGGCGCCCACGACGGCACATATTCCGCCGATACCAGCGGGCTGCCCTTGGTGGCTATGCCGCGCTTCCTGGCCCAGTCGGCCATCAGGGTCAGCAGGGCCTCACGGGTCTGCCCGCTCAGCGGCTCATAGGTGTCCCAGTTGAAAGGCAGGTTGCCGTAGTTGAACAGCGAAACATAGGCGTCCGCCCAGTCCTCGTTTACACTATTGGGCCCTTTCTCCGCCAGCGGGGTCAGGTTGGACCCGAAGAGGAACTCGTGGTTGGTCTGCTCGTAGTAGATCCTGGCGCCCCGCACCGGCGTGCCTTCCCTGTCCACCACGTTGATTACGGCATCGCCCTTGCGGATGCTCTCTATCCTATCCTTTGCGCCGGACATGATGAACCATTCACGCGTGGAATTCCAGGCATTGAATATAGTAGCGCCGAGATCGCCGCCACCGCTGCCCTGGCAGCCGGGAAACAGCATCAGCCCCGGGATTAACAACAGAAAAAGCGCAGCCGCATGCACAACTTTCATCTTTCTATTCATAACACCACCCAAAACGCATTTTTTATATTCTATCACAGGCAAGCTAGTGTAAAGCGAAAAATCCATCCAATTGTAATAAAAATCAGGCCAACAGCTAAATTTACGCTCAAAATGCAACTTATGTCACTTAATTTAATGGCCTGTATCATTAGAATATAGTGAATTTGCGTACGTATAAATCAATATATCGGAGGGAGCAATGAGCAAGCTGGGCAAACGTGAAAAGGCCTACCTGGCGGGGAAATTCGGCAACAGGGTCAATTTCAATAAAACGGAACTCATCCTTTACGGCCACGATATTGCGGCCATGCCGGGCATGGTCAAGCCGCTGATCGGCAACACCGTCCCGGACGCCGTGGTGCAGCCCGCAGATGAGGACGAGCTCGTCGAGCTGGTGCGCTGGGCGAACGAGAAAAGGATACCGCTGACACCGCGCGGCAAAGCTTCCTCCGGCTACGGCGGAGTCATCCCCGTGAAAAAAGGCATCGTGGTGGACTTCTACCGCATGAACAGGGTGCTGAAGATCGACCCGGCGTCCCAAACCGCAGCAGTGCAGGCGGGAGTGGTCTGGGAGAAGCTGGACAGGGAGCTGGAAAAGCAGGGGCTTACCCTGCGCCTGTACCCCACAAGCTACCCTGCGTCCACCGCGGGCGGCTGGCTGGCCCAGGGCGGCGCGGGAATCGGCTCCTTCGAGGCCGGCTGGTTCCGCGATAATGTCATAAGCGCACGCGTGGTGCTGCCCTCCGGAGAGGTTAAGGAATACAGCGGGGCAGACCTTGACCTGATCTCCGACGCCGAAGGCGTCACCGGCTTTATCAGCGAGGTGACGGTGCGGGTCCAGCCCAAAGAAGAGCTCAAGGTCGTCTCCATAGGCTGCTCCAGCGCGCACGACCTGCAGAGGTTCGTGCAGTCGCTCATCGATGAAAAAATACCCATCTGGTCGCTCATATTTATCAATCCCAAGATGGCCGAACTGAAGAATAAATCACCGCTGCGGGAGCACTACGGCCATCCCGCGGAGGAACGCGTGCTGCTTCCGGCATCTTATATCGCCACACTCACCTTCCGCGAGCGCGACGCCAAACAGGTCATGGATAAGCTGCCGCAACTGCTGAAGCCGTGCCAGGGCGAGATACTCAGCGACCGCATAGCCCGTCACGAATGGGATAACAGATGTAAGCTGATGGTGGTCAAACGGCTGGGACCCAGCCTGGTACCCGCAGAGGTCGTGGTGCCGCTGTCTTCACTGGGCGATGTTATGGATGAGATCGAGAAGAAGGTCGACCAGCCCATCGTCAAGGAGGGCGTCATCATCAGGGAGAGCCTCAACGGCAAGCCCGAGGTCGTCATCCTGGGCTTCATACCCAGCGACCAGCGCAAGTTCAGCTATAACTTCGTCTTCAGCCTGGCGCTGACCATCATGAAGATCGTCAAAAAGCACGGCGGGCGTCCTTATGCCACCGGCCTTTATTTCACTAAAAAAGCCGGTGAGGTACTGGGAAGTTCCCGCGCCAGGAAGATAAGCGAGCTTAAGAAAAAGGCCGACCCCCGCAATATACTGAATCCGGGCAAGGTGGTGGGCAGCAACTCCATCGGAGGCTTCATAGGCCTGGCCGAGGCCTTCGAGCCGCTGATCCGGCCTTTCGGCAACTATGTTATTACGCAGGTGGGTGAGCATCCGCAATCACCCGTGAAAGACATCCCGGCGGATGTTGCCTGGTATGCCTATGCCTGCTCGCAGTGCGGTTACTGCATCGAGGAATGCGACCAGTTCTACGGGCGCGGCTGGGAGAGCCAGTCGCCGCGCGGCAAGTGGTACTGGCTGCGCGAATACATGGAGGGCAGGCAGAAATGGAACCAGTTCATGGTGGATACTATGATCGTCTGCACTACATGCGAATTATGCAACCTGCGCTGCTCGGCTTCCCTGCCCATCGAGCAATCCTGGATGAAGCTGCGGGGCAAGCTGATCGATGAGGATAAAAAGATGACCTTCCCGCCGTTCGAGATGATGGCCGAGGCCATCCGCAAGGAGGGAGATATCTGGGCAGGCTACAGGCGGGACCGCTCCCGGTGGTTCCCCGAAGATATGAAGGCTAAACACGGGATTGGAACGAGGTCTAAAAACGTGTATTTCGGCGGATGCACCGTGAGCTATGTGGAGAATGATATCGGCATGGCCAGCGTTGTGCTGCTCGATGAGGCCGGAGTGGATTTCACCTACCTGGGGGAGAAGGAGAACTGCTGCGGCACACCGATGCTGGTGGCGGGCAAATGGGATGTCTTCACCGAGACCATGAAACATAACATTGCTGCGGTCAAGGCCTCCGGGGCGGACACGGTGATAACCTCATGCCCGGCCTGCGACATGATGTGGCGGCATGCCTACCCCACATGGGCCAAAAAGCTGGGCATCGATTATGATATCAAGGTCAGGCATTACAGCGAAGTGGTGGCCGAGAAGATCAAGTCCGGCCAGTTCAAGTTCCCCGAAAGGGTCAATAAGCCTGTGACGGTCACCTGGCACGATTCCTGCCACATCGGGCGCGTTTCCGGCATTTATGACGAACCCCGGGAGCTGATCAAAGCGCTCCCCGGCGTCAAAATGGTGGAAATGCCCTTTAACAGGGAGGCGGCGCACTGCTGCGGCAGCGTGCTTACGCTGATCAAGGAACCGCCCGTTGCCGCGGATGTGGGCAAAATCCGCATCGATGAGGCGCGGGAAGTGGGCGCGGAAAAAATCCTGGCGCTCTGCCCGTGCTGCGAGTTCCAGTTGCGCGTTTCCGCCGCTAAGAAAAATATGGACATGGATATCGTTGACCTGGCACGGTTCTGCTGCTCACGCATAGGCTTCGACTTCCCCGATCCCAATCCCGAGGTGCAGAAGCAGTGGGCCGTCTTCGAGGCCATGATCGCACTGATGACGCCGCAGGGCTTTGCCAACCTGATGGGTAAAATGTGGCCGGAGATGATCAACGCCATGCCCTTCGGCATGGGGCCGATGATGCGCTTTATGGGTAAAATACCCGGCGCGCTCAACCTGATGAAACCGATGTTCCCCGTGCTCTTCCCGCTTCTCCTGCCCATGATGATGCCCAAGGTGATGCCCAGGATGCTCGGCCTGGTGGGAGAGATGATACCCATGCCGGACTACATGGCGGAGCAGATGCCGGAGATAATGCCCAAGGTGATGGATTCACTCATGCCGCACATGATCGGCGACGTGGTTCCGCTGGTCACCGGCCCCATGATCGATTATCTGCAGGGCAAGAAGAAATAAGTATGATAGCGGACGGGTCTTCAGACCCGTCCCTTCAATACAAAAACCCTAAATCCTAAGTTCTAAACCCCAAACAAATCCGAAGTGAAAAACCCAAAACATTTTGAGCTTCGGGTTTTAAATTTGTTCAGGGCTTAGGATTTGAAGCTTAGAATTTTCCCCCGCCGTTTGGTGTTTGGACTTCGGAATTTGTTATCATTGGCGCATGGAATCCATTCCGCTGCTGAAATACCTGGTTGAGGCCGGCCTGGGCGCCCGGCGCCAGGTTGTTGCCGCTATCAAGCAGGGACGCATCACAGTCAACGGTAAAACCGCTGAAGGTTATACCATGCCGGTCTTTCCCGGGCTGGACGAAATCACCTGCGACGGCAAAGCCGTGAAATTCAAGCAACAGGAAATGCTGGTGCTCATGGTCAACAAGCCGATCAATGTGCTTTCCACCACCAGGGACGAACGCGGCAGGAAGACGGTGATCGATATCCTTCCTGAAAGCTACCGCTCACTCGGGCTGTATCCTGCAGGCAGGCTGGACTATGACAGCACGGGACTGCTTATCCTCACCAACGACGGCAACCTGACCTACCGCCTGACACATCCCAGGTTCGAGCATGAGAAGGAATACCTGGTTTCCATCAACGGCAAACTGACTGCGCCGGACATTGCGAAGCTGGAAAAAGGTATGCTGCTGGAGGACGGCATGACATACCCGGCTACGGTAAAAGAAGCTGCGGATGCAGCATATACCTACAGCATCACCATCCACGAAGGCCGCCACCGCCAGGTGAAGCGAATGTTTGCGGGCCTCGGCTATGAGGTCAGGGCATTGAAACGCGTCAGGATAGGCAAGTTGTTACTGGGGAACATGGAGGAAGGCGCAATAAAGAAACTGTCCTCCCGTGAGATAGCCCTTCTATTGCAGAATTAAACGGCAGCCGTTTTAAACACTATTCTATCGGCTCGAAAGGCTCCTTCTGCGGTTTGAAGCCCTGGTTGATGATCTTGCCCACCGCCTTTATCCCCATGCCGCTCGTCCGGCTGAAATTATGCCTCACTATATTAGACTGGTGTGAGGCGCTGTCTACCTCAGCGGTATATTCCTGCATTGTACAGTAACCCATCAGGTCCAATCCATGGTTCACATTCGCTTTATGAAGGGCAAGCAACTCCCTGTCTACATTGGTCAGCCTTTCGGCGAAGTCCATAACCGTCTTTTCCAGCCTGCCCTCGGGGACTGATTTGATGGCAAAACCAATCTTTTCGGCCTGTGACCCGTCGATGTTGTCGCCTGTCATCGACATATACTTGGCCCACTGCGGCCCGACGTGGTAAATCCATGCATTGAACAGGCCGGTGCCCAGGATGCGCACCACGGGTGTCCCTATCTGGCAATCATCGGCAGTAATGATGAAATCAAGCTGGCAGCAAAGGTCAACAGCGCCGTTTAGGCAAAAACCATGCAGCTGCCCGACGGTAACCATATTGCACTTTCGGATTAATTCGTAGGCGCGTAATCCTTCCCTGTTGCGCGTCAGGTCCTGCCAGAAATTAAAGTCTTCCCGCTTATCGATGTCATCTACGTCATAGCCTGAGGAAAATCCCCTTCCGGCGCCCTTCAAGATCAGCACGCTAACCTCTTCCTCCCAGTTCAGGTTTTTAACCAACTCCTGGAGCTCGACGAACATCTCCATGCTGATGGCATTTCTCACATCAGGTCGGTTAAGCGTGATTACGCCGATTTTACCTGACTTTTCAAATAGCAAACTTTTGAGTTCCATTTCACTTTCCTCCGCCATTGCAATTGATTGACCGGTCAATCTTTAGTATAATTTTACCACACGCTTAATTTTCCTCACGACTTATCATAGCCTAAATGATGGGCGCATGCAATTGTGATTGGGGTACACATAAACGGTATGTGCGCTTACAATGCCGGTGGTGTAGAATATGTCCGAATTAATACGCTGATAATACTAATTTTTAAAGGAGTGTGCTCATTATGGGTGACAGGCTGAAGGACAGAGTAGCTATTGTAACCGGCGCTGGCCGGGGCATAGGCAGGGCTGAAGCGCTGGCCCTGGCGGCTGAGGGCGCAAAACTCGTGGTGAACGATGTAGGAGGCGCCTCCGACGGGTCGGGCAATGACCAGACGCCGGCCATGGAGGTATGCAACGAGATTAAAAAAAGGGGAGGGCAGGCGGTACCTAACTATGATTCCGTGGCCACTCCCGAAGGCGGCGAGAATATCATCAAGACCGCCGTCGATGCCTTCGGTAAGATCGATATCCTGGTCAACAACGCAGGCATACTGCGCGACCGCATGCTGTTCAACATGACCGAGGAGGAGTGGGACCTGGTGATCAAGGTCCACCTTTACGGCACCTTCCACTGCACAAAACCGGCCAGCGTCTATATGAGGCAGCAGAGGTGGGGACGCATCATCAATACTTCATCCATCTCCGGACTGGGCAATATGGGCCAGGCGAACTACAGCGCTGCCAAGGAAGGTATCGTAGGTTTTACCCGCACCGTAGCCCTGGACCTGGGCAAATACGGCGTAACCTGCAACGCCATCCGCCCCAACGCCGCCACCAGGATGACCGTAACACCGGAGATGAAGGCGGCATTCCAGAAGAAATCCGGCATTGCCGATCCGGTCGAGTTCGAGAAATTCTTCAACCAGACCTTCTCTTCCAAGCCGGAGCACATACCGCCGATCGTCGTTTACCTGGCTACGGAGGAGTCGGCCAACATCAACGGTCGCTGCTTCTTCATCAACGGGAACCAGATCGGATTTTATCAGGAGCCGCAGATCATTGCCGAGATCAACAAAGATGAGGGCTCCTGGTCGCTGGAAGAACTGATCAAGATCGTACCGGAGAAGTTGACTAAAGGAGTGGTCAACCCGGCTCCGCCGCAGGCTCCCAAATAGCACTTTGAAAATACGGTAATGCAGAGGTGATGTATGAGCGGGCATATAATTGAGGACCCGCACCGGCAGCGCTGGATTGTAATCAGCGTGGCCTTCGCTTCATTTATGGCTGCGGTTGATACGTACATTGTCAACGTTGCCCTGCCCACCATTGCGCATTATTTCAATGTAGGCACCAGCGACGTAGCGCTCGTCACACTGGCTTACCTCCTGGTAATAACAAGCACACTGCCCATCTTCGGCAAGGTGGGCGACAGGACGGGTTTCAAAAAGGTTTTTATTCTGGGCTTTGCCTTTTTTGCCGGCGGGTCTTTCCTCTGCGGGCTGGCGCCGCAAATTTACCTGCTGGTCGGCGCCCGCTGCATCCAGGGAGTGGGCGCTGCCATGCTCTACGCTGTGGGCATGGCCATGATACCGCGATATATACCTGAAAAATCGCGCGGCTGGGCTTTCGGAATCACAGCTACCACGGCAGGATTGGGCGTGGTGATCGGCGCACCGCTGGGAGGCCTGATCACCCAGTATTTTAGCTGGCACTGGATTTTCCTGATCAACGTCCCGGTTGGCATCGCAGCAATATTTGTAGCCCTCAAAGTCATACCAAAGGATACGCCGGCAATTAGTTCCGCGGGGAAAGGCTTTGATGTCGCAGGCGCCATCATGAGCTTCCTTGGCTTATCATTTCTGGTATCCGCCCTTAATAAGGGCCAGCAACTGGGCTGGCACCACTGGGGAATTGTCAGCATGTTCATTGTTTCTGCGATCCTGCTCGTGTCCTTCATACTCTGGGAGAGACGCTGCAAGGACCCGCTTCTGAATCTCAATCTATTCAAGATACCAACCTTTACCTTCGGCGCTTTTGCCGCGCTGTTCGCCTGGTCCATGTTTGCCGGAGGTAATTTCCTGCTTCCCTTTTACCTGACGCTGATCAGTGGCCTGCAATCCAGCGTCATGGGCGCGCTCTTTCTGATCAGCTCCATCATCTACATCATCATGAGCCCCCTCATGGGGCGGCTGTCCGACCGCGTCGGAGCGCGCATCCTGTGCTCGCTGGGTATGACAGGGACAACCTTCGCCCTGCTGTTATTTGCTTTTACGCTTGCCATGCCCACACTCATGCCCGTAATCATATACCTTGTATTGATAGGTGTATCCATGGGCGCGTTCGTGCCGCCGAATAACAGCCTGACCCTGAATTCCATACCACAGGAGATACTGGGCGCCGGTTCTGCTGCTTCAAGGGCTTTTCAAAACCTGGGCATGGTTCTGGGTGTGGCCATCTATGAAACCGTCTTCTCGGCCGCATTACCCAGCTCAATGCTAAGCTCCAGCCTTTCTGCGGCTGCAATACCGCACGATCTGCTGAACGAAGGTTTCCGCAATGCATTCATTGCGGGCGCCATAATGTGCGCCATAGGCCTGATACTCTCAATGCTGGCAAAGGAAGCTAAAAATTCCGGGCCCAAACAGGCGGTTCGGGAGTTCGTGGCCTGAATTCATACCGGGTAGCGATAATGACTGACTGCATCATCAGGAAAGTTGAAGACAGTGATCGCAGATCCGTTGTGGAAATCTTCAACTATTTTGTGGAACACAGCTTTGCAGCCTATCCCGATAAAAAGGCCGGCGATGGTTTTTTTGAAATACTGAAAGGCATCTGCCGCAGCGGAGTTTTCTACGTAATTGAAGTGCCCGGCAGTGGAGTTATCGGCTTCGGATTGCTGCGTAGTCATCAGCCCACGGAGGCCTTCAACCGCAGCTCGGAGCTGACCTATTTCATCCTGCCAGGATACAATCGACAGGGATGGGGCACCAGGTTGCTTAAAGTCATCGAAGATGACGCCAGGAGCCTCGGCATAGAAACCCTGCTGGCGAACATTTCCTCCCTCAACGATCAAAGCCTGAGCTTTCACGCCAAAAACGGCTTTGTAGAATGCGGCCGTTTTAAGCACATCGGCAGGAAATTCGGCCAGGATTTCGACGTTATCTGGATGCAGAAGTTTCTCTAAAAAGGAAACCCCTCCTGCGCAATACAGGAGGGGCGCCCTAGAGTTAATTTCAGGTTATTTCCAGCGGAATTTAAACGGGCCGAAGTCAAACTCACTGCCATCCGGCGTCTCCGGCACAGAGGACGTGGTTAATTTTTCCGGCCATTCTCCCAGTTCTACGGGGACTGAGATCTTTTCCTTTCCCCTTTGAACAGCCAGTGTAACCTTATCGCCGGGCTTCTTGGTATTGAAGTAGGTTAAAAGGTCCTGCACCCTGGAAACCGGTTTTTCATCAACTGACAGTATTATGTCTCCGCCGCCGGTGGGGACATCCTGCAGGTCTCTTCCACTCCCCTTGAGACCGGCTTTTTCCGCCGGGCCGGAGGGTATAACATTGATTACATAGACACCTTTTTCAACTGCCAGGTTTAGTTTCCCGGCTATCTCGGCATCGAGCGGCATGCCTTCAATACCCAGCCAGGCTGACTTGATATTTTCACCGCTCATCAATCGCGGAAGCAAGGCTTTCGCCGTGTTGATCGGTATGCAGAAGCCGACGCTATTGGCATCATATTCTATGGCAGTGTTAATGCCGATGACTTCACCAAGTGAATTAAGCAGCGGACCGCCTGAATTGCCTGGATTTATGGCTGCATCGGTCTGAATAATGTTAGTCATCTGGCGTTCCGTCGCGCCTGCGATGGACCTGCCGACTCCGCTTATAATTCCTACCGTGATGGAACCCTGAAGTCCGTAGGGGGAGCCCAGCGCTATGGCCATCTGCCCTGGCTTTAGCCGGTCTGAATCGCCAAGGGGCAGCGCGGGATAATTACCGATTTTGGATGCGTCCACCTGCAACAGGGCTACATCATTGTTACGGTCTGCACCCAGTACCCTGGCCTCAACCTGTGTGCCGTCATTTAGCCGTATCTTGACTTTGGTAGCCTTATCCACAACATGGTTATTGGTCAGGATATGACCCTGGTTATCGATGATGAAACCGGAGCCCTGACCCTGCTGATTGGGCACGTTGAATCCGAAGGGGTTCAGCTTTGTCAAGACTTCTATTGTCGATTCTATTTCGACAACCGCTGGTATAGCCCGCTCGTAAAGCGCGACCGTGGAACCCTCGTCATAGAGAGACGCTGCCTGTATATTGGCCGGCGCAGCGGGTGGTAACGTTACCGTTTGCGGTTGAACCACCGAAGTTGTTGTCGAGGAGCATCCCGCGAGGAGAAAAGCGGTAAGCATAACGGCCGCAACCAGGGAAAAAACAACCGTCCTTTTTTGTTTTATCTTTTTTAAGAGATAGCTTGAAGACATGTTGACCTCCTTTGATAGTTGAATTTCGTGAAGCTGTTTAAAGCTCTGTGATTAAGCGGAAATCGTATTCGGATAATTGTTTAAACTGGGGCTCCAGTATTCTTTCAGTTTTACTCTCGGTAAGGTTGACCTGGACCAGCCAGATTTTTCCGTTGACATCTACAGGCACAATCACCAGGTCAGTGGCCGGTGTTACTTTGACCATATTTCCGTTGATAATGGTCATTGATGAAATCGATGAAAATGCCGGGAATACCTTGCCTATTTTTCCCCCTTTATCCATCATATCTTTAACTTTAAGATCGGATAACGCTATTTTTATAGCGTCGGACTGCGTTTGCAGGGGCAATTCCAGCATAAAAATACCTTCATAGTGCCTGACGCTCACAACCGTCCTGACTTCAAGGTCGACTTCCGCCTCCATAAAATCACCCTGACCTCTGCCGCATATTACGTTGGCGGTCCTGTCCTTAACATCAACCCTGATGATAATTATTTCTCCGCTGCCGCTGAGTTTTTGCTGTATGGAGGGATCCCGTTTGACGATATCAGCAGCAACCACTGCAGGGGAGGATACGGTTAAAAACATACCTATGGCAATTATAGCCGCCACGACAAACGTAGCCATGGATCCCACCAGGGCCAATTTCCATGCCGGCTGCTTCAATGAATCGATCCACGACCGGATTCTATCGCTGATACTGACAGGTGTTTTAAGTTTCTCAACTGAATGCGCTGAAGAGGGCATACTGAGGAGAACAAACTTAAGTCTTTCCTTATGGCCTTTAATAACAATGTCGGGAGTTTTAAGGTTTTCCAGCTTATTGATAAACTCTTCTTTGTTCATCATTTTACAGCCCTTGTATATATATAATGATATTCCATGGGAAAAAGTTGCATCATTGCATCTTCTCTTTCAATTTTTCCAGTCCCCTGTGAAGCAGTGATTTGACCGTCCCTTCTTTTTTTCCCAGTATTTCGACGATGTCTTTAATCTTCTTCTTCTCGAAAAATTTCAGTGTGATCACTTCCTGGTATTTATCGGGAAGCTCAGCCAGTTTTTCATGCAGGCGTAAAAACTCATCCTGCCTGGACAGTTCCTCTTCAGCCTCAGCTATCTCGTCAGAAAATTCACGCATATCCAGTATTGGCGCGATTTCATCGAGCTTGGCCATTTTGTTGTTCCCGTTGCGGAAATGGTCGGCAATCTCGTTGCTGGCAATCCTGTAAAGCCACGCCGAAAAAGGTATATCCCGCCAGTGGTATTTTTTAATCTGGTTTAAGGCTTTTAAAAAGGTAATCGACGTGATATCGAGGGCAAGCTGAACATTAGCAGTGCGCTTCAATGCGTAATTAAAAATCCTGGAATAATGGATCTCATATAGCTCACCGAAAGCTTCACGGTCGTGCTGGGCCTTTTTTACCAGTTCCCCTTCCGTCTTCAAATCTTCCACTATCATAATTGTAAAGGATTATTTAAGCAGATAATAATACTTCTAACGTGCCGGTTGCAAAAAGGTTGCGTTGAAATTGTCGGGATCGGTTGAAATTCACCTGTTCCACGCAATGCAGCACAGGTTAAAAAGCGGAATAATGATTAATGAGATAGTATCAGGCAGCCTGGCAGCTATTATTGTTGCAGCTGTTGCAGCCCGTCCTTTAATTTTTTATAAGTCGCTGACAGGCTTTCGGAAAGGACTTTTACATCCGCCACAACCGGCATGAAGTTATTATCGCCCTGCCATCTAGGTACTATGTGTGTGTGTACATGTCCCGGTATGCCGGCCCCAGCAACCCTGCCCAGGTTCATGCCGATATTAAAACCATCAGGTTTTACAACCGCATTTAACAGGTTCAGACATAATTTGATCACTTCATTGTGTTCCCGTGATTCTTCTTCCGAAATGTCGTTCAGATCGCCGATATGCCGGTAGGGCGCAACCATTAAATGGCCGGGTGTGTAGGGATAAGCATTCAGAATGACAAAGTTATTCCGTCCGCGGTAAAGGATCAAGTTTGGCTCATCGTTTTTTTCCGCGGGCTTATCACACAATATACAGCCTTCCATCTTGCCGGCAATTTGAATATACTGGATCCTCCAGGGCGCCCAAATTTTCTTCATTTGTTAATCCTTGAAAAACAACCGGCCTATTGTATCACGATTATTGACTTTAGTGCTCAACATTGATATCTTTGATTTGGTCAGATATGACGCTGCTGGATCTGAGCTTTTTCACCAGAGGTGATATCCCGGGTGGCTTCAAAAAAGAAGCAACCGAAGTGCTCACCGATTGCTACAAACGTTTTGGCCACAGTATCCCCTATAAAATAGAAGTCTACTTTTTCGATACTGACGCAGACCTGCACAACTTCATCAGGGAAGAAAAATTCAAGCTTGGGCTAACTTCCGCTCCTATAGACGAGGCGTCAGCCTGCACATTCGATGTCCTGCGCGGTTATCCCCGCCTGCTCGTTTGCGCGGAAAGGCTGGCGAAGTACAGCAAGCACGGCAGGGAAGGAGCTTTAAGACATGAGGCGGCTCATACTGTGCTTCACGGATCACTGGAATACAGCATTTTCCAGATACCTGAAGATTGCCGGCATACGGCTATGATCAAAGGCATAGAAGACAATATACTGGGAGATATTTTTTTCCAGTTGACTATGGGAGTCAAGGATTTTGAGGCCATTAGCTTTTTAATCAAACATGATTTCATTAATTGCCAGATAATCTATGGGTTGGAGTGGATACAACCTTCAGAAGAGGATAGAACCGCCTGGCATGTGTCAAAAACCAACCGCCAGACCCGTTTTGTCTATGAAAGCTCGTTAATGAGACCTCTGCTTTTTACCGATCCCCTGCTTGCCCTGCCCAAGTCCAGAAAAGTCAATGCACAAGACCAGGTAATGCTCGGGGCCAGGATAGAACAAATGCTGGATATCCTCGGTGAAACCGAGGAGAATAAGGTCTTAAAAGTTGCGGCATCCATTATTGAATCGATAACCGGAGATACCCATAGTAATATTGATGCTGCCTTCCGCCAGCTGATGAATCTGATTTGAATATTATCAGATGCAGCATTTCCTGAGAGCATCATCAGTAGACCGATCTATATTCCGTACTTTATCTATCAGTACGAGCTTCTCTCTCATTACAAAGCTATTGGATATCGCTCAATAGATAACATATAATTTCCTTATCGTTACGTGATCAGGAAACAGTGCGAAATGGTTAGCCATAAATCGGTAAAGTTGGACGATCAAGTTTATTGCTACATCTGGCAGGGGATGGGCAACAACTGTAATACGTGTGTTTTCACCAACATTTTAAAAGGAGATCATCCCCACGTAATAATAGATCCGGGGCATATCAGAAATGAGAGCGGAGAGGAATGCTTCGGAAGCCTGGAACAGTCGATGGCAAATGACAACATTAAAATAGAAGATACAGGTTTAATCGTTAACACCCATACACATCCTGACCACTGTGAAGCTAATGAACGGATCGTTCAACGAAGCCACGCAGGAATTACGCTCTCCCGGGAAGAGGACGAATTCAGGAAAACTATTGGTATGAATCTATATAAGCTGTTCGGTATCAGTGCCCCACAATTCACGCCGCTTTTCCACCTGCAGGAAGGCGCTTTAGACCTGGGCGATGATGGATTTCAGGTGCAGGTTATCCTGACTCCCGGCCATTCTCCCGGCTCCGTATGCCTGTACCTTCCTGAAAAGAAAATATTGATAACAGGCGATGTAATCTTTTTTATGAGCATAGGCAGAACCGATTTCCCCGGAGGCGATATGCTGCAACTTAGAAACAGCATCGAAAAATTGTCCACGCTGGATGTCGAATGTATTGTCCCCGGGCATAATACAGATCCCAACGGCATTATCAGTGGAAGAGACCGTGTTAAACGGAATTTCGAAGCGATCCAAATGTTTTTTTCAGAGTTTTAAGCCGATGGAACCGGACGACAAAATACAATATGCCATAGAAAACACCGAGGTCCTGCGCCCTCCCAGGCAGCATCTGGCGACCTTCGGTACCACCAACATCTACTATTACATGATTACTGAACTCATGCATGAGGTGAACGTAATCAGAGAAGGCAGAGTGATAGCTGCCAAGCCTAAAAT
>Ga0163209_1000473_pt1 | contig 17399 bp, 13 predicted proteins | sample Kivu_160m_FD_113538 | JGI IMG/M metagenome (GOLD analysis project Ga0163209, IMG submission 113538) | Freshwater microbial communities from Lake Kivu, Western Province, Rwanda to study Microbial Dark Matter (Phase II) - Kivu_160m | ecosystem: Environmental > Aquatic > Freshwater > Lake ...
CCCTGAGAGGGAGGGAATTTTATGGGGTTTTCCCACTTCCATAGGGGTTTCTTCAATTCCTCCCCCTTCAAGGGGGAGGTCAGGAGGGGGATGGGGTAAAAAAGTCGCTGTAGTATTAGTTGGCAGGGTTAAGTTAAGAAGCCAACCACCCGAAATTAGTGTCTGCCCATAATTACGCCTTTTTCGTCATGCCGAACGTGATCCGGCATCCAGAAAGGCTTTAAGGAATGGGATTCTGGCTCGCCTGAATGACGATCTTTTTGGAAAGGGTCAGTTTATGGACAGACCTGATTAGAATCCCGAATGTTACCTTGAAAAGATGCCAATGACAATACTGTATTAATATAACTCGTTGATTTTTGAAGTGATTTAATTGGTTATTAATTATTATAATATTTACGATATTTTTCTTGACATCTTTGATAAGTTTTGTGTAAGATAACCCCACTTTCTCAAGTTCATAAAGGCACAAGCGGGAATTATCCTTGTTCCAGACTGCCAATAGAACCCACAAAATATCCGATCAGATTATCGAACAGATTCGAAATGCCATTCTATCAGGTCGTTTTAAACCAGGGGATAAAGTAGCTTCGGAAAAGGAGCTTATGTCTGAGTTTGGTGTCAGCAAAGCCACCTTGAGAGAGGCTTTAAGGGTGCTCGAAGGCATGGGGTTGGTCGAGATCAAAAAGGGGATAGCAGGCGGTGTCTTTATTGCAGAAGTGGATATGAAAACGACGATCCACGGCATCATCAACTTTCTCCACTTCAAGTCGGTCTCCATCAAGGACATTACAATGATTCGCTATTTGCTCGAGCCACCTGTCGTACAGATCGCAGCTTCCCGCATCAAGCCCGAGGACATTATTAAGTTAGAAAGCTTGATCATAGAGAGCCCTGCTGTTCCCCAAACCATTGTTTCCAGAGAAATAGGATTCCATCGCTACATTGCCCGGATGACCGAGAATCCTATCCTGATCCTGGTGATGGACTTTATCGATAATATCTTGAACGATATCAAATTCCAATTAGACCCCGGGGCTGAATTTTACCATAAAGTGGCGAAGACACACCAAGCGATCCTGGAATGCTTAAAACAGAAAGACGGAGTTGGGGCGAGAAGAAAGATCGTTGATGATCTTCTGGAGGTAGGAAACCATTTGGCCAACCTCAGTGGAACTCAACCCTTCGATCCCACCATGCTCCTTGATGAAAACCTTCCTCTCCTTCCTCGCCAAGCTTCTGTTTCTTTTGATCGGTCACTCAATGAAGTTCCATTATCGAAAGATTTAATACAAGTCTTCGGCCAGGATGTGGCGGAAAGGCTTCAAAAGCAGGGTGTCGTCTTCCGGAGAATTGGGACGGGAGAGTTGTATTTCATTGTCTTGGAGGACTTATCCCATCCTTCATGCTGATGTATTATTCATCCCCCATAGGGGTGTGGTCACCCATGAACCATGGTAATGGTCCGTCGGTGACGGTAAGGGTTAGGAGGCCCGTATCGTTTATCGTCAAAAGGTAAGGAGTAAGAATTTTAGACCTGCCTTCGCCATAGCGGCTTTGCGCAGGTCACCGATTCACGTCACCGAATAACGTAACGGGCGTCGTTACCGTTACCTCTAAACGAAGCCCTTATTTTCTACCTAAGACAAGGAGGTATCACCTATGGCGACAGAAGAGAGGACAAAAGAAATTTTGAAAGAGCTGCACAATGCCGTATGCAATTTTGAAGAGGATGATGCTGTGAAGTGGGCCAAGATCGCTTTAGCAGAAGGTGTCGATCCGTTTATTGCGACCATGAATGGGCTGGCCAATGGCATGATCGAGGCCGGTGAAAAGTATAATCGTAAGGAGTACTTTGTTCCTGAACTGTTGATGTGTGCCGATGCTCTCTATGCTGGTCTTGGCCTCTTGAAACCGGCGATTGAGGCATCGGGTAGAAAATCGGAGGTGAAAGGATCGATTGTTCTCGGAGTCGTTGAAGGCGATGTTCACGATATCGGTAAGAATCTCGTCAAGTTGATGTTTGAAGTGGCAGGCTGGACGGTTTATGACTTGGGAAAGGACGTACCCCTTGATAAGTTTGTTGAAGAGATGATTAAGACCGACTCTCAAGTCGTTGGGATCTCGGCCCTGATGACGACGAGCATGCTTTCCATGCCGGAGGTGATTAAAAAGTTGAGAGCGAAAAATCCGAAGGTTCGGATCATGCTTGGGGGCGCTCCGCTTACCCCGGAGGTAGCAGAAAAATACGGGGCCGATGGCTATGCCAGGACTGCTGGCACGGCAGTGGATGAGGCGATTCACCTCCTTAAGATGTTGAAGGAGGAAGAGGCAAAGAAGTAAGTTACTCAGAAAATAGAGTTTTTCGGTAACGGTAAGGGCAACGATGCCTGTATCGTCATACGGTTAGGGTCTTCGGCGTAAAAAGTCCACGCCTGCGTGCCGAAACTTTTACTTACCGGCTGCATTTGATCAGCACTCCGGCGTGCAGGCACGTGACCCTTGGGCCCTAAACGAAACGGGCCTCGTCGCCGTAACCTTTACCTCAGACTTCGAATTTCGGGACAAGATAGGTCAGGGTTCAAAATAAGAGAGAGAGGAAATGAATTATGGCGGGAGGTAAAAACGGAGACGAGAAATATTTGGTCATTTTTCAACCCTCCGGATGCAGAGGATACATTCCGAAGGGGAAGACGCTGAAGGAGGCCTCGGTTGCCTTGGGCGTGGACCTTGAAGGGGTCTGTGGAGAGAAGGCCATCTGCGGGACATGCAAGGTGAGAATCGAGGAGGGGAACTTTGAGAAATACGGTATTAAATCAAGTCGAGAGAATCTTTCTCCGATGGGAATGACAGAGAAGAAATTTTTCAATCTCAGGCAGCAGCAGGAGGGTTACCGGCTCGCTTGTCAGACACATATTCTGGGTAACGTCGTCATCTTCGTCCCTGAAGAGAGTCGAATGGGAAAACAGGTTGTTCGTAAAGCAGCTACGAACCGACCTATGAAAGTGAATCCGGCGGTCAAAAAATACTCCGTTGAGCTGCCCAAAGCGACCCTGGATAATAACGTGGGTGACTGGGAACGTTTACAGGCGGAACTGAGTAGGAATTTCAACCTGGATCATCTCACCATTGATTATGAGGTGCTCCTGGACTTGCAGAACATCGTTCGCGAGGGAGAATGGAAAGTCACGGTTTCTGTCTGGCATGGCAAAGAGGTCATCAAGATAGAACCAGGGTTTGTGGAAAAGACCTATGGTCTGGCAGTCGATGTGGGGACCTCTACGGTGGCGGGCTATCTCTGTGATCTCACCGATGGTTCGGTGGTCACTACGGCTTCGATGATGAACCCGCAGGTGGTTTACGGTGAAGATGTCATGTCCCGCATCAGCTACACCATGACCAATCCAAATGGCTTGGAGATCTTAAACAATGCCATTATCGATGGTCTTAATGGAATCGCGGCAGAGGTGGCAGCCGCAGTAAAGATTAAGCGCACCGATATCGTCGATATGACGTTGGTCGGTAATACCTGCATGCACCATATCTTTCTGAACGTCAATCCAAGGTATATCGGTCTCTCTCCCTTCCCACCCTCCCTGCATCATTCCCTTGATATCAAGGCCCGTGATTGGGGACTCAAGATGCCCCCAGAGGTGGAGACGGTGGACAAGGGCACTTATCCCCCCTGCCAGGTTGCTTGTCCTGCTGGGATCAATGGTCAGGATTTCTTGTACCTCATTGCCCAGGGAAAGTTTAATGAGGCCCTTGAAGTGGTCAGGCTTTCCTTTCCATTTGCCGGAGTGCTTGGCCGTATCTGTACCCATCCCTGTGAGTCTGAATGTGAAAGGGGGAAGGTAGAAGAGCCTCTTTCCATTCGCTCCCTCCATCGCTTCGTGGCTGACGTTGAGCGCAAAGCAGGAAGGCAAAAGGCAACCCCGGTTGAGAGGACGAGGGAGGAAAGAATAGCCATCGTTGGCTCAGGGCCTTCCGGGCTTGCCTGTGCCTACGAACTGGTGAGGCGGGGGTACCCGGTGACTGTTTTTGAATCTGCGCCAAAAGCAGGCGGCATGATGCGTTATGGTATTCCGGAATACCGATTGCCAAAGGATGTACTGGATGATGAAATCAGTTACATCGAAGAGTTGGGTGTGGAGATAAAAACGAATGCACCCGTGAAAAACGCAGAAGATCTTTTAAATCAGGGATACAAAGCCGTCTATGTGGCCACGGGTGCGTGGATAAGCCAGAAGATCGGTGTTCCTGGCGAAGAGGCACAAGGCGTGATCTATGCCCTTGATTTATTGACAAAGGTGAATTCTGGGGAAAAGGTGAAGCTGGGAAATAAGGTCGTGGTCATCGGTGGAGGTAGTGTGGCCATCGATGCCGCAAGGCTTTCCCGACGTCTTGGAGCTCAAGAAGTTCACCTCATCTGTCTGGAATCGACGGATTTGACCTGCAAAGACAGGATGCCTGCCCAGGACTTAGAGATTGTGCAGGCCGAGGAAGAAGGCGTCGTTATCCATTCTTGCTTGGGGATCAAAAAGATTCTGACTGAGAAGGGTAAAGTGGCTGGTCTGGAAACAGTCCAATGTACAAGTGTCATCAATGAAGAGGGAAGATTTGCTCCAGAGTTTGGAGATGGTCCTGCCCCTACGATCGCATCTGATACGGTCATCGTTGCCATCGGCCAGAGACCGAGCGATAAGGATTTTGTTGAAGTGGAGAGGATGCCATCTAAAACGATCAAGATAGAAGAGACGACCTTTGAGACGAATATGAAAGGCGTCTTTGCTGGAGGAGATGTGGTCTCCGGTCCGGGGAACGCCGTTCGGGCGATTTCAGCCGGCAAGGAGGCAGCCACTTCCATTGAGTTTTATCTTGCTGGAATGGACTTGAAGACTGCCAGACCCGCGCCACCCAAGCGAATAGAAGAAGTGCCAAAGGAGGGGGTGGAGAAAGAGTCAAGAAAGGTCATGCCTGTCATACCTCTCGAGAAAAGGATGAGTTTCGATGAGGTTGAGACGGGTTTTGATCAGGAGATAGCGACCCAAGAATCCAGACGCTGTCTCAATTGTAGCGTTTATGCTCAAAAAGAGGTTGCAGAAGGGGCTGAATGCCGAAGCCTGGGTATACGAATCAATCCCGGTTCCTATGTCCATGTCCTTCCCATCGAAGCAGGCTTTGTGGGGGCTGATAATGTGGGCGTTCTGATTGCCGAAGAACCCTATAATCAGGATAGCATTGAACTGGTCATTGATATTGGGACGAATGGCGAGCTCATCCTCGGCAATCGGGAAAGGCTGATCTCGGCATCCTGTGCGACGGGCCCTGCCTTTGAAGGCGCTGAGATGAAATTCGGCATGCGTGCCGCTCCAGGAGCCATTGAAAAGATTGTCATCGATAAAGAGACCAAGGAGGTCCGTTTTAAGGTGATTGACAGAGAGCAGTGGAATACCGAACTGCCCCCTGAAGAGGTGCGGGCCAAGGGGATTTGCGGCTCAGGGATTATTGATGTTGTCCCGCAACTTTTCCTGGCGGGGATCATCGATAAGACAGGGCGTTTCAAGAAGGATCTCAATACGCCTCGCCTCCGTGAAACCGACGGCCAGATGGAGTTCGTCATCGCCTGGATGAAAGAAACATCCATCGGCCAGGATATTGTCATTTGTCAGAATGATGTCAGGGCGATCCAGTTGGCCAAGGCAGCGATGTATGCGGGCAGCAAAATCTTGATGAAGACCCTGGGCGTGGAAAAGCTCGATAAAGTGATTTTGGCGGGTGCTTTCGGCAGCTACATCGACAAGCAATCTGCCGCCATGCTCGGACTCTTCCCCGACGTTCCCCCAGATAAAGTTTATTCCGTAGGTAATGCGGCTGGAGATGGCGCCCGCATGGCCCTTCTCGATGTGGATAAGAGAACAGAGGCGAATCACTATGCAAGACGGGTGGATTACATCGAGCTGACATTGGTCCCAGAATTTGAGAAGACCTTTGTTCAAGCAATGTGGATTCCCAACATGAAGGATAAGTTTCCGAATCTCGCGCATCTTCTTCCAGAGATGAAGGTTTAGGTGAAGGTAACGGTGACGAAGCCGGTTTCGTGTTTCGTAAAAGGGGTTACGTGCCTGAACGCCAGAGTGCTTGATCAAATGCATTGGGCAAATAAGAGTTTCGGCACGTAGGCGTGAAGTTCTTAAGCCGAACAACGTTACCGAATGACGAAACGGGCATCGTTGCCCAAACCGTTACCAGGGGAAATTATTTCTAACGCTGGGCTCTATGCACTTTGCTGAGCTTTTGGAAAGGAGGTTTTAAAGAAATGTTTAAATACCAGGCGAAGCAGAAGGTTTGCAACATTGGTGGTATCAAGGTAGGAGGACAGTTAGGTGAGAACCCTCCTCTCCTGATTGGCAATATGTTTCAAAAGGGTGATTTGATTTTGGAGGACAGAAAAGGGGGGAAGTTTAATCGGAAGGCAGCCGAAGAGCGAATCCATGAATTAGAGAACATTTCTCGAGAGACAGGAGTTCCCTGTTTGGTTGCGATGGTGGCCAATTCTGAGGAGGAAGTAAAAGGCTATATCGATTTTTTTACGAGCGTGACGGAGATGCCCTTTGCCATTGATATCTGGCAGCAGAAAACGAGGTTGGCCGCAGCCCGTTATATTGCCAAGCGAGGCCTTCAGGCTCGCGCCCTATACAACAGCATCACCCCGTGGGATGAAGATATTCAGGCTCAAATATCAGAGCTCAAGGATTTGGGTATCAAACATGTGGTCATCCAGGTCTTTGATATGGAGGATAAGAAACCGACAGGGAGAGTCAAGTCATTGAAAAATTTACTTCCCCTGGTGGAGAAAGGAGACTTTGAAAGCCTTCTGATTGATACGGCAGTGATGAATCTGCCAGCAACGACCTTCTCCCTGGTGGCCAATACACTCATTAAGAACGAGTTTGGTTTCCCAGTGGGTTTTGCACCCTCCAATGGAACCTACATGTGGAGAAAGGCAGCGGGTGAGCAGGGAAAGGATAAGTTTCCAGCGATCGATGCAGGTGTTCATGCGATCTCCGCTTTGGCCAGCGATTTCCTTTTCTATGGACCATTGACGGGTACCAGCCGAGTTTTCCCGGCTGTGGCAGCAGCCAGTAGTATGATGGCAGCTCTGGCTTTCAATGAGGGCGCTCTTTTACCCACGGGAAATCACCCTTTGAATCTTTTATTTCCCGATGTGGTCAAACAATTTGCAGCAGAAAGCTCAACGGCTATTACTCCCCAACAATGAGCATTGATGAATCCCCACTCCCCCCCTTTAGAAAAGGGGGGTTAGGAGGGATTTGAAAGGAGAAAAATAAGATGGCAACGAATCTAAGTCCGAGAGAAGGAGTCCTCAAATTCTTTAGAAAGGAAAAATTGGATTATATTCCGCTTTTCAGTGGTATGGGGAATATTACGGTTCATGGATTAGAGAAATATGGCTGGAAATTTCCAGAGATCCACACCGATGCTCGCAAAATGGCCAACATGGCTGCCTCCAGTTTCCAGCTCTTTGGTTTTCCCTGTGCGGTGGTACCTTTTGATATGGGGGTGGAGGCTGAGGTTCTGGGGAGTAAAGTGAATTACTATGCTCACGCTGCAGACATCCTCTATCCCACAATCATCGAGCATCCAGCTGAAAAGGTGGAAGATCTGAACATTCAAGTTCCTTCAGATTTGGCTAAGGCGGGAAGAATCCCTGTGGTGACAGAAGCGCTCCGCCTGTTGAAACAAGAGGTAGGTAACCAGATACCCATCGGTGCCTGGGTTCTGGGCCCCTATACGTTAGCCGGACAGTTGGTTGACCTTTCTCAACTTGCCAAGGCGGCTTTTAAAAAGACAGAAATGGTCAGAAATGTCCTCGACAAGTTGGCCGGAGTACTTATCCAGATCATCAAGGTCTATCGAGAAGCCGGGGCGGATTATATCACGGTCCGTGAGATGGGGGCTGGTCCTGATATATTAAGCCCTCGTATGTTTGAGTCCTTGGTGCGACCTCCCCTGAAGAAAATATTCGATGGAATTGCATCACCTAAGATCCTTCATATCTGTGGCGACACGAATGCGATCGTTGATCAGATGATTCTCTGCGGAGCAGATGCCATCAGCGTAGAGAAAAAGAATAATGTGATTGAATCCAGAAAGAAATTAGGTTCCGATGTTTTGATCTTTGGAGAGTTGGATGCTTATGGGGTCTTATCGATGGGGAAGCCTGAGGATGTGGATAAGGCTGTGAAGGAAGCGGTGGATCGAGGGGTCAATGCCATCTGGCCCGGCTGCGATATGTGGCCAGTCGTGCCCAAAGAAAATATGGAGACTCTTGTCGCGGCTGCCAAAAAATATGGCAAGCTCAATTAGAGTCATGTGAAACAACGGGTTGACTTTTTTAACATCGAAGTTTATCATGGGCATGCTTTTGCAAAGGAGGTGGTTCTTGATAAAATGGAGAGGTTCAGTTGACATTCTTTAAGCGATCACGGTTTCAAAGGAGGTCCCAAATTGAAAGCTAAAAAAGAAATAAAGAAAGGGAAAGCGGTTAAAGCGGTCAGAACTGACAAAAAAGAAAGAATCTTAAAAGAATTGAAATCAATCGTCGGAGAAAAAAACGCCACAGCAGATCAACATATCCTCTATGCCTACTCCTATGATATGTCCTTTGTCACTCCCAAGTTGCCTGACTATGTGGTGATGGTTCACACCGTAGAAGAGATACAAAAGATTTTAAAATTTGCCAATAAGGAAAAAATTCCAGTGATACCCTATACATCAGGAACCAATATTGGAGGTTTGTGTATTCCTGAGCACGGGGGGATCATTTTGGATTTTAAAAAGATGAATAAGATTATAAAGCTTGATCCCGAGGCTTTGTATGCCGTGATCGAACCGGGTGTCTCTCACGGTCAGTTAGCCGATGCCTTATACAAATATAACCTACGGTTCGGTTGGCCGGTGGGTCCGCCATCAGCCTCCGTTGCCTCTTGTGCCATATGTCACGGGATCGGCCACATGAATGCAAGGTACGGATTGAACAGCCAGGAGATTACAAGCATGGAAGTTGTTTTACCTACGGGGGAGCTCGTACGGGTCGGTTCCTGCGCCATCAATCCGGATGCCTGGCATAGTTGTTTACCCATGCCCCAGATGGATGGACTCTTTAAAGGTTGGTTGGGGTCGACGGGCATCGTAACCAAGCTTGGCATCGCTGTACATCATATACCCCCGCACTTAAAAATCTTTACCGTTTCTTGCGATCATGTGGATGACATGTATTCGTACATGCTCAACATGAGCAACTATGAAATCTGTGACGACCTCACCGCGGTCTCCTGGTGGTTATCACAGGTTCCCATTCCTTATCCCTATAAACCTAAGCCCGATAATGCCCCGGAGTGGTTTAGCTATGCCACCACTTTTTCCTTTACGGAAAAAGAAAAAGAGGCACGGACCGAAATCTGGGAAAAGGTCTTGGGGGAAGAGAAAAATAAGGGGACGAGCATCCAGGTGACCCATTATCCAGAAGAAGCGTTGAAAGCCAGAACGCAATTGCCCAGTCAGATTGTGGGTTCGACCAAGAACTACTGTAAGATGGCAGGAGGGGGAATTTCTTGGCCAGGGACCTTCACCCCTGCCAATCGTTGGGCTCCCATTTACAAAGAATGGAAAAAGATTATGATCGGTCACAATCTTTCTCCTTCTGTCAGAATGAGTATGTATCGGGGTGTTCATTACGGCATGCTGAGAGCGATGACTCCTTTTAATAAACAGAGTGCTAAGGAGACTGAGAATGCGAGACAAGCCATCGTTGAGTGTTTAAAGGTGGATCTCGATAATGGAGGCATGCCTTATAAACCTCCTGTGGACTTCGCCACGGAGATCAATAAACGGGCCCATCCGGGTTACCTCATGCTGATGAGACGGTTGAAAAAGTTTTTAGATCCAAATGATATCATGAACCCCGGGAAGTTGGGCATCTAAATCTATGGAAATAAAGGTTGAGGTTAAGGTTTAGGTTGAGATTAAATTTTCCTTTAACCTTAGCCTTGACCTGAACCTAATCTTGAATTTATTGATATGGAGGCTATCATGAAATGGAATATTCCCAATCTTAAAGAATTAGAAGATATCCTCTGGAGGTGCACGGCCTGTGGAACTTGTAAGGAGGCTTACGAGTATGGCCCACCGTCGGTGAGCAATCCCATTTGCCCTGCAGGAGAAGAATTTGGTTTTGAGGGATTTTTGTCCTCGAGAGGGAAAATTGCTTTTGCCAGAGGAATTCTAAGTGGAGACCTAAAGTGGAACGAAGCGCTGATCGATGCCATTTATAAATGCAATGTCTGCGGGGGGTGCCAGAGTCAATGCCAGCTCGATCATAAGCCCTTTATTCCAGAGATCATTGAAGCCATGAGGCGAAAGGCAGTTGGAGATGGCGTTGGGCCCATGCCGAAGCAGAAGGTGATTGCACAGTCCTTAAGTAGCTATGACAATCCCTATCAAGGACCACGTCGGGTGAGGTTGGATTGGACCAGGCCACTCAAGAAAGCGGGGAAGCCCGTCAAAGACATTTTGAAAGAACCCGCACCGATTCTTTATTATGTCGGGTGCACGGGGGGTTACAATGTTCCGGTAAGAGTGGTTCCACAAGCCACTGCCTCCATCTTCAATAAACTGGGACTTGACTTCGGTATTCTGGGTGAAAGTGAACTTTGTTGTGGGTCCACAGCGATGAGACTCGGTGATGTGGAAGCTTTTCAACGGATTGCGGAATCAAATTTAGAGTTGTTCAAAAAGTTACATAATGAAAAGGGAGTGAAGACAATCGTGACCTCTTGTGCCGGTTGTTACAGAGCTTTCATGAAGGATTATCCTATGGCTGAAGAGTATGGAAGAATGATGGAAGGAATCCGGGTCACTCACACCACTCAATTTTTATATGATCTGTGGACATCGGGGCAATTAAAATTTACAGAATCACTGCCCTGGAAAGTGACCTACCATGATCCCTGCCACGCCGGCCGACATCTCACGAAATTCATCGTCGATAAAGATGGATCACAGCTTTGGGCAGGTGCCTATATTAATTTAGATGAGAAGGATTGTCTCTTTGATACCCCGAGAGAACTTCTAAAGGCAATACCAGGGATCGATTTAAGAGAAATGAAGAGGATTAAGGCCAATTCCTACTGCTGCGGGGGCGGTGGCGGTGTCATGACCGGATATAATGATTGGGCGCAAAGAAATGCTGCCCTCAGAATCCAAGAAGGAATGGAAACAGGCGCACAACATATGGTTTCTATCTGCCCTTTCTGTCATTACAATCTCAACCAAGGGGCCCAGGGAATCGGAAGCAAGATGAAACTCTATGATCTGACGGAGCTGATCGATAAGGTTTTACCGGAAAAGGTTTCTTAAGTTATTAAGAGGAGCACATTATAGTTTACATTTGCCTCGGCAGGTCATTGCGAGGAGCGATAGTGACGAAGCAATCTCAAAACGAGATTGCCGCGCCCTTTGGGCTCGCAATGACACGTTTTAAGTGGTTCCAAATGTAACCTATTTTATGCTCCCAGTAATAAATCGAAAAAATAGAAGAAAGGGGGTGAGACGGGGTTGAAGAGGTGGGAAATGTTAAGCGTTTAACATTAAAAAAATAGGGAGGGGACTATGGAAATAAAAAAATCGAAGAAGAAAGTAGAAGGAATTTTGAAGAAAGAAATCTCACGTCGTGATTTCATCAAAACAACTGCCCTGGGTGCAGCGGGATTAAGCCTCAGTTCCTGGGCCCCCGTTCCTTTCACCTACGGAGCGGAACCACCAATCAGAATTGGAATGTTCCAGGAGTATACTGTTTTTGCTACGGAATATGGATATTGGCTGGGGAAGGTGGGCAAGGCAGCCATAGCCAAGATCAATGCCGAAGGAGGTATTGCAGGTCGGAAATTGGAATTGCACGAATATGATACGAAGGCTAACCCGGCCTGGTCAGCAAGCATGTGCAAAAAAATGATCCTCGAAGATAAAGTAGATTTAATCATGGGGTCAATCCATTCCGGAGTTCATAATGCCTGTTTTCCTCTTATCAAACAATACAAGATCCCATTATTCAGTGGTGGTTCAATGACCTATGAGTTTACAGGGAAGGATTCTCTTTCTCTCCACGGCGGATATTATATTCGCAACCATTCCCATGCGAGGTCGCAGGCTGTTGCCGCCTGGAAATTTGGCTTTGATAATCTGGGTAAGAAATGGACGTTCCTCAACGCCGATTATGCATGGGGTCACTCCCTGGCAAGAGAATTTGGAAACCGTGTTCGGGCAGCAGGGGGGAAAACCCAGGACATTTTTGCTCCACCAGCTACTCAGGATTTTGTTCCCTTCCTGCAAAAAGTGGATCCGGATACGGAAGTTCTGTTTACCGCTTTCTTAGGATCTGCGGGTTTAGGGGTGTTGAGGCAGACCGTTGAAGTGGGCCTTCATAAACGTCTCCAGAGATTTACGGTGATTTGCTGCACAGAAGGTATCGGTCAGGAGGTGGTTGGAAAAGAATCCGTAGGGGCCTACTATATTGAATACCATCCTCGCCACCTCGATCAGCTTCCTAAAGAACTTCATCCTTACGAGATCGCCTATCGCAAAGCCTGTGGTGTGGACGATGACGGAAGAGAAGTTGGGAATCCAAAGGTCACCATTGCAGGCTCCCATATGTATTCTATGTGGATTTATCCGTATATGATCAAATTGGGCATCGAGCAGACCGGCTGGAAGGACGGTAAAAAGAATACGGATCTCATCAAGGCCATTTCCAGCTTAAAACTGAAGGCTGGCCCATGGTGTCCGGTGGGTGACCTCAACATGAGGGAACAAGATCATCAGGGTTTCAACGACTTTTATATTTCGAGAGTTGAACCCGATCTCAAGCTGAAAGTCATTGAGCGTATTCCTAAAGAGAAGGCCATGTACGATCCGGAAGTGGATTTAAGGACAATGGCTTAAGCACAACGGTTTTACATCTGAAGCCCCTCCCTTTGTTTCTAATCGAAGGATAAAAAGGGAGGGGCTTCGATTAAAACTCATTTTAAATAAAATTTACATAACGGGTTTGTCACGTGCGAACCATTAAATTTACCCATTTCCTCCCCCTTGATGGGGGAGGATTGAGGTGGGGGTGGAAATCGTATGGCCTCCTCACCCTGGCCCTCTCCCGCCTGGGGGAGAGGGTAATGGCGGGGTTATTTTCAATGTAAGAGGAAAAGATTCGTGATTTCCAATTTGGCCGTTGCCATTTTGAATGGAATTGTTTGGGGTTTGATCATGGCCCTCATCGCCTTAGGTTTAAACATGATCTTCGGCCTCCTCCATATTATCAATATGGCCCATGGAGCCCTCTATATGTTGGGGGCGGTGGTGGCCTGGTATGTCATTGAGTTGACCGGAAATTTTTGGATTGGACTGATGGTTGCTCCTCTATGTGTAGGCTTCATCGGTTTGATCATAGAGAGGGGACTGATCAGGACGATCGAAGATAAACCTATCACTACCATCATCTGCACCTTTGGTTTGATGCTTGCAGTTCAACAATTGGTACTGATGATCTTTGGAGGATCCCCCAGAAGAATATCTCCACCGATTGCTTACCGTTTTCCGCTCTTCGAATTACAGTATCCGGCCATGCGCATTATGATTGCTTTGATCTCTATTGCGATGATGATCGGTCTCTGGATTTTCTTAAGAAAAACGAAGTATGGGCTCTGGATGAGGGCCGTGGTGCAAGATAGGGAGATGGCTGTTGGCTTAGGGATTCCAGTTAACAAGGTCTATATGTGGACATTTGTTTTGGGATCGGCCCTGGCCGCCTTTTCGGGGGTTTTGGCTGCTCCCATTGTTTCCGTTGAATTCATGATGGGACGGGAAGTCCTCATCATGGCATTCATCATTGTGATCGTGGGCGGGATGGGGAATCTCGAGGGTTCGGTGATCGCTGCCATTATGATCTCCTTAATCCAGGGAGTAGGGGCCCTTTTTGTTCCTCCCTCCATTGCGACGGTATTCGCTCTGGCATTTATGATTATTGTTCTATTATTCCGGCCTCAAGGACTGTTTGGAGAATAAATCGTGTTCCTTCAAAAAGGGAAGTCTTTTGGTTTCATTTTGGTTTTCATCCTCATTCTCTTGGGATTGATCGTTGTACCCTTTTTCGCTGATCTTTTCTATCAAACTTTCTTGACAGAGCTTTTTGTTTGGATTTTGTTTGCTATCTCTTTTGACCTAATTTTTGGATATACCGGACTTTTAAGTTTTGGACAGGCTCTCTTTTTTGGCCTGGGGGGCTATACCGTCACCATCCTCATACGGAAATTTGGCTTGAATACGGAACTAAGCCTTTTCCTCTCCATCATCATTCCCATTCTCTTTGCCTGGTTTGTAGGATATTTTTCGGTGAAGTTAACCGGAATCCATTTTGTCATTATCACGATCATCTTTGCTATCATTGGAAATATCATCGGAGATACCTGGACCTCCTTTACCGGTGGGGCGGATGGTCTCACTTTTTCGCCTCCTCCTTTCCGTCTGGGATTGTTCCAAATAGACTTAATGGATATCAAGGGAAACTATTACTTCGTTTTGACGATTGTCGCCATTTCTTTCCTCTTTTTGAGAAGAATGATCCAATCTCCTCTGGGTAAGGTATTTATATCGATACGAGAAAACGAGGAGAGGGCTCGACTCATCGGTTATAATACCCAGCGATATAAGCTCATCGCCTTTATGATTGCGGGTGGCTTGAGTGGATTAGCCGGAGGACTTTACAGCCTGACCCTAAAGTATGCATCAGCCGGATATCTCCACTGGTCGGTTTCAGGGCATGCCGTCGTATATACGATCGTTGGAGGCATGGGAACATTAATAGGACCAGCATTAGGTGCTGGTATTGTCATGTCTTTGGAGCATTACCTGATCAATTTTCTTCAGGCGACAGACCTTGTGGTAGGAATCGTTTTGGTCGCCATGGTCCTCATGGCTCCTAAGGGACTTGTGGGTCTCATCCAATCAAGGCTGAAAAGAGGGGAAACGAATGCCTGAAAAGAATGAAATCATCCTTGAATTGAAAGAGGTGAACAAGTCTTTTGGTGGGCTATTAGCTGTTAACAAAGTCAACCTTTCTGTAAGCAAAGGGGAACTCCGGGCCCTGATAGGACCCAATGGAGCCGGTAAGACAACCCTTCTCAATTTGATCAATGGGACACTTCCTGTCTCGGGGGGACAAGTCTTTTTTAAAAGGAAAGAGATTACCAATCTTACCCCCCACCGAATCTCTCATATCGGCATTGCCAGGACTTTACAAATCACAAGTCTCTTTTCCGGTTTGACCGTCTATGAAAATATCTGGACTGCTGTCCAATCACGGAAAAAATTCTTCAACCCTTTTATACGAGCATTAAAATGGCAGGATGTGAAGGAAAAAACAGAGTCGATGTTAGAGCTTACGGGATTTAAAGATAAAGCCCATTTAATATGTTCCGAGTTGTCCTATGGGGATCAACGCATCTTGGAGATGGGAATCGCCTTAAGCACAGAACCTGACCTTCTTCTGCTTGACGAACCCACGGCCGGGCTGAACAGTCAGGAATCCATAGCTCTGGTCAAGAAAATGAGGAGCATGCTTTCAGGGCAAACCATCATCTTAGTGGAACATGACATGGGAGTGGTCATGGAATTGGCGGACAACATCTCTGTTCTTCATTATGGTTCCATTCTGGCAGAGGGTCCTCCGGCTGAGATCAAAGAAAACGAAGAGGTGAAGAAGGTGTATTTGGGTAGCGAACATGCTTAAGATGAAAAATCTAAATTGCAGCTATGGGGAATGCAAGGTATTACATGATACGACCTTAGACGTAGATGAGGGAAAGTTGATTGGCCTGATTGGTAGAAATGGGGTCGGGAAAACGACGACTCTCAAATCCATCATGGGGCTGGTGCCCCACAAAAGTGGATCGATCCATTTTTATGAAGCCAATCTATCCCACATCTCCCCTTATCAGATCCCTCGCATGGGCATTTCCTATATGCCTCAAGGCAGACACCTCTTTCCTAAGCTGACCGTCATGGAGAACTTGAAGATTCCTGTTGTCAAGGGAGAATTGGATAAAAGAGTCCTCGAAGAGATCTTCGAATATTTTCCAAGGTTGAAGGAACGGCTCAACCAGAAAGCAGGGACCCTTTCCGGAGGAGAGCAACAGATGCTTGCCGTGGGCCGTGCTTTGATCACCAAGCCCAAGATGATGCTGATGGATGAGCCCATGGAAGGATTGATGCCATTATTGGTCAAATTGATCGCAGAAACCGTGAAAGCAATTAATGAAAAAGGGACCACCATTCTGCTGGTGGAACAGAATCTGAAAACCATTAAGAGTATCTGCCAAGGGATCTATATTATGGAGAAGGGTTCCATTGTTTATCAGGGAACACCTTCAGAGTTAGAAGGGGCTATGGATATCCAGGAGCGTTATCTCAGTGTCAAGGTCTAAATTTGAGATTTTTAGAAGGGCCAAAAATCTCTGATTACACAGATTTTTTTACCAATCCTGAAGATCTTCCTCTCCAGTCTGCTCCTACTTTCGAATCCGGTTTCGGTGAGTGAGGGAGCAGATTACGAAACAGTCAACTATAAAGGCCAAAAGTTATCCATCCTCAGGGATTCTCTAACCCAAGCTCCTGTGATCATCCGGGGATTCGATTCAAACCTATTGGAAATTAAAAATTTCTCTAAGTTATCCAGAGAAGAGATCACCCATACGGGTCCTATCCTGGTCAATAAATATAAATCGTTACTTCAAATTGAGCCTGATCAATTGAAGCTAAAAGGGGCTGAAAAAATAGGAGATACTTGGTATGTAAGTTACTGGCAGACCTTTCATGGTGTGATCATTTATGAATCTTCTCTTGGATATTCTATTGATTCCCGGGGAAAGATCAAATCGATGGGGGCCTTACTCTACCCCCGTGTTCAAGCGCCGGTTGCCTCCAAGGTAAGCCATGAAGAAGCGCTTAAAATTGGTCAGAGCAAAGTTAAAGACTTTAAAAAATTAAAATGTTTCCTTTTAGCTGAGTCCATCCTCATCTATCCGGTGAAAAAGAAAAGTTCGATTGACTATTATCGGGTCTATGCCTTTAATTTTTTCCCCCAGGAAGCTCTTCACCCAGCCTCTGTCGTTGGCGGTTGGGCTGTGTTTATCGATACGCAAACCGGCAAGAAAGTCTTATATGAAGAACTCCTCAAGCCATTAGGATGCTGCATTCCCGAAGACTGGGTTCCTCCTAAGTTGGAGGATTTGAAACCAAAGTGGTAACCCCCCTCTATTCCCCCCTTA
>Ga0163209_1000476_pt1 | contig 17331 bp, 6 predicted proteins | sample Kivu_160m_FD_113538 | JGI IMG/M metagenome (GOLD analysis project Ga0163209, IMG submission 113538) | Freshwater microbial communities from Lake Kivu, Western Province, Rwanda to study Microbial Dark Matter (Phase II) - Kivu_160m | ecosystem: Environmental > Aquatic > Freshwater > Lake ...
CGGGCTGCAGGGAGAACCCATGCTGCCATACCGGCAGGTGGCGCTGATGCTGCCTCCCGGGGAAAAGGCCGTCTCCATGCAGATCATCGGGGAAGAGCTCACCAACGTCCCGGGAAGCTTTGATATCTTCCCTCAACAGCCTATGCAACCGATTTCGAAGGGTCCCGACGGGCGCTTCCTGAAAAACGAAGCCATTTACAGCGCGGATGTCAGTTATCCCGCCAACCCGGCCGGGAACCTGATCAATTCATACCTGAACGGTTATTCGTTCGCCCTTTCAACCTTCACCCCAGTGATGATCAACCCGGCGAAAAAGACCTTTTCCTATTACCGGAAAGTGACAGTGAGGATCGTTACGGAACCGGACGATCAGGCAACCACAGCCTTGAATAACCTTACTGCATCAGCCGACGCTTTCAAGCGGGTACGGCTCTTCGCCCAGAACCCGGAGATGATGTCCGGCTACCAGGCCAAAAGCATGTTAAAGACGGACTACGATATCCTGATCATTACCCCTTCCCAGTTCCAGAACGGGTTCCAGGACCTGATGACCTGCTATGCCGGCAGGGGGATGACCTCTCAGATCGCCACCACCGAAACGATCCTGGCAAATTCGTCAGGGCAGGACCTTCCCGAAAAGATACGTAATTACATCATCGCCGAGTATCAGAACAGCGGCATCGGGCAGGTCATCCTGGGCGGTGATAATGAACTTGTTCCTCACAGGGGGTTGTATTGCTATGTGAATTCAGCAGGGACGCCCTATATTGATAACGATATTCCAGCCGACATTTATTTTTCAGCCCTCGATGGCAACTGGAATACCGATGGCGACGAAAAGTGGGGCGAGCCGGGCGAAGACGACCTCCTGCCCGAACTTTCGGTCGGGCGTATGTCGTTCAGCAATACTTCGGAACAGTCGAACATGATTCATAAATCGGTATATTACCAGCTTTATCCCGTTGCCGAGGAGATGAAAAAACCGTTGCTGGTCGGCGAATGGCTTTACTCCGGACCCGACACCTACGGTTCCGATTATCTTGAACTGCTCGTGGACGACCATACCGACAACGGTTATTTTACCCATGGAATCCCCTCCTCGATCAACACGATCACACGCCTGTATGATGACAACACCGGGTACAATCTGTTTGACCTGCTGGTGAACATCAATTCGGGCAAATCGTTCATTCATCACAGCGGCCACGCCAATTCAGGGTACATGATGCTGCTCGCCTACAACGATGTCACCAACCAGACCTTCACCAACATTAACGGGGTGACGCACAACTACCAGCTGATGTACACGCATGGCTGCATCTGCGGCGCTTTCGACGCATCCGACTGCATCGCCGAGCACGCCACGGCCATCGCCAACTGGCTCGTCGGAGGCGTGTTCAATTCCCGTTACGGATGGTTTAATCAGGGGCAAACGGAAGGCCCGTCGGCGCACCTGCACCGCGAATTCGTCAGCGCCCTCTATCACCCCAATCCCGATTCTGCCTTCCGGCAGCTCGGCTCGGCGCATGCCATGTCGAAGATCAAGACTGCCCCGTGGGTGGGCCTTCCCGGCGAGTTCGAGCCGGGAGCACAGCGTTGGTGCCATTATGACTGCAATGTTCTTGGCGACCCCGCCCTGAAGATATGGATCGACAATCCCAATGTCGGCATGGCTGAAGCCGGGAGCCTGCATGCCTGCTCCCTGTCGCCGAATCCCTGCAGGGACCAGGTTACACTCACTTACGACATCCCGGGGAATAGCGACGTCAGGATGACGCTGCTCAACTCCCTGGGCCAGCGGGTGCTGTCGACTGCCTACCCTGCTCAGATGACCGGCCCCCATTCGGCCGTCATCAACCTGGCCGGGCTTCCCGACGGGATTTATTTCTGCCGCCTGGAGACTGAAAACACATCAATGGTTAAAAAACTGATCGTATCAAAATGAAAAAAACACTCGCCCTCTTCGTTTTACTTTGCATTGCCGGCCCGGGGCTGGTTGCCCAGCAATACCATTATGCGGATGTGACCGGCAATCCCGGTTTCAGCCTGAGATCGTCGGATGTCTCCTCCGTCAGCATCCGTTTCGCCGTTCCCACCTTTACGATGGATGACGTGACGGCGGAAGGCGCTACGATGAGGCACATCAGCATACCCGGGAGCTTCCTGCCCGGCGAAGAGGGGATGCCTGACCTGCCGGGAAGCGGCAGGTACATCGCCATCCCCACCGGCGCCATTCCGCGGGTGCAGATCCTATCCATGAAACAGGAAGTCCTGCACAACATCGATATTGCGCCGGCACCCAGGATCCCGACTGACCACCAGCCCGATTTCCCGCTGCAAAAGAACCGGACAGCATACAGCGCCAACGCATTTTTCCCGGAATCGCCGGTGAAGCTGTCGGAGGTGCAGAACATCCGCGGCGTGGACGTGGTGATCCTCGGCATCACCCCGTTCCAGTACAACCCGGTGACCAGGGAACTCATCGTTTACAAGGAACTGGAGGTGCAGGTCACCTTTGAAGGAGGGAACGGACAATTCGGCGATCCCGCCTACCGCAGCCGCTGGTGGGATCCCATCATGGAGGACCAAATCCTCAACAACGGCTCGCTTCCTGTCATTGATTATGATAAAAGGGTAGAAACCCGGACTAATGCCCCGGCCACAAACGAATGCGAGTATATCATCATTTCCCCCACCGGGCCCGAGTTCCTGGCCTGGGCCGATACGATCCGTAAATTCCGAAGCCAGCAGGGGATCCTGACCAGGATTTTCACATTGACTGAAGTGGGCGGGAACACTGTCAACGCCATCGAATCCTTCATCAACAACGCTTACAATGGCTGGACCATCAAGCCGGTGGCCTGCCTTCTGCTGGCCGACTACGGGTCGGACGCGACAAAGAACATCATCACGCAACTGTACAACGACCACCCGGATGGCTACAACCCATATGCCAGCGACAACAAGTATGCTGACGTCAACGGCGACGAGATGCCGGATGTCGTCTTTTCCCGCATATTGGCCAACAACGAATCCCAGTTGCAGGTACTGATCACCAAGTTCCTCGATAATGAACGGAATCCGACTTCCGATCCGCTGTTCTATGACAAGCCCATCTCGGCGCTCGGCTGGCAGACCGAACGCTGGTTCCAACTCTGTGCCGAGATCGTGGGGGGATATTTCAGGAACCACCTTGGCAAACACCCGCGCAGGATCAACGCGATCTATGATGGCTCGCCCGGGAGCATTTGGTCCTCTGCATCCAACACCAGTACGATCGTCAACTATTTTGGCCCCAACGGCCTGGGCTATATTCCGGCAACCCCCGCCGTACTGGGCGGATGGAGCGGCGGCAATGCCACCAAGATCAACAACGCGATCGACTCCGGCGCCTTCATGCTGGTTCACCGCGACCACGGCTCTTACTCCGGCTGGGGAGAACCCGACTACAGTAGTTCCAACATCGCCCAACTGGACAATACGGCCCTTCCGTTCGTCTTCTCCATCAACTGCCAGACGGGGGCCTATCACAAGTCTGCCGATTGTTTTGCGGAGAAATTCATCCGGCACACCAAGAACGGACACAATGCTGGAGCGCTTGGCATGGTGTGCCCGTCAGAGGTATCCTACTCTTTCGTGAATGATACTTTTGTGTGGGGGATGTTCGACAATATGTTCCCTGATTTCATGCCACTCTACGGCACCACTCCTCCATCCAGAGGCGTCCTCCCTGCATTCGGAAACGCAGCCGCGAAATATTTCCTGAAACTGTCCAACTGGCCCGGGGGCGCCAGCAGCGTCAAGACCGTCACCTACCGGCTTTTCCATATGCTCGGCGAGGCTTTCCAGACGGTCTATACCGAAGTCCCGCAACCTTTGACGGTCGTTCATGACACAGTCATTGCTTACGGCAGCCTGCTCTTCCCGATCCGGGCCGATGCGAATGCGCTGATCGCCCTGACGGTGAACGATGAGATCATCGCCACCGCTACCGGGACAGGAGCGCCGGTTGATATCACGCTGCCACAACTTGAGGTAGGTGTTAACGTTCTTGTCACCGTCACCAAGCAGAATTATTACCGGTACAGCGCCAATGTTCCGGTGATCTCTACGGCGCTCGAAGCCAAATTCAAATCAAACGCGACAGAAATCTGCAGCGGCTCGGTCGTGGATTATACCGATCTTTCAACAGGTAACCCGGTGGCCTGGTCGTGGGTTTTCGAAGGCGCTACCCCGTCAGCCTCGAACCAGCGCAATCCCTCCGGCATCGTTTATGACCTTACCGGGAGCCACGACGTGACCCTGACGGTGTATGATGCAACGGGAGATTCAATGACGCTGGTGAAGCCGGGATACATCGCCGTTGATGCCATTCCGCTGGCCGACTTTGCCGACATTACCGGCTGCAAAGGGGTCCCGGTGAACTTCACCGACCTCTCGGGAGCAAACGGCGGGACCATCACCGCATGGCTGTGGAACTTCAGCGACCCCTCCTCGGGCGTGGCCAACACATCTACCGACCAGAACCCTTCCCACGTCTTCACCAACCCCGGCACTTACAATGTTTCGCTGAAAGTGACGCGGAACGGCGCCTGCACCGACATCACCCAGAAACCGATCGTGATCAATGCGATCCCGCTGAATGCGGCGACGCCGCAAGGCGCAACAACCCTTTGCAGAGGTACGGAGACCGCTACCTATACCACTCCCGGAGCCATGTGGGCCACATCATTTTCATGGCTGGTCACACCTCCTGAAGCCGGCGCCATCACCGGTACCGGCGTTACGGCAACATTAGCGCTGACTCCTGACTTTACAGGCAACCTCACCATCAAGGTGCAGGGTATCAATTCCTGCGGTACGGGCATTTACTCCCTTGAATTGCCGGTGACCGTTTTGGAGAAACCTGACGCCGGATTCGCGGATGCAGCAGGCTGCAGCGGACAGCCGGTTCAGTTCACCGATGCCAGCGTTTCCAACGGGACAACCATCACCGGTTGGAGCTGGGACTTCGGCGATCCGGGATCAGGAACGGCCAACACCGCTACCGGCCAGAATCCGGCGCACACCTTCAGCGCTCCCGGCAGCTTCCAGGTTTCGCTCATGGTAACGAGCAACGGGAACTGCACCGACACGGAGGTGAAGACGGTTGTCATCGGCGATGTCCCTGCCATGGCCGGCACACCACAGGGTGAGACCGCCCTTTGCAAGGATGCCGCCGGGATCTCTTACACGACCACCGAACTGACTGGCGTCACGGGATATGAATGGAGCGTAGATCCTTTCCAGGCAGCCACCGTTAACGGTTCCGGCGCCGCAGTGACCCTGTCGGCGACACCGGGCTTCACCGGCGCTTTCACAATAAAAGTCAGAGGGTTCAATACCTGCGGCAACGGCGTGATATCCGACGGACTGACCGTCGCCGTGAACGGCGCCCCTGAAGCGCCCGCCAGGCCTTCGGGACCCGCCCGGGTTGATGTGAATATTACCGGCCAGAGCGAATTCACCGTCACGGGTGTTTCCGATGCCGAAAGCTACGCCTGGACCCTGGCCCCTGAATCGGCGGGAACCATCGCCGGCAACGGAACAACGGCTGCCGCCAGCTGGAACACGACTTTCCGCGGACAGGCAAACGTCAACTTGAAAGCCATCGGCTCCTGCGGCGAAAGCGGGATCTCCGAAGCTCAGAACGTCGAAATCTACTCTTCACTGGGGATCTCCGAGAACGGCAATCTCAGCATCAGCGTCTTCCCGAACCCCGGCGACGGTCAGTTCAGTCTCGATATCACCTCCGGAAGATCATCCGCCCTCACCCTGCGTGTTTACAACGCGCTCGGAGCTATGGTGTACAGCGAATCGGGAGTGAAGTTCAACGGGACGGTCCGCAAGACCATCGACCTCTCCAGCCTCGCAAACGGCGTCTATCACCTCCGGATCGAAGGAGAGGGATTGCCGCGGAGTATCAGGCTGGTGAAGGAATAACCTGGCCATTAGCCATTGGCCATTGGGGAACAGGTATCCGGATGGACCGGTATGTGTTGATGTTTTGATTTCCTGGATTTTTTTCTTGGATTTTTTTCCCGGTTATTCTACCTTTAGGGGCTAATAATTCCCCTTCCCATGAAAAAGATCATTATTGCGTTCATCGCACTCGCCGGGGTGGCCTGTCCGCTCATGGCCCAGTGGAACACGGATCCCGCCGTCAACACATTTGTCGCAGGGTCGCAGGAGGACCGGCTTTACCCTCAGATCGCCATAACCCCCCAGGGGAATTTCTTCGTCTCCAACTGGCATGCCGTTCCCGACACCAACATCAATTTCAACATGTGGCTCCAACTGGTCGATGCCAACGGGTACCCTAAATGGGGTACCGACGGGATCCAGATCAGCCGCAACCCAAGCAGGTCGTGGATCTCCTATTACGGAATGGCCGTGGATACGGCGGGCAGGGCCGTTATCGCCATTGAAGATTACCACGGAAATACCGGGCACAGTCATGTCTCCATCTATTCCCGCGACCAGAACGGCCATCCCGTATGGGACAGCGCAGGGATCCAGTTGTATTACGGCGACAACGACTCCTATTCTCCAAACATCGGACTGACCCGGAAGAACAACTCGATCGTTACCTGGATCGTCAATCTGGCAGTGAACGACCAGGAAAAGAATTTCATCCTCTTCGGAAAGTACTCGCCCACCGGAGAGGCGTTATGGAGCAATCCGAAAGGGATCCCGGGCGACGACAGCACCACCATGTTCTCCTGGGTCACGCCGGTCGGGCAGGATGATTTCATCCTTTTCTGGCTTCACAAATATTATGTGCATTCGGGAATGGGCGGAATGTGGTACACCTATATCCTGGCCCAGCGGTATGACCCCGACGGCAACACGGTATGGCCCCAGCCGGCCCGGATCTGCGACCTGGGAGACTCCGCCAACAGGGTTGTCGGTTTTTTAAGGCTTACCCCGGTGGTGGATCCGGACGACGGCGTTTACATCGCCTGGTTTGATGACCGGTACCAGACGGATTATTTCAATATCTATATCCAGCATGTTGATGTCAACGGCAACCTGCGCTGGGCACAGAACGGGATCCCCGTCTCTCCCTATAATGAAGGGTTCAACCGGTATGAGCCATACATAGCGCTCGATACCCTGAACGGGCAGCTTACCGTTTTCTGGAGCGAAGACCGCGATGTGGGCATTTACCTGGCCTCCGGGATCTGCGGACAGAAGTTCGACCCGGCCGGGAACCTCCTCTGGGGGGATTCGACCAGGATCATCCGTCCGTTTTCGCTGGATTCCAGCTACTTCGCCATGTACGCGGATATCATACCTCCGCACGATACCTACCTGCAGTTCGCCGCAACGATCGATTCGATCATCGGCCCCGATACGATCCTCATCTCACAATTGTTCGGCACCCGGCTGAACAGCGACGGGATCCCGCAATGGTCGCCGCCCATCAAAGGGATCTCGCTCACCGCTGCGGCCAAGTACCATCCGATGACCATTTCGGCGCCCGGACTGATGCACGTGACCGCCTGGTCGGAGAACCGCGATTCGCTGTTCGCTTCCTACGGCTCTATCTACGTTCAAAATATCCTGTACGACGGGAATATCGGGCCGGTGGGCGTTAAAGAGCCGGCAGTTCCCGCGAACAGCGCGCGCATCTATCCGAATCCCGCGACGAAAGATGCCTGGCTCCGGTGCGACCTCGAAGGACTGGCCGTCATCACCATCCTGGGACTGAACGGACAACCGGTGGCTGAATTGGGAACGGTTCACCTGTCGCCCGGCCAACCCTTCAGGATCGGCACCGGCGACCTCCGCCCGGGGCTGTACCTCGTCAGGATCACCACGGCGGAAAAAACCGTTACCCTGAAACTGATAACAGCGCTGTAACATAACAATTATCCATAAATAATTGATCCTAAGCGCACTAAGTGCCTAAGTGGTTTGTTTTTACTTTCCCGGCGCTCAAGATTTCAAATGGTATTCACAGTTGAAGCTCAATGCGGCCTCAGGCAAGCTCAAGTCAGAAATAGCCGAATGCCTGCAATTGGTCACGACCACACATTTTCCCTTCACCCCTCCCCCTCATTCTTTCGTCCGCTTGTCCGCTTGTTTTACTATATTTGTGCAAGGGAAATGAATACTTGTGGCGATTATTCCACATTTCAGGAGGATAACCGGAATGCGGATATCGATTCATTGGCCTCAATTGGTATGAAAAATAAAAGGTTGCATAAAGTCTTCGGAAATGATTATCTTTGCTTTGATATGAATAGGTAATGATAGAGAAAATAGAATCGGAAAATGTTGAAAAGTTTGTAAATCATTGGATTGGAAGCTCTGATAGAGATTTTAATACAATGAACAACCTTTATAATTCCAGAGATTATAGTTGGTCTTTGTTTATAGGCCATCTGGTTATAGAGAAACTATTTAAAGCGTTGTTTATCAAAACAAAACATCAACATCCAATACCAATTCATGACTTAACAAGGCTTGCTGATAAATGCGGAATAGATTGTTCTGAAGAGGTATATAATTTGCTTGATACGATCACTACCTTTAATATTAATGCAAGATATGAGGACGTTAAACAAGCTTTTTATTTGAAATGCACCGATCAATTTACTTCAGAATGGATTAAACACATATCAGAATTGAGACAATGGATAAAGTCACAGCTTTAAATATTGTAACCGATTATCTAAAAGCGATTCCGCGAGATAAATATGATTTATTAAAAGCATATTTGTTTGGCTCTTATGCAAGGAATAATCAAAATGAAGATAGCGATATTGATATTGCCTTAGTTATCAAGGATCTATCAGATCCTTATCTTGCCCAAATTGAACTTATGAAACTGCGGAGAAAATTTGACCTTCGCATTGAACCACATCCTTTTCAAGAGAGTGATTTTTCCTCACAGAATCCAATTGCTTTTGAAATTTTAAAGTACGGGCAAGAAATAGCAGTTAAATGACCAAATGAGGTCAACATGCCGCTAAAACACAACAAACAAGCAGTTGCTGTTTTCTTCAAACCATTATCGTTTGCTGTGTTTAACGGCCAGCCGTAGGCCAGAAACGGGATGATGGTGATTAAATCAAATGGAGAAAGTATTAGAGAAAACAATAAAAGAAAGCGAACTACAAAAACGAGTCAAATGATACAGATGATGGTTTACCGGATTTCATGAGCCCAACTAATTGACCCTCAGCACCTTAAGTGCCTGAGTGGTTTTCTTTTCCCATCCCGGCGCACCAAGATTTCAGATTTTATACACAACGCGTCAGATTTTCTCAGCCGCTTTGTTAAATTTGGGCGCCTGTCTTAAACTTTGCAACGCTGACCCGAGAGATGACCCGGACGACAGTGTGTTTGTCTGCTATTTTCTTTTTGGCCGCCGGCCTGACCTGTGAAGCGCAGCACGGCGATCCCACCCGGCTGAAGGCGGAACGGTTCATCCTCGAGTATATGTACCTGTCGCGCCTCGGACCCGGGTACGCGAGAGACATGAACGACGAGACCGCGCAGCAATTCCGCGCGCTGTTCAGCCCGGATGCGCTACTCCGCTGGGACCTCAACCGGTCGCCCGCCGGCACGATTGACCATCTGCTCACCCCGGGAGAATATACTGATCTTGCCCGGGAAACCTACGATTTACGCCAGCCGGTGCTGCTTTTCGGAGAGCCGCGTATCAGGCTTTTCGAAGGAGGGAAGTCTGCGACCATCTACCTGCGGAAGCTGAACATCATCATGTCGCCCGACGACCGCCCCCTGTATGCGAACCGGATAGACCTGCAGGTCTCGGCGAACCTCGCCGCCGGAAGACCGTTGATAACGGACATTTCAAAAGACATACGGCCGCCGGTGATCCGCAGTCTTTTCTTCTCGCTCAATTTCCCCGCGTATTCCAGCGCGCCGGCAGCCGTCGCGCAAAGCCCCTGCCTGGCAGGCGCCTCCGGCGTGGAATTTACACGGGTGGAGGTGAAAACCGGGAAAGCAATGGAAGCCGGCATGGGTCTTGACCTGAACCTGAACAGAAACGAAAAGAATATCCTTATCTTCTCAACAGGCATCTGTTATTCCCAGTTCCCGGTCTTCTCCAAAGTGACGGGATATTCCCTGGGCATTCCCGACACCGTGGCGGTGAAATCGGGAAACCCCCTTGCCTGCACGGCGTTCGAAAGGTCGCGCGCTGTCCATGAAAAGGTGCTGGTGAGGAAGATCGAAGTGCCCTTGTCTTTTAAATCTTACATCAACCGCTGGCTCTATATTATGCCCGGGGTTTCCGTGGGATATGCCACCGGAAAGTCGAATGTTGTTTACATGCTGAGCCGAACGGGGGGTGGACTGGTTACGGAACTCGGAAGCCAGCAACAGTATTATCTTGATCGCGAACAGGAATTAGATCAGCCGGAATACGGATATTACCGCGATAAGCATTATCACTTCCCAAAGAAACAGGTGATTGGCCGGATGATCCTTTCATTCCGCCTGGCGGCGGGATTTGAAAAGCGGTTCTCAGACCTTAGCATTTCTGTTGAACCCAATGCCGTTTTCGGCATGAACCCGCTTGTTGCGCGGCCGGTAGAAGGAACCTACAAGCTCGACAGGGTTAAGGACTTCCATTCCTTTTTGCAACTGGTCAGCATGCCTGCATACGATTTTTCAATCGGGATCAGGATCGTCGTCAGTTACCTGTTTAAAAGAGACTGATATGACCAGGGAAATACCCGCCGGCCTGGTGGTTGCACTGCTGGTGGCTATCCAGCCAGGATCGTATAGCCAGAAGGCGATGAGGCAACCGGAGTTGCTCACGGGAACCGGGACAATGATCAGCATCAACGGCATCCTCAGCCGAAACGGTAACCAGCTCAGCAAGCCATGGGTGGTCTATTCCGACAGGGAAACGGATACCACCCGGTTTGGTGAAAAATATTATGTCGCAGAAGAAAGAGAAACAGAACTGCATCTTTACCGGGCCTCCGCTTGCAGGGAACTGGACCTGGTCGGAGCCCGTGATATGGGCTGGCAGAAAAAGGCGGAGCTGCTGGTCTCCCTCGGCGCAGAGGTTGCATCCAATTACCTGTTGCATAAAAAATGCCTGGTCATGATTCCGGCCGGGGATACGATCCGGATGGGTACCAACGAACCCGGAAGCAGAGATGTCCCTTTGTATCTTTCACCGGTTGATCGAAGGAAAAAGAATAATGCTTCTCCCGGTATGATCTGTTTTGTGTACAAAACCGAGAAAAACCGTTACCTGCTGGGGAGAAGTAGCAGGATCGATACGGAAAAGCCCATAGCCGACCATATCATCGGCTGGGTTGACCGCAACAGGGTGTTTGATTATAACAACCGGATATGTTTCGAGCCCAATTGGGAAGAAGCTGCGGTTGCCTACCGGAAATGTCACCCTGCCGCATCGGCAAAAGTATTTGCAGGTCAGCAGGCCCTGGTCGCCAGCCTTCGGGGCGATACGGCGGGAAAGACTTTATGGACAGAGCCCGGTTACTTTTTTTTCCGCGATCCGGAAAGCCTGAAGGATGGTGCGGCATACAAGGAGAATTGCCAGATTGATGAAAAAGCATTTGATCCGGCATTGCGAAAAAAACTCTGCAATTTTGAGGGTAATATCAGTGCGATACGGAAAAGCAGAATCCTGACGGGGAGCCCCCTTCCGGGAGCGTGGTTCAGATTTCCGCTGGTTCAGGCGGAGAACCCGCCGGAAAACATATTTATCACCGGAGTGCCTGACCCGCCCTGGAATGAAACAGTGATCGACACCTCACTGTGCACGACCTTAAGGAAAAATAAATCACAGGTTACCGTTTACTTCATCCTCGACCACTCGGTCGACCGCAACAGGCTGGCTTACGTAATCAGCCAGATACAGCAGGAATTCAAGGGATTTCAGAAAACATACGGGGTCTGTTTCTTCCCAAGGCTTCAAAATGGAAAATACCGGATCCCGGAAGGAGAAGCAGATGCCCGGAATAAAAGAAATAATTATCAGTATGTCAGGGATTTTATTCTGAGTTACAGACATGCCCTGACAACCGAATTAAAAAACGATGATCTGCCTGAGGCGCTGGAAGAAGTCGTGGACGAAGAGAACTTCGATTCCAGGCACACCACCATCCTTGTCATGGTGAACAACCGGCCGGCCGGCATTCCCGATTCCGGATCTGCCGGGGTTCGCGAACGCCTCCGGGATAAATTAGCCCTGAAAAACTGTTACCTGCTCGCATTCGATTACAGCAGAGATACAAACCTTATCCTGGATATCAGGGAGATCTCGATAGGGGCAGCGAAGCAATATGCCACGAACTTCCGTCTGGATGGCAGAAAAATTGACTTTGGAAAAACCGACCTGGGATTCGAACTTCAGCAATCCCCGTTGCTTTCGATAATAGCGCAGGCCGACTCGACCCGGCTGGCGGCCGAACAAATGCAAGTGTTCCTGCAAACAGGCTATGAAAGGATCGTCACTACCCTGGATCATGCGATCAGCGACATTTGCACCGCTGAAGGAAATACGGCCGCATCGGCGGATCTCCCGGAGGATCCCTTTCAAAGAGCGTTGAAAGAGGGTTCTGCAACGGAAGGGCATAGTTCATGTGTCCGAACCATCAAAAAAGGATGGTCGGCAATCAACTTCGGACCAACAGGAAGCGACAGTCCGGGAGAAACCTGGAAAGCAGTTGTGTTGATGACCGGCGCCGAACTTCAGGAACTGGCAGGGCTGATGGACGAGGCGGTTGTTTGTACTGATAACAGCGGCTTTTCGAAAGCGGCATGTAAACTGATGATCGCCCTGTTCAACCGGTTTGCCGGAGACGACCTGAGTCCCGTTGTATTGCTGCCCATGAAGCCTGAAGAGATCATGCATGGCATTGCTGGAGCTGCTTTCGGGTACGACCTGGAGGATCCCGTCAAGCAATATCCTCTCCGGAGCATCTTTGACAATGATCCTGAGGTCCGGGGCTTTTTCGAGGGATACCGGGGAAAAATAAAGGCTTCATCCGGCAAGATAAAAGACATCCTGATTAATGACCACTTGCGGTACTGTTTCAGCGAGGAAGTTTCCGGGGGAAAAAACATTCCGGTGGAGAGGGAAATGTGCTATTACTGGGTACCGGTGGATATCCTGCCCTGAACAGATGAGGACAGGAGCCATCAAGATATAAACGCTCATTCCATGGAACGTGAATCATTGCTGCTGAAAAATCCACAGTTCGAGCCCTCGGCGGGAACGAAGAAGCTATGGCTCTATTGCCGGCGTAAAGAGACCCAGATCGGGTCCCCCGGTCTGCTTTGTTCCCCGGGACAGTGGGACATGCCGCTCTTCTTCCTGATCCTGCTGCTCGAGTTCATCGGGCTGTGGCTCTTTTACCGGTATGTGGGGAACCTCACCTTCGCCATCGCTTTTTTCTTTGCCGATGTGATCTTCGCCGTCGCCGCCCACATCGTTTCAGGTAAAAGATCGCTTTCGGAGAACAAGCTTTTCCTGCTTCGCAGGAATGTAAATGTCCACCAGAACAAGCATGGGAAAAAGATCCTGTCGCTGGCCCGCGACGGCCAGATCAGCCGGGAACGGTGGCGGCTGTTCCGCCTGAAGCTCTTCTCCTCCTTCTTCTATTCCCTGATCTCGCTGCTCGCCTTCTTCAAGATCGTCGGGTTCATCGCCAACTGGCCGGGGAGGGATCCCGTCAACAGCATCAGCGTCACCATCTGCCTCACTTACATCGTGGTGGCCGTGCTGCAGATCTATGCCACGGGACCGTTTGCTTTCACGTCGCTCTTTTTCCTCTCCTTCGACTTCGACCTGCGCAGGCACCGCGAAGAGCAGGGGAGGCTTTATGCCGGCATCGACGCGGGGACCTTTTCGGGCAACGCCTGCGAAGGGATCGACCTCCACACGCTGCTGCTCACCGAGGAGAAGTTCGACGGGCTCGGCTACCGCCAACGGAGCCGCGAGAGCCTGCCGAAGTTCAGCAACTGCTATGTGCGCAACCACTTCATCCACGACAACCGCCTCTTTCTGTATGGCACCCTCACCGACGACGACCTCAACGCCTTTGTGAACAGCCATGCCAACAACGTGGAGGCGAAGCATGCGCTGGGGATCATCCTGCTCGACCTCCAGCTCGAAAAGTGTGTGCTGAACGGAGGAAAAGATCTTTACACCGAGCCGGCGCCCTTCCCGGCGGGCAACATTGCCGGGCCGGGCGCCATCGACCTGGCCGTGCGGAAAGAGGCCGTGTACAGCATCGACCGCGTGGGGAACGACTCCGATGCCAACCGCAAGGAGCGTCCGGGGCTTGCATGGAGCTACGAATGGGCGCTGGAAGAGACTGTCGCTGATGAAGAAGGTGGTCATCCTCCTGCGAAAATGCCTATCCAGGGGCACCTTACCCGCTCCGAAGACCAGCTCAGCGTGACGGTGAATTTCGCGGGACTGAAGACTGGTCAAACCGTTTACCTCAGCGTTCACGTCCGGAACCTCGCCGCGCCGCCCGTCCGCGGCATCGCCTCGCCGCCGTTCCCCATCCGGATCATCGGATAAAGATTCAGCCAAAATGCTATACAAAGAGTGCAAAAGACTTATTCTGTGTCATTTACTCTGTGCCTTCTCTGCGAAAAACTCAGCGCACTCTGCGTTAAAATAATTTGTAAGACAACCGCAGCTTTGCCATAAGAAATCATCATGAAAAGAAAGCTATCAACCGCAGTCCTGCTGCCAGCCCTTGTTCTCCTGATCACCGCCTGCAACGAAGGATACGTCGGCCATATCGGCGCCACCCGGCTGGTGATCCTGCAGCCCGTCCCGATGGCCGGGAATAAATCAGAGGAGAATTTCCGCGGAACCCTGGAGCTGCTCTGTCCGCATGAATGCCATGATACCGCCTTCATCCAGGAACGGGTGGTCCTTGAGCGGATCGACCTGGCAACCCCTGCTGCGAAGGAGTTCGTCATCCCGCAGAACCTCGTGCGCGATTTCTTCGGCAGCCGGAACCCCGGCAAGAAACGGGCGCTTCGGGAAGACCTGCTCTTTTACGGCGACTCTGCCTTTGAAAAGCACCCGGGAAAAGCGTTCCTCGACACCGCATCCGTTACCGGGTTGGATTATCTGAAAACGATCGGGGACTACCTCGCCCGGAACAGGAAGAACGCACTGGTCTATTTCCTCAGCAGCGACACGTTGGTCACGACCTTCGCCGCAGGGGGCATCGAACGGCCCGTCTGGCACGACCCCGCCCGGCTCAACTGCCGGATCGTGGCCGACCTGCGTAAAAAGACCCCGGAGGAGCTGGCCGCCGCTACGGTGATCATCATCCTTCTCCCGCCGGGAACCGACGAAACGGGAAGCAGGAGCGCACCGAAACGGAACAGGCAAAGCGGAACCGCTCCCGGCCGGGAAGGCTATCCGAAAGGCGCCCCCTGCCCGCCCGACACGGTGGTTGACAAGCTCAACATCCACCACAACGCCGTGATCAGGGAGTTCCGCAACCTGCTGCATTACATCGCCACCACGAAGACCGACGATACGCTCCGGCGCATCTACCGCGATGACGCCTGGAACGAAATCAACAAGATCCCCGGGCTGGTCGTCCAGGGTGTCCCCGGCAACGACCTGCGCAGGTTCCTCTGGTCGGGCTTTTCGGCGAACATCTCCGTGACACCGGTGGTGGACCTCTGCGGGGTAATCACGGGGGTGCGGTTCGGGCAATAACGTGACGCCTGCCTGCCGGTAGGCAGGGCATGACGCTTGACAAGGGATTTTCCACTTTGCACTTTGCACGTTGCACTTTGCACTTTGCACTTGACTTCCTTCCTTCGTTTCATTATCTTTGGAAATTCTAAACCATTTCAATATGAGAAATTTCATGATCCATTGCCTGAAAGCGCTGGCGATAGCGGGCTTTTGGGCGGGTTTGGCAATTCCGGCCGTTGCGCAGGTGGGCATAACCAACATGCCGGCCGTATTCACCCCGCAATCCCTCCTTCACGTCCACAGCAACAGTGCGAGCGGACAGATCTTTCAACTGACGAACACGACCTCCGGGTATTCGTCGCCGGGCTCCGGCTTTGCGATCAAACTGGATCCGGATTTCAAGACGGTCTTTTCGAACCAGTACAACCATGCGAACGCTTCGATCTCCTTTACCACCAACACCGGAATGCATATCGAACAGCTAACCATCCGGAACAACGGGAATGTCGGCATCGGCAACCCCAACCCGCTGCAAAAGCTTTCCGTGGCCGGAACCCTCGGATTGCTGGAGACAGGCGCGAGCCCGGCCTTTTATACGACGCTGCTGTCGGGAGACCTTTCTGCCAATATTCAGTTCACCCTGCCTTCCGGGTACGGAACATCCGGACAGTCGCTTACCACCGACGGGGCCGGGAACCTGTCGTGGCAAAGCCGTGAAGTTCCCCTTACGTTTACCAACGGACTTACCAGAAGCACTTCAACGGTCAAGCTGGGAGGAACGCTTACGGAAAGCACCACCATCACCCAGCCGGGCACCCTCGGGTTGAACTTTGTCAATTCGGGAACGGCGAACACGGTATTCAACCTGGCCGGAACCGCGGATTTTGAAATACGGAGCAGTGGAACAGGGTTCTTCAATGCCGCCTATGATGGCACCATTTGGCTGAACTATCCGGGGACGGACAATGCAATTCATGGAAGTGGAACCACGTCACTCGCATTAGTCTGGTTTGGCAATTATTACGCCGGCAATACCTGGGGCTTGTCGGCAGGATGCCAAAGTTCGTCTGCCGGTTCTGATTCTTATGGCCTCTATGGATTTAATTATGGCGCCGGGTATGGAGTTTATGGCACCACGTCGAATGGAACAGGAAGTTATGGAGTCAATTCTTCTTCTGGTAACCACGGCCACCTGGGAGGACCTGATTACGGAGCATACGGACAATACGGTTCCTCCGGTAATTACGGTTATCTGGGAAGTAGCAATTACGGAGTTTACGCTTGGGATGCATATAGCGGAAATATCGGATATCTTGGAAGCAACAATTATGGAGTCTATGGTTACAATGCAACAGGATCAGGAATAGCAGGTTATTTGGCCGGAAATAGTTATGCAGTAATTGGAAACAACTGGAATTCTGGTAATTACGCTTGCCTTGGCAGCGCTAACTCTGGTGTTTATTCTTACCTCGGATCCACCAACACGGGTGATTACGGTATTTATGGGTATGGCGTTCATGCATACGGAGTTGACGGATACGGCTATGGCATTTCGCAAACGCTCGGCGGCGTCAAAGGGTATAATTACTATGGAA
>Ga0163209_1000479_pt1 | contig 17303 bp, 10 predicted proteins | sample Kivu_160m_FD_113538 | JGI IMG/M metagenome (GOLD analysis project Ga0163209, IMG submission 113538) | Freshwater microbial communities from Lake Kivu, Western Province, Rwanda to study Microbial Dark Matter (Phase II) - Kivu_160m | ecosystem: Environmental > Aquatic > Freshwater > Lake ...
ACCCCCACCCCTGCCCCTCCCCCAAGGGGGAGGGGATTGGGGAGGGGTTACATGAGTTTCTGATACACCATCCACCACCGGTCGGGGATGTCGTTCTCGCAGGCCACCTGGTAGTCTTTATAAGAGCAGGGGACAAGGTAATGGCGCTCGTACCGTATGCGCTGTTCGGCCGGCAGCGGGATCTCCATCCACCAGCGGTCGGTTTTCTTGCTCTTATAGAAAACGATCTCCTCCTTGTGGTCTTTGATACTGACGCGGTATTTCATGTAATCCGACTCGTTCCGGAAGGGGAAGTCGTGCGCCCGGTTGTAATACCCGTCGATGAAGTACCAGATCATCTGCGCCACCAGGTGTGCTGTCTGACCGGCCCGGTCATGTTTCGGATTCACTTCGTAAAAACCGATGGAGGTGAGTTTGTCGCTCAGCCCGGCATAGCGCACGATCTGGCAGGCCTCCTCGCCGTAAAAGCCGTTCGGTGTCGCGTTGGCGTTACCGGGAGCGTCGGAGCCGCGGACGGCCGAGATGTCGAATGTCAGCATGTCGGCGTTGCGTACGATGGGTTCGACCTCCTCAAGCGTCTCGCGGACGATGCCCAGGCGGTAGGTGTCAAAAAAGAGGTTCTTCATCAGCCGCAGGGCATCCTGGTCGACAAAATAGGTCTGGTAGCCGATATTGGCATAGTTGAAGAGGTAGTTGGGCTGGTGGAGGATAATGCTGCTGAGGTACGACTGGGCATTGATCTCCTCTTCCGATTTCCCCAGATCGAACATCGGGTCCACCGCAACAATGTTGATGATCTGTCCTAGGCTCTGATAGGCCTGGTAATTGGCGAAGGTCAGGTCCTGGCTGCCGCCGAGGATAACAGGGATGACATTGTTCTCGACCAACTCGGCCACGACCGAGGAGAGTGCGAAATAGGTGTCGGAATAGGTGAATCCGTTCCTGATGTTCCCGAGGTCCACCATGTTCAACAGGTACGGGCCTGCGTTGAGCCGGTAGAGGTACTTTCTGACAGTATTGGGCGCCAGGCCGCAGCCCTGATTGCCCACCGATCGCCTGTCGTCGGTAACGCCAATCAGCGCAAGGTTACACGCGGTGTGGTCGGGCATTCCGCTCCCGGCGGTATGGATCCGGATGATATTCCCCAGTCTGGCCTGGCCGGTGGTTTCCCCGCTTTCCGGGAATTCTTCCGGGTCGAGGGGTTCAAAAAATGTGGAAATATCCATACAGCGCTACTTTTTCTTCTTTGACCTGGCTTTCGAAGGGGAGGTTTCGGCGATGATCTTCCTGCATTCCTCGAGTGTAAGATGCTTTGTATCCGTTCCTTTGGGGATCTTGTAATTTTCGCCTCCGCAGGTGAGATATGCGCCGAAGCGGCCGTTCATAACCCGGATCTGCCTGTCGCCGTCGCTGAATTCCGCCATGACCTTCTGGCTGTCCGACTTACGCTTGGCCAGGATGATCCCGGTGGCCTGCTCCAGCGTAACCGTAAGCGGATCAATCTCTTTCGGAAGCGAATAAAAGAGTGAATTATGCCGGATGTAAGGTCCGAACCGTCCCGTGGCCACCACCACATCGGCCGATTCGAATCCGCCCAGGGGTCTCGGGAGCCTGAACAGCTCCAGCGCCTCCTCCAGGGTGATCGATTCGATGCTCTGTCCCTTCTTCAGAGAAGCAAACCTCGGCTTGGCATCGCTCTCCGCATTTCCCACCTGGACCATGGGACCGTAGCGTCCGATCTTCACGAAGACATTCTCCCCCGTGGCGGGATCCTGACCCAGGAGCTTCTCCCCGCTCACTTTCCCCGACTTCTCCAGGATCGACTCGATCTGGTTGTGAAAGGGATGATAGAACTCCCCGATCATACTGTTCCACACCAATCTCCCCCCGGCGATCTCGTCGAATTCCTCCTCCACGCTGGCGGTGAAGTTATAGTCCAAAATATTGTCGAAATGCTGAACGAGAAAGCTGTTCACCACCGTTCCCACGTCGGTTGGAAAGAGCTTTCCCTTTTCATACCCGACCTTTTCCTGGCGAGTCTCTTCCGTGATCTCCGATTTCTTCAGCGTCACCAGCACATAGGGGCGCTGGAACCCGGGCCTGTCCTCCCGCACGACATAACCCCTTTTCTGGATCGTTGAGATGATGGGTGCATAGGTGGAAGGACGGCCGATGCCAAGCTCTTCCAGCTTTTTCACCAGCATAGCCTCGGTGTAGCGTACAGGCTGCTGGCTGAATTTTTCCTGTGCCGTCATCTCATTAAGCCCGAGGGATTCACCGGTTGCAAGGGGCGGCAGGGTATCTTCTCCTGCATGTTGTTCCTCCTCGTCGGATGACTCCATGTAAACCTTGAGGAACCCGTCGAACCGGATCACCTCTCCCCTGGCGATGAATTTCTCCTCCGTTGTCGAGACCGCGATGGTGACCTGTGTCTTTTCCAGCTCCGCATCGGCCATCTGCGAGGCGATCGTCCGCTTCCAGATCAGCTCGTAGAGCCGCTTGTGCGACTTATCTCCCTCGATGGTCCGGTTGCTCATATAGGTGGGCCGGATTGCTTCGTGCGCCTCCTGTGCGCCCTTGGACTTTGTCGAAAACTTCCGGGTTTTTACATATTCCGGACCGAAGGTGGTTTTGATCTCATCCCGCGACATGGCCAGCGCCATGTCGGAGAGGTTGACCGAATCGGTGCGCATATAGGTGATCAGCCCCGATTCATAGAGTTCCTGGGCTATTCGCATCGTGTTGGCCACCGAGAAACCCAGTTTCCTGGAAGCCTCCTGCTGGAGGGTGGAGGTGGTAAAGGGGGGCGCCGGCGATTTCTTTGCCGGCTTTGTTTCGACATCCTCCACGGTATACTTTGCGCCGATGCATCTCTCCAGGAAAGCGACGGCTTCTTTTTTCGCGGTGAACCTCCTGTTCAGTTCCGCCTTGACCGTCACGGGCCTGTTGCCTGCCATCATGGAAAATTCCGCGGCAACCCGGTAGGATGACACGCTCTGGAAGTTTTTGATCTCCTCCTCACGTTCGACGATCAAACGGACCGCCACCGATTGGACCCGGCCGGCCGAGAGGGAGGGCTTGATCTTCTTCCACAACAGGGGGGAGAGCTCGAAACCCACGAGGCGGTCGAGCACGCGGCGGGCCTGCTGGGCATCCACCAGGTTCCTGTCGATGCTCCTTGGGTTCTCAATGGCCTCCTGGATAGCCGTGCGTGTAATTTCATGGAACGCGATGCGCCGCGTCTTCTCTTCCTTCAGCCCGAGAACTTCCATGAGGTGCCAGGAGATGGCTTCGCCTTCGCGGTCCTCGTCGGAAGCGAGCCAGGTGATGTCCGAATCTTTTGCCAGTCGGGTCAGCTCTGCAACCACCTTCTTCTTTTCCGGAGAAATAATGTACTTGGGAATGAATCCGTTCTCTATATCGACGCCCAGATCTTTCTTCGAAAGGTCAACAATATGACCCATGCAAGATTTCACGGTAAAATCCTTCCCCAGGAATCCGCCAATGGTTTTTGCCTTGGCCGGAGACTCAACAATCACTAAGTTCTTTGCCATCCGGGTACCTTGTTTGGTTTTCAAAATCCGGTGCAAAAGTAAGACAATAAAGTTAATCCTTACCTTTGCACCTCTTTTTTATGCTTTATCGGGACAGGGGCCAAAAGGTAATACATCCGTTTGAAAAAAAACAGAAAAATATATATTGAGACCTACGGATGTCAGATGAATTTCTCTGACAGCGAGATCGTTGCATCAATACTCGGGGACAGCGGGTACGACCGGGTCGTGGAGGCTTCCGCGGCAGACATTGTGCTGGTGAACACCTGTTCTATCCGCGAGCACGCCGAGGAGCGCGTCAGGAAGCGGCTGCACCAGTTCAGCGCCCTGAAGAAGAAAAGGCCCGGCCTGGTGATCGGGCTGCTGGGCTGCATGGCGGAGCGGACAAAAACCGCGCTGATGGAAGAGGAGCAGATCCTCGACCTCATTGCCGGCCCCGATTCCTACCGCCACCTGCCGCAACTGCTGGAGGAGGCCGGCTCAGGGCGACAGGCCATCGATACGATGCTTTCGGCCGACGAGACCTATGCCGATATCCGTCCGGTGAGGCTCGGTTCAAACGGCGTTTCCGCCTTCATCTCCATTATGCGCGGGTGCGAGAACCATTGCTCTTACTGCGTGGTTCCTTCCACGCGCGGGCAGGAGCGCAGCCGGGATGCCGTTTCCATTGTCGGGGAGACCGCCGACCTCTTCAGGCAGGGATACCGGGAGGTGACCCTGCTCGGGCAGAACGTCAACTCCTATGCATGGTCAGCGGGAGGGAAAGTCATGAGCTTCCCTGAGCTGATCGGACAAGTCGCCGAAGTCAGCCCGCTGATGCGCGTCCGTTTTGCAACTTCTCATCCCAAGGACATGTCGGAAGACCTGCTCCGGACCATCGCCGCCTACCCCAATATCTGCCGGGCGATCCACCTGCCCGTGCAATCAGGCAGCAACCGGATGCTTGACCGGATGAACCGCAAATACACCCGTGAAGCCTACCTCGAGAGAATCCGGGCCATCCGGGAGATCATCCCGGGGTGTGCCATCTCCACCGATATCATCGCGGGGTTCTGCGACGAAACCGAGGATGACCACCGCGACACCCTTTCGCTGATGGAGCAGGCCGGATTCGATTCCGCCTTCATGTTCAAATACTCCGAGCGGCCGCTGACCCTGGCCGCGGAAACCCTGAACGACAATGTTCCGGCCGAAGTCAAGGAACGGCGGCTCAGGGAGATCATTGCCCTGCAGCAGCGACTTTCCCTGGCAAGCAACCGGCGGGATATCGGGAAAAGCTTTGAAGCGCTCATCGAGGGGACTTCTAAACGGTCTGACGACCATTATTCCGGCCGGAATTCCCGGAACAAGGTGGCGGTCTTCCCGAAAGCGAAGGACGGCCCGGGGTCGTATGTCATCGTGAAGATCTCCGGCGCAACATCTGCCACCCTGCTGGGAGAAGTTGTCTGAAAAATATGTACTTTTGCCAATTCAATTAAAAAACGGAATGAAAAAATCGATCCCGCCCTTTATTTTCCCATTACTCCTTCTGGTTCTTACGGTACTGCTGTTCTCCTCATGCGTTCCCCAGAAAAAAATCAAGTACTTGCAGCAGAGGCAGGAACAGGACACCGCTGCCGCCAAGGCAGTGAAACGGGGCACCGACTACCGGATCCAGCCCGGGGACAACCTTTACATCCGGGTTTACGCGCTTGATGAAAAGGCGTATCTCTTCTTCAACAAGCTTTCACCGACGAGCTCCTATAACGACTGGGCGAACGACGCATCGATCTACCTGAACAGCTATTCCGTTTATGACGACGGGACCATCGATTTCCCGATCATCGGGATAGTGAATGTAAAGGACAAGACTGTTTACGAGGTGAAGAATGACCTGCAGCAAATGATCGGGGAATTCCTGAAGGAGACCACCGTCGTCGTCAAGATGGTCAATTTCAAAGTGACCCTGGTAGGCGAGGTGGCGAGGCCGGGCGAATTCTCCATCTACAAGGACAACCTGAATATATTCGAGGCGATCTCCATGGCCGGCGACATGACGGAGTTCGCCAACCGAAACAGGGTGGCGCTCATCCGGCAAACAGGAGGTCGCTCCAGGGTGCATTACCTCGACCTTACCAGCAACGATATCCTCGTTTCGGAGTTTTACAACCTTCAGCCAAACGACGTCGTTTACGTATCACCCCTCGGCTACAAGCGCTGGGGGCTGGGTTCGACCTTCCCGTGGGCCATCGTGCTCGCATCCGTCAGCACGACACTTCTGCTGATCAATTACTTTCAAAAATAGGATGTCCAGTGAATACCCAACCCCAGAGCGCACCGCAGCAACAAACCGTTGACTACAAGGTCATCCTTTTCAAGTTCTACCGTTTCTGGTACTTCTTCGCCCTCACCATCTTCATTGCCCTTATCCTGGCCTTCATCTTCAACAAATACACGAAAGAGGTGTTTGAAGTGAAGACCACCGTGCTCATCAAGGACAAATCGGAGAACAAGATAAACCCGCAGGACCTGCTCGGCATAGGCTTTTTCAACAACATGCAGAACCTGCAGAACGAGATCGGCATCCTTTCCAGCTACACCCTTTCCTACCGTGCCGTCACCAAACTCGGGTTCGAAGTTTCCTATTTCAAGGAGGATAACTTCGTCACCAAGGAGCAATACCTGGATGCCCCTTTCAGGGTGGTCATGGACACCGCCTTCTCCCAGCCTTTGAACATGTTCTTCCGCATCAAGCTGCTGTCGCGCGATAAGTTCAGGCTCGAGACCAACGACGAAGCCATCAGATTCTTCAACTTTTCGACCCGGAAAATGATCGAAGGAAGGAAAGATAACGTCGTAGTGGACCAGGTCTATTCCTTCGGACAGGAGGTCCAGTCGAAGTTTTTCAGGTTCAGGGTATTCCTTACCGACAAGTTCGATGAGCAAGCGGATGTTAAACATTCGTTTTCTTTTGTCTTCAAGAACTACGATGCGCTGGTGTCGGAATTTAAGACCTTCACGATCGAGCCGATCAACAAGGAGGCCTCCATCGTCGAGATCAAGCTCCGGGGAGGGAATGTCGACAAGCTGGTGGTCTTCCTGAACACCCTCACCCAGGAGTACCTCGCCAAGGGTCTGGAGAAGAAAAACCAGGTTGCCTCGCGCACCATCTCGTTTATCGACAGTGAGTTGCGCGGGATTACCGATTCGCTCAACGCCTCGGAGAAAGCACTGATGCTCTTCCGGACCAACAAGGAGATCATGAATTTGGACGACGAAGCCCGCCAGGTATTCGAAAAGATGATGGATCTCCAGGATGAAAAGGCGGTGTTGATGGTGAAGTCGAAGTACCTCCAGAACATGAAGGAATACATCGAGAAGAACCAGCAACTCGATGATCTGGTGGTACCCGCAGCCATGGGCATCGACAATTCTGTGCTCAACGACCTCACCATGCAGCTCACCGGCCTGTATATGAGAAGGACCGAGACGCAGCAGTTCTCCAAACTGAAAAGCCCGACCCTTACGGCCATTGACCAGCAGATCGCCACAACGAAGAACTCCCTCTATGAAAATGTGAAAAGCGCGATCAACTCGAACGACATCACACTCAAGGAGGTCAACAACCGGGTTTCGCTCATCAACAAACGGATCAGCAACCTGCCCGAAACACAGCGTGTCCTCTTCGGCATCGAGCGCAAATTCAAGCTCACCGACGCTATTTACACTTACCTGCTCCAAAAACGCTCGGAAGCGCAGATCTCCCAGGCAGCCAACCTGGCCGACAACGAGATCGTGGACGATGCCTCCGCCATCGGGCTGTCACCCGTTTTTCCGAAGAAAACGCTGAATTATATCATCGCCCTGATCCTGGGGATCTTCGTACCCATCATCTACATCCTCGGAAAGGATTATTTCAACGACAAGGTAATGGAGCGGGAGGACATTGAAAAGCTGACCAGGCTCCCGATTGTAGGTCATGTCATCCACAGCGAAAAGCAAACCACCGTCGTGGTGCTCGATGCGCCAAAATCTTCCATCGCCGAATCGTTCAGATCGGTAAGGACCAACATCAACTACCTGCTGCAGGGAAAGGAGAAACAGACGATACTGATCACGGCCGATATGGTGAGCGCAGGGAAGACTTACGTCTCCATCAACCTGGCCCTGATCTTCGCGCTTTATAACAAGAAGACGCTGCTGATCGGATTCGACCTCCGCAAGCCCAAGATCTTCGAGGATTTCGGCCTCACCAACACGGAAGGCATCAGCTCTTACATGATCGGGAAAAGCAGTCTCGACGAGATCATACAGACCTCGAAGATCGAAAACCTCGACATCATCATGTCGGGACCCGTCCCGCCGAACCCCGCCGAGCTGATCGCCTCGGAAAGGTGCGCGGAGATGTTCACACAGTTGAAGGAACGGTACGACTACATCCTCATTGACACCCCGCCTGTGGGGCTGGTCACCGACGCCTTCCTGCTGATGAAACATGCCGACGCCACCCTTTTCCTCGTGCGCCAGGGATATACCCATAAGAAGATCTTCGGATCGATCATCCGCGACATGGAGCAACGGAACATCCCCGGTCTGGCCATCCTGATCAACGACGTAAAGCTCAACCGCAGCTCTTATGGTTACGGCTATGGATACGGCTACGGATATGGTTACGGCTATGGATATGGTTACGGATACGGTTCGGGATACGGATACGGATATGGTTACGGATATTACTCGGATGACAAGGAAGCATCCAATAAGAATAAGTCATTCCTTCAGCGGTTGTTCGGAAAATCTTAGGAGGTAAGGGGAATGGAGAATCATCATCTGACGCACCTCAGGGAGCTGGAGGCTGAAGGGATTTATGTGCTGAGGGAGGTAGCCGCGCAGTTTGAACGGCCGGCGCTGCTCTTTTCAGGCGGGAAGGACTCCATCGTCCTCGTCCACCTCTCCCGGAAAGCCTTTCACCCGGCCCGCATCCCTTTCCCGCTGCTTCATATCGACACCGGGCATAATTTCGAAGAGACCATTGAGTTCAGAGACCGCCTGGCGCAGGAACTGAATGTGCCGCTCATCGTTGGCTCGGTGCAGGAATCGATCGACAACGGCCGCGCGGTGGAGGAGCAGGGAATCAATGCCAGCCGGAACGTGCTCCAGACCGTGACCCTGCTCGACACCATCGAGGCTTACAAGTTCGACGCGGCGATCGGCGGAGGGCGGCGCGACGAGGAGAAGGCACGGGCCAAGGAGCGTTTTTTTTCCCACCGGGATGAATTCGGGCAGTGGGACCCCAAGAACCAGCGTCCGGAACTCTGGTATATTTTCAACGGAAAAAAGAGACTGGGAGAACATTTCCGCGTGTTCCCGATCAGCAACTGGACCGAGATGGATGTATGGCAGTACATCCTGGCGGAAAACATTGCGCTCCCCAGCCTCTACTTCACCCACGAGCGGGAAGTCTTCATCCGCGACGGGGTATGGCTGGCCGCGGCCCCCTTCATGAAGCTGAAGGCGACTGAAAAAACGGAACGCCGCAAGGTGCGTTGCAGGACGGTGGGCGATATCTCCTGTACCGGTCTTTCCCTTTCATCGGCCGACACAGTGGAAGATATCATCCAGGAGATCGCGGCCACCCGCGTTACCGAGCGGGGCAGCCGATGGGACGACAAGCGTTCGGAAGCTGCCATGGAAGACCGGAAAAAGGAGGGCTATTTCTGATGGAACAGGCATTTTCCTCAAAGGCATATCTCGGCATGGAGCTGCTGCGCTTCACCACAGCCGGCAGCGTGGACGACGGCAAAAGCACCCTGATCGGCCGGCTGCTGTACGACAGCAAATCGATCTTCGAAGACCAGCTCGACGCAGTGAAACGTGCCAGCATCCGGAAAGGGAGCGAGCACCTTAACCTCGCCCTCTTCACCGACGGGCTCAGGGCCGAGCGGGAGCAGGGGATCACCATCGACGTCGCCTACCGCTATTTCGCCACCCCCAACCGAAAGTTCATCATCGCCGACACACCCGGACATATCCAGTACACGAGGAATATGGTCACGGGGGCCTCCACAGCCAACGCCGCCATCATCCTTATTGATGCCCGGAACGGCGTGACAGAACAGACCCACCGCCATGCCTACATCGCATCTCTGCTGGGGATCCCCCATATCGTCGTATGCATCAACAAGATGGACCTGATGGATTTCAGGGAAGAGATATTCAACGGGATCAGGGAAGATTTCAGAACCTTCGCCGACCAGGTCTTCCCGGGAAAAGACATCCGTTTCATCCCCATCAGCGCCCTGAATGGCGATAACGTGGTCAAGCCTTCGAAAAACATGCCCTGGTACGGTAACGGCACACTCCTCCGACTGCTGGAGACCATTCCCATCAGCCAGGACCACGATATGGTGAACCTGCGATTCCCCGTGCAATACGTGATCCGGCCGGAGTCGGATAAATTCCACGACTACCGCGGCTATGCCGGCCGGATCGCCGGCGGCTTCTTCCACCCGGGCGACCGGGTCGTTACGCTGCCTTCAGGCATCGGGACCAGGATCGCCTCGATCGACACCCTGCCGGACCCGCTCGACGAGGCTCACCCGCCCATGTCGGTCACCATTACGCTGGAGGACGACATCGACCTGAGCAGGGGCGACATGATCGCGGGAGCCGACAACCTGCCCCGCCAGGGAACCGACATCGCCGCCATGATCTGCTGGATGAATCCCAAACCGATGCAGCTCAATGGCAAATACGGGCTGAAGCACACGACAAGGGATACACGCTGCATCGTCAGCGGGATTGACTATGTGCTGAACATCAGCGCCCTGGAGAAGATGACGGAGGCCCGGGATGTCCGGATGAACGATATCGCCCTCATCCGGTTGCGCACCACCAACCCGCTGTTCTATGATCCTTATACGGTCAACCGGATCACAGGCAGCCTGATCCTGATCGACGAGGGGACCAACGAAACGGTCGCTGCCGGGATGATCGTCTGAAAGCATCCGGCAACCATGCCGCCGGCAGCGGAGGTTTCAACAATAAATCCGCAAAAAATCAGTTAATCTGAAGATTCCACCCTTTATCCCGGAAAAACGGCATACATGAAAATAGCACGACCCCTCTTCATCTCCCTGTATCTTCTCTCGGCATTGACCCCGCTCACCGCTCAGCAGGTTCCCATCGGTTCATGGCGCGACGAGCTGCCTTATACCCTCGTCAATTCGGTGACCGATGCCGGGAACAGGATCTACGCTTCAACGCCTTACGCGGTCTTTTACACCGACAAAGATGACAACAGCGTGGTACGGATCACCAAGATCACGGGACTCTCCGACATCGGGATCAGTTGCATCAGCTACAGCAGGGAATACGGCACCCTGGTGATTGCCTATTCCAATGCCAACATCGACCTGATCAGGAACAATGTCATCATCAACATCTCCGATATCAAGCGCAAGCCCATCCTGGGGAACAAAACCATCAACAACATCTGCTTCATCGGGAATGAAGCTTACCTCTCCTGCGGTTTCGGTATCGTGGTGCTCGATATCGTGAAGGAAGAGATCCGCGACACCTATTATATCGGCCGGGACGGCAGCCAGGTGAATGTGCTGGGACTGGTGAAAAACCAGGAAGACACCCTGTTCGCAGCGACGGAAAAGGGCATCTACAAGGCCTTCGCCAACGATCCGAACCTTGCCAATTACGCTTCATGGCATATAGATCCCCGGATGGATACAACCAAAAGTTACCCGTCGATCGCCCTGTTCCCGGGAAAAGTCTTTGTCAATAAAAAAGCATCCTCCTCAGGGACCGATACTGTTTTTTATTCCTCCGGCGGGAAATGGACCCTATGGCAGCAGTCATTATACTACCCTGTTGTCGATATTGCCTCCAACGATAAATACCTGGTGGTCACCTACAACAATTATGTCAAGGCATTCAACACCGACCTCAGCCACTACCGGGATGTTCCCGGCTCCGACTACCCCCAGGCGGCGATCCCCGACAGCGAAGGGCTGTTCTGGGTGGGCGACACTTACGCAGGACTGTCGGGCTTTGATCCGGCAACGGACAATGTAAACCGGGTCATCCTGGACGGCCCCTCAACGGCGCTGGCCTTCAGCATGACAGCGAGCGGCAACGACCTCTACATCGCGCCGGGGGGACGGGACGGATCCTATGGCCCGCTATTCACCAAGCCGGCGGTGTACCACTTCGACAACTCCTTCTGGAAGAACATGGAAGGATACAACAATCCCATCCTGAACCAGACCCATGACATCGTCACCATCGCCGTTGATCCGCACGACAGCAAGCACGCCTTCGCCGGGAGCTTTGGGAAGGGGCTGCTCGAGATCGTGAACGACCAGGTGGTCAACCGGTATACTTACGGAAACAGCACGTTGCGCAACCATTCCGCCTCAGATACTTCCGATATCCGCGTTGGGGGAACGGCCTTCGACGCCGACGGCAACCTGTGGGTGGTCACTTCGCATACCAACAGTTGCCTCTCGTTGAAGCGGGGCAGCCAATGGACCGGTTTCACCATCCCCGTTGTGAACGAAAGCGACCTCGGGCAGATGATCATCGACCGGAACGGGCAGAAATGGATCCAGATGCGTTACGGGAACATGAATCCCAACTCCATCCTGGTCTTCACCGACAACCACACGCCCGACGACATCACCGACGACCATTCGACCCTGCTGAATTCGACCGTCGGCCGCGGCGCCATCCCCGGTACCACGGTGAACGCCATGGCCGAAGATCTCGACGGCGCCATCTGGATCGGCACCGAAAAGGGGGTTGCCGTGTTCTATTCTCCTGAAAACGTTTTTGCCGGACTGAATTACGATGCCCAGCAGATCCTGGTGACGGAGGGGAACAACACCGAATACCTGCTGAACGACCAGCCCGTCACTGCGATCTCCGTGGACGGCGCCAACCAGAAGTGGATCGGCACAGACCGCGGAGGGGTCTTTCTATTCTCACCCGACGGGACAAAACAGATCCAGCATTTTACCGCAGATGACAGCCCGCTGCTGTCGGATCGCATTATCTGTATCACGATCAACAAGAACGGCGAAGTTTTTTTTGGAACCGACAAGGGGGTGATCTCCTACCGTTCTACCGCCACACCGGGCGGCGACACGAACGAAGATGTATATGCTTTCCCCAACCCTGTCAGGGAAGATTACGACGGGTATATCGCCGTTAAAGGCCTGGTCGAAAACGCCCAGGTGAGGATTTCCGACGTGAATGGAGCGCTCGTTTATTCAACACGGGCACAGGGCGGGCAAGCTGTATGGGACGGCAGGAACTTCGACGGCAAAAAGGCCCGGACGGGCGTTTATCTTGTTTGGGCGGCCGACGACACCGGTTCAGAAAAGGTCGTGACGAAAATCCTGTTAATCAAATGACGCTCCATGCCACCCGGGGCATCGTGCTTCATACGCTCAAATATTCCGAGACCAGCATTATCGCCAGGGTGTATACCGAGCGCTTCGGGCTCCGCTCCTACCTTGTCAAAGGGGTCAGGAGTCCTCGGTCAAAAACCAGGGCCGCGCTGTTCCAGCCCATGTCGCTGCTCGACATGGTGGTTTACAACAAGGAGCGGCACGCGCTCAATTCCATCAGGGAAGTGCGACTGGCAAGCCCTTACATCACTGTCCCCTTCGACATCCGCAAAAGCTCGGTGATGCTCTTTATCAACGAGCTGGCTTACCGTGCCATCCGCGAAGAAGAGCCCAACCCGCCACTGTTCGCCTTCCTGTGGGAAAGCTGCCTCGCCCTCGATGCTTCGGATGAAGGCGTGTCGGGCTTTCCGATAACCTTTGCGCTGGCGCTGATGCATCATCTCGGCATTTTCCCGCAAAACAACCATTCCGTGCAAACCCCGGTCTTCAACCTCCGGGAAGGGATCTTCCAGCCCCACGTGCCCGACCACCCCGACTACCTGGCTCCGGAAGAAAGTCTGGAGTTTTCGCGGCTGCTCGGAACCCCTCCCCTGACCCCTCCCCTCACGGGGAGAGGAGTCACCCACCAGCATCCGGCATCCAGCATCCAACATCCAACATCCAGCATCCAGCATCCAGCATCCAGCATCCTGCATCTGCCTGCCCGTCAACGATTCCTTGTAACCCTCCTCCGCTATTACCGGCTTCACCTCCCCGGATTCGGCGAGATGAAGTCGCACCGCATCCTCCGGGAAGTTCTGGCCTAAATCCTTATCTTTGCCGAAAATCCGGCATATGACAACAGGATTCACCGAACAGGAGGCCATCCGCAGGAATTCCCTCAACGAGCTGATCAGCCTCGGCATCAATCCCTATCCCCCCGAAACATTTGAAGTCAATGTCAGGGCGGCCGAGATCAAGGAAAAATATCCCTCCGATCCTTCGCTTTTCCAGCAGGCCAGCGTCGCCGGCCGCATCATGACCCGGCGCATCATGGGGGCCGCATCCTTCGCCGAACTGCAGGACGAGAGCGGCAGGATCCAGCTTTACGTCAAGCGTGACGAGATCTGCCCGGGCGAGGACAAGACCCTCTACAATACGGTGTTCAAGAAGCTGCTCGACATCGGCGACATCATCGGCGTGACCGGCTATGTCTTCATCACCCAGATGGGCGAGATCTCGATCCATGTCAAAACCCTCACCCTGCTGAGCAAATCGTTGCGCCCCCTGCCCATCGTCAAAGAGAAGGACGACGCGGTGTTCGATGCATTCACCGATCCCGAACAACGGTACCGCCAGCGCTATGTCGACCTGATCGTAAACCCCCACGTGCGCGAGGTGTTCGTGAAGCGCAATATGCTGATCAACTCGATGCGCAGCTTCCTGAACTCACGCTCCTACCTGGAGGTAGAAACCCCGGTGCTGCAACCGCTTTACGGGGGTGCAGCCGCCAGGCCGTTCAAGACTTACCACAACACCCTCGACATGACACTTTACCTCCGTATCGCCAACGAGCTGTACCTTAAACGGCTGATCATCGGGGGCTATGACGGAGTGTATGAGTTCTCCAAGGATTTCCGCAACGAGGGGATGGACCGCTTTCACAACCCCGAATTCACCCAGATGGAACTCTACGTGGCTTACAAGGACTATGAGTGGATGATGGCGCTCGTGGAGGAGATGGTGGAGAAGATCGCCCTTGACCTGCACGGAACGACCGTGGTGAAGGTCGGCGAAAACCTGATTGACTTCAAACGGCCCTGGAAACGTTTCAGCATGTACGAGGCTATACGGGAGTACACAGGAATTGATATCGAAGGAAAAACCGAAGAAGAAATCGCCGCTATCGCAGTTCAGCTTGACGTGCCCATCACCCACACCATGGGCAAGGGTAAGGTCATTGATCAGATCTTCGGGGAGAAGTGCGAACCTTTCCTGATCCAGCCTACCTTCATCACCGACTACCCGGTGGAGATGTCGCCACTGGCCAAGAAGCACCGCAGCAAGGATGGCCTCGTCGAGCGTTTCGAAGCGATCTGTAACAGCAAGGAGCTCTGCAACGCCTTTTCCGAGCTGAACGATCCCATCGACCAGCGCGGGCGGTTCGAGACACAGCTTGAGCTCGGAAAAAGGGGAGACGAGGAATCGATGGTGCTCGACGAGGATTTCCTCCGCGCGCTGGAATTCGGCATGCCCCCCACGGCGGGCCTTGGCATCGGCATCGACCGCCTGACCATGATCATGACCGATTCGCCATCCATACAGGATGTATTATTTTTCCCGCAAATGCGGCCGGAAATCAACGCACGATGACAACCCGTATCGTCGCCGTACGATCCGTCGTGATGGCGCGGCACAGGTAGATCCCGCCGGGCAGGGGCCGCCCACGATCATCCGTCGCATCCCAGACCAGCCTGACATCGCCTGCCTCCTGCCTGTCGGAGGTTAGCGTCCTTACCAGGTTCCCGTGCATATCCCGGATCTCGATCGTCAGCATCCCGGCCCGGGCCATGGGATAGCCTATCGTGGTTTCATCCCGGAAGGGGTTCGGGTAGTTGCGCAGGGTCCGGCCGGGATCCGGACTTCCGGCAACGGTCGTAAGCAGGTCCCTGTTCACCATGATGATCACGTGGAACGCCCCCGCCGCGGAGGTGACCCGGAGACTGTCTGTCTCATACTCCATAAGCGGACCGCGTAAAACCGGTAGTGGGACCTTCACGCGGACGGCTACGCTGTCGCCGCTGTTGAGCACATGCGGAATGGAGACGGATACGGAATCAACCCACCAGGGCCACGACTGGCCATACATCTGCAACTCGTTGAGGGAAAGCGGGCCTGCCAGGTAATTGTGGATCTGGGTGATCTTCCCGTACATGCAGTCGTCGGGCGTCTCGAACCACAATGTGTCGGGCACGGCGGTGAGGTTCGTATAGACCGTCTGGAAGGTAAAGGGATCGGCGGCCCCGATGAAAGGGGCGCAGGCGTGACGCCCCGACTGGTCCGCGGCCGTCAGGTAGTATTCGATCATACTGCCGGCGGGCTGCATGGGAATAAGGCCGGTATAATGCCTTCCGGAAGTGTGGACCATCGCGGCCGACTGGTATGTACCTCCGTTGACCCGGTAGCGGATCAGGACAGAATCGGCGACAATCGGCTGTTGACTGCTGTTGTAAATGTCGGCTTCAATGGCATAGTTCTGTTCGCAGGGTCTCGTCCCCGAGATCGGTATGTGACGGATGTGCAGTAGTCCGACGTCGGCGATGCCCATCACCCGGCAGTGCAGTGCGTCGGTCGATTCCCACGGATGGGCTGAATATCCCGTGAACCCGATCACCTCGTACCCCGGCATGGCCGCCTCGTAAACCGCCTTCGCACTGTCGTCCCATTGCGAATTCATGAAGGGCATGAGCACCTTGTCGTTGACAATGATCGAATTGGTGTAGGGCTGGTTCTGGGGAGTGTTGACACGGAAAACCTTGTATGGATAGCCATAAGGACAGGTTGTTGCCGTCCAGTAAGCGGCCGCGGCCTCGATCTGGGCATACCGCGCATGGGAGGGCGGTACCTTGCGGATCAGGATCTTGTCGGGTGCAAGGAATTTTCCCCAGCAGTCGATGTGGAAGATATAGTCGCCGTTCGGATCGGGTCTGACATGATAGGTTTCAATTCCCAGATAATCGTTCACCTTCTGAGCGATCTCGTCATGGGTCATACCTGAATTTTCTGTCCAGATGAGGGTCGTGGAGGCCGCGTTGTCATTCCCTTCGGTCATGTAGTTGCCCCCGGTAGCGACCAGGTCCATCCCGTACCACGGGATGCCCAGCATGGCAGCCATTTTCTTCGGAATTTCGTCGTCGAGCGGGCGCGGCCTGTTGTAAGGGAAATCGACGATCCCCACCTGGTCGGCGCTGTCGGTGACGAACCAGGGACCATAGTCCCGTGTCCAGTATGAGTTGGTCGATGCGATCAGAAAATCGCAATGGCTGGTATCGACCCCGGCCGCCACATACTGGTTGATCAGCGTGGTCCTCACCGATTGTGAAGCGACGATGGTTGTTACGGTAACGTCGGAAGCCATCTCCTTGATGAGGCTCATCGGGACTCCGAAGCCGGTGCCCGGTGGATAGGCGATGAGTACTCCCTGCATCCGGTCGAATTCGGCGATGTTCCGTATCGGATCAACCGGCGGATCGGTCTCCACAAATCCCCTTCCGATCTCGGAAATGCGTGACCGTTCGTCGTCGGTCATGATGTGCTTCAGCGGCACCATTCTGCCGGACAGGGTGTCTTGCGCGGCGGCTGGGAT
>Ga0163209_1000480_pt1 | contig 17295 bp, 13 predicted proteins | sample Kivu_160m_FD_113538 | JGI IMG/M metagenome (GOLD analysis project Ga0163209, IMG submission 113538) | Freshwater microbial communities from Lake Kivu, Western Province, Rwanda to study Microbial Dark Matter (Phase II) - Kivu_160m | ecosystem: Environmental > Aquatic > Freshwater > Lake ...
GTCCCGGGTCGGGTGGGCGACCCGGACCCGCGCCAGGAGCTGCGGCTGGTAGCCCACGGTGTCGGTGAGGAGAACGGCGTAGCGTTGACTCAGGGTGGGGTTCATCACTGCCTGGTACGACATCCACCAGAAGCCGGCCGCGCCCCACCCGGTCCCGAACGAGTTAACGAGCTTGAAAGCACCGGTTCCGTCGTGCGTCGACATCGTGTCATCGTAGCCGACGATCGTTACCCCGTGCCCGAAGGTATTCGGGCCGTAGCGGTCAGCAACGCAGTAGGTGTTGTGAAACTGCTCGATGTTCATGAAGTTCTGGTAGCAACTGATGCCCAGCACTACCGTGCTACCGTTGGCCAGGAGCTGTTTGACGTTGCCGAGTTCGAGGGTATCGCGGACGTTCATCCAGTTCCAGGTCCTGGTGCGAAAGGGTATGGCATGGGAGTAGGCCGATTCCGAAGGCCAACTCAGATAGTCGTTCTGGTTGTAGGGCATGTCGGCCATGCTGGCGCAGCCCTGCTCGCAGATCAGGCGCGCGCTGTGCTCGAAGTACGAACCCTGGTCCGCGCCGCCGTTGACCTGATTGTAGATGAAGGCAGGACTGAACTGGTGGTGAGGGTCAGTCAGGTCCCAGTGCCGCTCCCGGTATTCGAGCTGCGTGCGGTGGTAGTAGCCCATCGACCACGAGACGCAGGAGCCCTGCCCGCCCTGGTCCCCGATCGGCGGCATCTCTTCGGACAGATCCACCTGCGACAGCTCGTGGTAGCTGAGGCAGCCATGCCGGACCGGGATCGACTTCACCTCATTCTGCGGGGCGACTTCACTCAGATCCTGGTAAATCAAGCCGCCGCGAAAGGCCCGCGCCTCTGCGACTGTGCCCATCACGATCGCACACAACAGCCCGACCAACACCTTCGTGTTCATCCTATCCTCCTATCTTGTCACCACGACCTTTCGGATACCTGCTCCTCCCTCCTCACTCCTCTCTCCTCCCTCCTTCAGAAAGTACACGCCCGGCGCCAGCGCCCGCACATCATTCGCACCCGGCCTCAGGTTCAGTACATTGCGGCCACTGATGTCGAGCAGCGAGAGCCTTGGGACACGATACGAAACCTCGGCGGTTTCGGTCATGTCCCGCGGCACAAACAGCACGCCGCGGATGACGGTCGGAGCTGGCTTGTGGCTTGCGGCTTGAAGCTTGTAGCTCTCCTCGACTCCGCCGGCGAGGCCCATTCGATACACCGGATACACTTCAAGGTTGCCGGCAAATGGTGTGCCGAGTCCGAGGTTGTTGGCAGTCGCGGCCTGGTCTTCGAGCGGAACACAGCAGACGTAGTTCTCTCCCGCGATCAGCGAGTCCGTACCCCAGTTGTATTCCCACGTGATGGAATCGGTCCCGACGCCGGACGTTACGGTCGCCCAGTCCCAAGGCACTTGCGCGGTACCGACGTGATTCATGACGCCCATCATCGTTGTCCGGCTCGGCGACCAGCGGTTCACCGCCCTGCCCGTGAGCGCGGGCCGGGCCAGGCTGGTCGTGCAACCCGGGACCGCGTCCAGTTCCGCCCGGACTCTGGTATCACGCACCGCCACCTCGTCAACCACCGCCACGTTGTTACTGCTCGCGCCCGCGACGTAAACCTTGTTCGTCACCGGGTTCACCGCCACGGCCTGGGGGCTATAGCCTACATACACGCTGGTTGTGGAGTTGGTCGCGCCGTCGATCACCGTCATGTTACCGCTCCCATTCGCGACGTATATCTTGCCAGTAACCGGGTTCACGGCCAAGCGAACCGGGCTCAGAACCGTGGCCACCGTGGTCGTGCTATCGGTCGCGCCGTCGATCACCGTCACGCTGTGGCCGTCGCAGTTTGCGACGTAGATCTTGTTGGTGACCGAGTTCACCGCCACGGCATTGGGCGTATCGCCTGCAGGTACCGTGGTCGTGGCATTGGTCGCGCCGTCGATCACGGTTACGTTGTCGCTGTGGTAGTTGGCGACATAGATCTTGTTAGTAACCGGGTTCACAGCCACCGCCCGGGGGCTCGTGCCCACGGGTACAGCGGTCGCGTCGTTAGTGGAGCCATCAATCACGGTAACGTTGTTGTCATAGTTCACAACGTAGATCCGGTTGGTGACCGGGTTTGCTGCGACGGCGTCAGGACTAACTCCGGCGGCTACGGTCTGGGTGCTGTTGTCTGTGCCGTCGATGACAGTAACGTTGTCACTGACGTTGTTCGTGACGTAGATCTTGTTGGTGACCGGGTTCACGGCGACGGCCCAGGGGCCGGAATCGGTGGGCACCACGGCTGTGTCATTGGACGTGCCGTCAATCACGGTGACGTTGTTGTCGTACCTGTTCGCGACGTAGATTCTGTTCGTGATCGGGTTCACCGCCACCGCGTCGGGGCCGTTGCCCGCAGCTACGAGAATCGCATCGCCGGTCGCACCGTCAATCACCGTCACGTCATCGCTCGAGAAGTTCGGAACGTAGATCTTGTTGGTGATTGGGTTGACGGCCACGGCACAGGGACCCGTGCCTGCCACCACCGGTGTTGTGGCGTTGGTCCCGCCGTCGATGACCGTCACGTCGTCGCTGTCGTAGTTCAAAACGAAAACCTTGTTGGTGACCACGTTCACGGCCAGGGCGAAGGGACTCGTGCCCACGGCCAACGTGGCAGTGCTATCGGTTTCACCGTCAATCACGGTCACGTCGTCTCCGTGCCAGTTGGCGACGTAGACCTTGTTGGTGACCGGGTTCACGGCCACCGCCCAGGGGCTCGTGCCCACGGCCACCAGGGTCGTGTCATTCGTCTCACCATCAATGACCGCAACGCTGTTGTCGTCGTAGTTGGCAACGTAGACCTTGTTCGTCACCGGGTTTACGGCCACCGCATAGGGCGTCGCTCCTGCCGGAACCGTGGTTGTGTCATTCGTGGCGCCGTCGATTACCGTCACGCTGCTGCTACCGCTGTTCGTGACGTAGACCTTGTTGGTAACCACGTTAGCTGCCACGGCATTGGGGAGCAGCCCCGCCGGGACAAGCGTCGTGTCATTGGTAGCGCCATCAATGACCGTCACGTTGCCGCTGTTGTAGTTCGTGACGTACACCCTGTTGGTGGCCGGGTTCACGGCCACGGCACAAGGGCTCGAGTCGGCGGGCACGCTCGTGGTATCGTTGGTCACGCCGTCAATCACCGTCACCTTGTCACTCCCGCTGTTCGTGACGTAGACCTTGTTGGTGACCGGGTTGACCGCGACGGCATTAGGGAGAATGCCAACGGCTATGCCGGTCGTGTTGTTGGTGGCCCCGTCAATCACCGTCACGCTGCCGCCGAAGCTGTTTGCGACGTATATCCTGTTGGTGAGTGGGTTGACCGCAACGGCAACAGGTCGCGGACCCACCGCGACAAACGTCGTCTCATAGGTGACACCGTCAATGACGGTCACGTCGTTGCTGTTGAAGCTCGCTATGTAGATTCTGTTGGTGTGCGGGTTGACCGCACCGGCCCAGGGCGTGTTTCCCACGGGCACCGTTGTCGTAACCCAATCGGCCAGCGCGGTCCCGACGCCCGCGACGACCGCCGCGCAAACGACCAGCCTACGCACCCGGCCGGCCATCGTTGCTCTCATGTCGCCTCCTTGCCCGGTGATCACGACCTTCCGGATTCCGGCTCCTGCCTACTCTCGGCTCACTCCTCCCTCACACGCGAGGCTTCATCTCTGCAGCACGAGCTTGCGGGTGGCGGTGAAGCCGTCGGCTTCGAGCCGAACCAGGTAGACTCCAGCGCCGGCCAGGCGGCCATTCGCCTCCCGACCATCCCAGCCAAGCGAGTAGTAGCCCGGGGCCAGTGAGGAATTGCAGAGCGTTTGCACAACCGTCCCGGCTGCGGAGTAGACTCTCAGGGTCGCCGATGTACGACACGGGACGCCGAAGCGGACAACGGCCCTGCCCACGCTTGGACTCGGTACGACCCGGTCCAGCGAGAAGACTCCGGGCAGCCCGTACCGCTCGGCGACGCCGGTGAACGGACTGACCGTAACCGAATCGTGGACCGCGTCGTTGGCCGCGTTGGTGTCACTTGTGAGCATCGTGGAACACGTCACCGCGAACGTGCCGACCTCCAGCGCGTCCCAGTCGTCGAAGTCAACCGTGTCGGTCCCGCCGGGCGCGAGCGTGAGCGACACGGTGTCGGCAAAGTCGGTGCCGATGGTGAACCAGGCGTCAAACGTCTCTCCGGATGATCCGTAGTTGTGGATCACGGCCCGCGGCAAGATTGTTGCACCGGAGTCAACTGTGTCCATGGGCGCGAGAATCTGGATCACTCCCACGTCGTGAGTGGGAATGTCAATGGCGTAGTACTCGCTGACCTGCAGACAGAGCGTATCCTGGCCCTGCCGGCCGCCGAACACCCAGATGCCGGGAACGCCGGTGCCCCCGGCCTCGGCCGGGATATACACGCCGGCATGGTTGCGGCGTGCCTGTTCCAGACGCGGGAACGTGTCCCAGGAGTCGCTCGCGGAGAAGTAGATGTAGCAGTTCGTCGACTCGTACGGCCAGACGCCACGGCCGGCAACGATGATATCACCGGCGAAGTCGCCCGGTTTGTCGGAGTCGAATCCGAACGCGCGCGCCTGCGAGTTTGTCGCCGGCATGTTTGCCATCAGGGTCCACCCGGCGGCCGTATCGTTGAGGTTCAGGCGCTGGACCTGAGCTCGACCAAGGAGCGCGGCCGAGTCGAGGTTCCAGGTGTCGCCGCCGCAGGCGTAGAGGAAGGAATCGACCGTTGCGACAATCGGGTAGGCACGGGCCAACGGCATGTCCGCGAGTTGCGACCAGCGCGTGCCGGCAGTGGCGAGCGGGTCGAACGACCAGATCTGGCTCGATGTGGCATTCGAGGTCTGGCTGAATCCGCCCATCACGTACATCAGGTTGTCGTAGACGATGGACGAAGTGGCCACGGCGACTGAGTCGCCGGCACGGCCCGGGAAGGCGTCGGTGTGCAGCATCTCGGCGGTGTTGCTGATGGGGTAGTAGACCTGCACTGAATCAATGTAGTTCGGGGCGGCGTCATAGCGGCCGCCGACGATGTAGAGCCCGAACGTGTCGCCGTTGGCTAGATCGTGGTCGTCACGCAGTAGGCAGACGTCGTAGTTGGACACTGCCAGGGGCATGTCCACCCCCACATCCGCATACTCACCGGTGAGGGGCGTGTAGCTGTAGATATCGCCGAGAGTAGTAGAAGTGCCGAAGCGGCCGCCAAGGAAATAGACCTTGGCCGTGCCCGGGAAGTACTCGCCGTCGAAGCGGCAGTAGGCGAACGACGACTGCGGGCCATTCTGCCAATCCTGGCCCGCCGCGATGCCGGCGAGCGCTAGGCAGACAACCAGAACTACCGACTTGTTCATCCCTTATCTCCTTTGCGTTTGAGGACCGTGCGGGGAAAACCGGGGACAGTCCCACGGAGCGCCTGCACCTGACTCGGCGTGGTACAGACCCCGCTTTCCCGCGACCGCACCTGAGTTATACCACTTCACGTCCGGTTGTCAAGGCGATACGTAGACACGATGCAACCGAGGTCAGAAGTCCAATATCAGAGGTCAGACTGCAGGGCCGTCCGCACTTCTGACTTCTCGCATCCAGCTTCTGACATCTGACATCGCCCTTCCGCCTGAACTGCCTTGACTCTCGCTGCTGCGCCCCTAGAATCTCCTTCAAAGGAGCCACCAATGTCTCAAGATGAAAAGAGTCAAACGCCCCAGGGTCCACCGGTCCAAGTCGAAATCGGAGAGCGGGAATCCGAGGGCGTCTATTCGAATTTTGTGCTGATCGCCCATTCTCCGTCCGAGTTCATAATCGACTTCGCCCGGATACTGCCCGGGCTGCCCAAAGCCAAGGTGTTCTCGCGCATCGTCATGACGCCGCAGCACTCCCTGCTGCTCCACAATGCCCTGGCCGACAATATCAAGAAGTACGAGGACCGTTTCGGGAAGATAAAGCTCCACGGCAAAGAACAAGACATCGCCCGCAGCATGGGATTTTAGCCGCGCTCGGAGCGCGACAAGTGCGAAGGCCCAAAGTCAAAGGACAAAGTCCGGTTCCCTCGCCCCGCGGGACATGACCGAAATCGGATCGGCGATTTCGGATCGTGTCCCAAGCGGGCCGCAGCGTATCCTGCTCGAACGGCTGGGTGAGATTGCTCAGCATCTCGGCACGCGGTCGTTTCTCGTCGGTGGTCCGGTCCGCGATCTGATTCTCGGCCGCACCAGCCCCGACCTCGACGTCGCAGTCGAAGAAGGGTCACGCGAGTTCGGAGCTATCGTCGCCAAGGAGCTGGGCGGCCGCTTCGTCTTCCACGGCCGGTTCATGACGGGAACGGTTCTTTTCGACAAGCATCAGGCCTCAAGCGTCAAGCCTCAGGCAGCGGACCACATCGATATCACCCAGACCCGCGCCGAGACCTACGAGATGCCGGCCGTTCTGCCGGCAGTGCGGCCCGCCAGCATCGTCGGCGACCTCGGACGCCGTGATTTCACCATCAATTCTATGGCCCTCGAACTCACGCCGGGCTCGTTCGGCGAGTTCATCGACCCGTTCGACGGCATGGCCGACGTTGAACAACGCCGGGTACGGGTGCTCCACGCCCGCAGCTTCATCGACGACCCGACTCGGATCTTCCGCTGCATCCGGTTCGCCACCCGGCTCGGGTTCAGGATCGAGCCGCAGACGCTGGGTCTGATGCGTTCGGCAATTAAGCAGCGCATGCCCGCGTTCCTCACGCCGGAACGGGTTCTCTACGAACTCCGGCTCATCTGCGCCGAACCGCTGGCGCTACCGATGGTCAAGGCTCTCATCCGGGAGCGGGTACTGGAAGCGGCATGGCGTTGGACGCCGCCGGCCGGGTTCGTGTCCGGGTTTGCCAAGCTCGCGGCCGGGCTTGGGACACGATCGTGCGCGAAAGCTGGGGGCAGTCCCTCGGAACGCTCGGCGCGCGGGACAGTCCCCGTTTTCGCGGTCATGTCCCGCGCTGAGCTGCTCTTCATTTACTGGCTGAACGTACTGCCGTTGACCGACCGCTTTCCGATTCGCAAGGAAGAGCGAGATGCGGCCGAGGCGGTTGCGGAGTTCGGCGAAGCAAGGCCCAGGCTCAGGCGCAAGCTCGAGCCCAGCGCGGTCTACAAGACGCTCCGTTCCGTGCCGGAGCCGGCGCTTCGAATCCTCGCGGTGCTGGAGTCGAAAGCCGTGAGCGCAAGCATACGCGCCTTCCTCGACAGCTACAGCAAGGTGCGCATCGCCACGACCGGTGCCGACCTGCGCGGGGCCGGACTGAAGCCGGGCCCGGCATTCCGTGAGATTCTGGATGAGTTGCTTTTCGCGCGGCTCGACGGTAGAATCCGCACCGTGACGGAAGAGCGAAAGCTGCTGGCGAAGCTGATTGAAAGGCCAATCCAAGCTCGGGACACGATCCGAAATCGCCGAACCGATTTCGGTCATGTCCCTAACCGCGTGAAAGAGGAATCCTGATGTTTGACGTCCAGGGCCTGATTCTCTCCGCGCCGGCGATTCTGTTCGGCCTGACCATCCACGAGTTCAGCCACGGCTGGGTCGCGTGGCAGCTCGGCGACCCGACCGCGAAGATGATGGGCCGCCTGACCCTCAACCCGTTGAAGCATCTCGACCCGATCGGCACCATCGCGCTCTTCCTGTTCCGGTTCGGCTGGGCCAAGCCGGTACCCATCGACCCGCGCAACTTCCGTCACCCGACCCGCGACATGGCCATTTCCTCGCTGGCCGGCCCGGGCGCGAATCTGCTCACTGCGGCCGTCGCCGGTCTCATCCTGCGCTTGCTCTTTCTCTTCCACGTCGGCGGCTTCTTCACGACGCTGATCATGTACTTCGTCCTGTTCAACCTGATTCTCTGCTTCTTCAACCTGATACCGATACCGCCGCTCGACGGCTCGCGGCTCGTCTACCATCTGCTGCCGCCGCACCTGGCCGCCGGCTACGCCCGGCTCGAGCGCTACGGGTTCATCATCCTCATCGGCGTCATCATGCTCGGGCAGCTCACGCGGGTCAATCTCCTGTGGCTGTACATGGACCCGCTGCTCCGGGTATTCAGTCTGCTCTTCGTCGGGCGGCCGATCGTCTAGCATGGCGGCAAAACGCGCTGCCCGCAAGAAAGCACCGAACCGCGGCGCGCGTGCGGCGCTCGTCATCGCCGCGGCCATCGTGGTCCTCTTCACGTTCGCAAGCCTCATCTTCCACTACTTCGTCAAGAGCCCCAACTACTGCGGCCCGCTCGGCCACTGGGTGGCCGGCGGACTGGACGTAGCGTTCGGCGTGACCAGTCTGTTGCTGCCGATTTTGCTGGCCCTCTTCGGCCTGCTCGTGTTACGACGGGGCAAGGGCTGGCGTCCGCTCAGCGCCGCGCTGGCGTGGCTGCTTGGTCTCTGTCTGTTCATCGCTGTCCTCGCCCACCAATTGCAGTCACGCGGCAACCCGGCAGGGTCAGTCGGCGAGTGGCTCGCGGGTGGACTGCTGATGGGAATCGGGTTCGGGACCTACGCGATCGTCGCGCTCGCAATTCCCTGGGGTCTGAACCTGCTCCAGAAGCGGTCGGTGACAAAGGACGTCACCCAGTCCGGGTTCATCCTGCTGATGGGCCTCTATCTCGACCTGTTCCTCGCCTACTTCGGCGGCCGGTGGTCTCTACCCGGCCCGCCGCCGCACTTCACGCTCTACCCGCTCGGTGGCAAGGCAGGACTCGGACTCGTCCACGGACTCAAGCAACTCATCGGGCCGGCCGGGACACTCATCTTTCTCATCGGCACGTTCCTGATGGTCCTGGCGCTGTTCACCAAACTGCGGGTGCCGGAACTGGGCTGGCTGCGCGCGCTCTTCGCCGCGCTCTTCGGCGGCGCCGAACCGAAGCCTGAAGAGAAGCCCCTGATTGCCGCCCCGAGTCTCGACCGGCAGGCCGCGGCCGCCGGCGAAGCACCGAACCCCGTTCCGGAAGTCCAGAGCCCGGAGTCCAGGGTCCCGAGTCCCGAACCGGCAGCAGCCGCGCCGGCTGCTCCGCCCGAGTCGGAGCCCGATGACCCCGAATCGCCAGTCGCCAGGCGCCAGGCGGAAATCCCGCGTGAGCCGGAGCCCATCCGCCGGCGTCAGCCGATGAAGTTCAACCTGAGCGAGTTCCAGAAGCAGTTCCTCGAGTCGCTCGACCAGCCGGGCGACAAGGACCACGTATTCAAGGACCGGAAGGAATCTGAGGCCGAGGCGCTCGTGCTGATCGAGAAGCTGAAGCAGTTCGGCATCGACGGCCGCATATCGGACATCCAGTCCGGACCGATGATCACCCGGTTCGAACTGGAGCCCGCTCCCGGGGTGAAAATCCAGTCCATTTCCAGCCGCCAGGACGACATCTCCCTTGCGCTGGCCGCCGAGCGCATCCGGATTCTCGCGCCCATCCCCGGCAAGAACGCGGTCGGCATCGAGGTGCCGAACAAGGAACGCCGCACCGTCTACCTGCGCGAGGTCCTGACCAGCGAGCCGTTCCGCAACCAGAAGTCGCCGCTCGGGTTCGCACTCGGCACCACCATCACCGGCGAGCCGTACAGCGCGGACCTGCGTACGATGCCGCACATCTTGATTGCCGGCACGACCGGTTCGGGCAAGTCGGTCTGCATCAACTCGCTAATGGCATCAACAATCTATCGTTCCGGGCCGGACTACGTCCGCTTCCTGACGATCGACCCCAAGCAACTCGAACTGCCGGTCTACAACTCGATTCCGCACCTGCTCGGCATGACGACGATTGACCCGGACAAGGCGGTACGGGAACTCAGCCGGGTCGTGGAAATCATGGAGGCCCGCTACGGCGAATTCGCCAACCTCGGCGTGCGCGACATCGTCGGTTACAACGAGCGGGCGGAGCAGGAGGGCTTCGACCGCAAGCCCTACATCGTCGTCATTATCGACGAACTGGCCGACCTGATGCTCCGCGCGCCGAACGAAATCGAGATGCGCATCACCCGCCTCGCCCAGATGTCGCGCGCGGTCGGCATCCATCTCGTGCTCGCGACCCAGCGGCCGTCGGTCGATGTCATCACCGGACTCATCAAAGCCAACTTCCCCTGCCGCACCGCGTTCCAGGTTGCGTCCAAGACCGACTCGCGCACGATTCTCGACATGAACGGTGCCGAGTCGCTCCTCGGCAAAGGCGACATGCTCTTCCTGCCGCCGGGCAAGGGTGAACCGACCCGGCTCCATGGCTCGTTCGTCTCGGACCGGGCGGCCAAGCGCATTGTCGACCTGTGGGCACGGACCTACCTCACCCAACTGCTCGAGGGCCTGGTCGAGAACCCGGCCGAGTGCGCCCGGAAGATAGTCGAGAGCGATGTCGTCGACGTGCTCTACGACAAGGAGAAGTCCGGGGTGCGCCGCAAACTCGCAGACCTGCGCACGATTCTACCCGAAGAAGTTGTTGACAATCTGATGGCCAGGAAATACTATGAAACACTGCCCGAGGAGAGCCCTCAGGTGCAAGCCGAGCGCAACCGGGCACAGGAAGAGGACCGCGAGCGGGACGAGAAGTTCGCCGAGGCCGCGCAAATCGTGGTCCGGCATAGAGAGGCATCAGTTTCCATGTTGCAGCGACGGCTTGATATCGGCTGGGCGCGAGCCGGCCGGATAATCGACCAACTTGAACAGGTCGGCGTGGTCGGCCCGTACGTCGGGTCGAAATCCCGCAAGGTGCTCATCGACAACGAGGCCGATCTCCAGAAAATGCTTGCCGGCGGGAAGGCACAGCAGTCGTGATCGATCGCAAGACCGTTATGGTGTGGGTCAATCAGATTGCCGACATGATCCCCTGCCGCACCTATGAAGAAGTCATGCACTTCATAAAATCCAAGCCCGAAGGCAAGGTCGTTGCTCCCAAACCCGAAATCATCATCGACGACCACTGGTTCAGCATCCGCCGCCACAACGATGCCGTGAGCGGTGAGGATATCCTCGAGATTTTCATCGGCAATCGCGAGTCCGACGATGAGTACATGGGCTACGACCGGATTGACCCCCGCTGGCACGACGCCGAGGGCCGCGACATGAAACGCTGGGAACTGACCCGCGCCTACATGCATCCCAAATACCGGGGACGGAACTACTCGCTGTTCATGTCCGAGATGGTGATGGCGCTCGCCCGCAAGAATCATGCGAGGTCGGTCGTTGCCTATCCGCGCCACGTCGCGATGCTCGTCACACTCCTGAACAGCGGTTACCGCACGATGGAGGGCAACTACGACGCTACGCTTCATCGCATCCTGAAACAGGGCAGGCACTGGTACGGCAACAACACCGCCCAGCGCCGTCTCTACTACGCCCAGGAATTCCGGCCGTTCATCCAGGACGGCAGCTTCATCATGGAGAAGCTCGTCACCAAGCCGGGTTTCTGGGACTACCTGTGGGAAAAGGTCTGACCGCAGCTCTACGCACAATGCCTGACGCCGAACGCCGGATTCTCTGGCGTCAGGCGTAGAGCATCAAGCGTCGAGCGTTCTCAGCCTGCTCGCGCCGACAATCCCGGCCTCGATACCAAGTTCCGAGAAAACGATGTCCAGCTTCCTGCCGGGCAGGGCCTGGGTCCGGCGGAACACCGACTTGCGAACCGCCTTCAGCAAGGGCCGGCCGATACCGCTCACCCCGCCACCGATGACTATCCGCTCGGGGTCCAGTAGTTCCACGGCATTGGCGAGCGCCGTGCCGAGGTAGTCGCCGACCTCTTCAACCAGCGTCAGGGCCAGCGGGTCTCGCGCCCGTGCGGCCCGGCCGATCTCCCGCATCGTAATCCCTGAAGGGTCGCCCCCGGCAAACTCCAGCATCAAGCTCGGGCCTGCAGCTTTCACGCCCGGAAAGAGCGAAGTCTGGTTCTTGTGGTCCCGAAGTCGCTTCACTTGCGCACGCACCCGCTTCCGGGCCCGGTCCTCCACGTACCGCGCACCAACGTAGCGCTCGACGCAGCCGCTGTGGCCGCAGGAGCACGGCAACCCCTCGGCAAAGATGGCAGCGTGGCCGATTTCACCGGCTGCGTCGTTGGCGCCGGTGAGGAGCCGGCCGTTCGCTATTATGCCGCCGCCGACGCCGGTACCGAGCGTCACGCAGAGCAGGTGTTTGCAGCCGAGGCCCGCGCCGTGCAGCCACTCACCCAGCGCAACCGCGTTGGCGTCGTTGGTGCAGTACACCGGCAGGCCGGTGAGCGTCTCAAGCGTCCGCTTCACCGGTGTGCCGTTCCAGCCCGGCAGGTTCGGTGGGACACGGACGATGCCGGCGGCGTGGTCCACGAGGCCCGCAATCCCGATGCCGACCGATGCGACCTGCCGTCGCTTCCGCAGGTCGGCTATTGTCACGCCGATGCGCTTGAGCGCTTGGCTGGGACCGGACGCGGCCCGGGTCAACAGAACCCGGCGGGCCTTCACCCGGCCCGCGCCATCAACCAGCCCGATTTTGATGTTGGTGCCACCGAGGTCGATGCCGATGTCGAATGACGCTACACGCTTCACGCTCGATGCCTCACGCTCGGGCGTCTGGCGTCATGCGTCGGGCGTCTAGCGTCTGGCGTGCAGCGCTCGCAGCGCCTGCTCGTAGGCCGCCGATGGCGTGACTCCGCGCCGGGCCATGACCTTGCGGGCGTTCGAAAGGACGTGGCCCAGCGGCCACCGTGCCTCGCGGCCCCAGGCGAATGCCGGAATCTCCTTCGGCGACAGCCCCGGCTCGAACCAGTTGGCGAACGTTCCGATTCGAGTGCCGGTGTTGATGAGTGTCCCGATCGCCGTCTTGACGTGGTCACCGATGAAGCAGCCGACCTTGAGCATACCGGTGTCAATTGTCTTCCCCTGCCAGGTCACCTGCACCGACTGATAAGCGTTCTTCAGGTCGGAGTTAGTCGTCAGCGCCCCGAGGTTCACCCACTCGCCGACGAGGGCGTGGCCGATGAAGCCTTCGTGGCTCTTGTTCGCGTAGCCCTGGAAGAGGCTCGCCTGCACCTCGCCGCCAATCCGGCACTCCGGCCCGAAGCTGCAGCCCGGTCGCACCTTCGCGCCGTCAATCACCGTGCCCGGCCCGATGTAACATGGCCCCTCGACGAAGCTGCCCGGTCTGATGACCGCATCCCGGCCGATGAACACTGGCCCGGTCTCAGTGCTGATAACCGTTCCGGGCCAGATCCGACTCCCCGTCTCCGCGTGCAGCTTCTCACGGTCCCCGACAACCACTGCCCCTCGCTCGATTCTGGCGGGCCTCGGGCTGCCTTTGGACTTCTGGCTTCTAGCATCTAGCTTCTCGCTTCTGACTTCGTTCTCTCTGAGAAGCTCCCCTGCGTTGAACTCAATCAGGTCCCACGGCCATTTGACCACCCGCGCTTTCACCTGCTCCTCGACCAGGTCGGCGCGCAGGCCGCGCACCGAATTCAGCTCCGCCACGCACTCGGCGCACACGCGGAAACCGACAACTTCATCCCCCGCGAGCAGGACTGCCTCCGGCCCCCTTGGCGACACCGGCTCGTCGAAGATGGCAGTTGCAGAAAGGAACAGCCGGCCCTGCTTGGGCTTCGCGTTCACACGGCAGTCAGGATGTACCTCGGCCGCGATTCGGGCCATCTCGTCGCGCACCCAGAGGAAGAATAGCTCACCAGGATACAGGCGCCGGTACTTCTCCAGCAGTGTGAACCTGCCGCAGCGCAGGTCGAACGCGGACCGCAAATCGCAGAGCGGCGACAGCCGTTCAAGGCCGTCTCCTTCGTAGATGCAAATCACAGGTCTAGGATATTGGCGACCCGTCCCAAGTCAAGGCTGGTTCGGCGCAAGAAGATCACTTGCCGCTGATGTACTGGCAGTAACCGTACGCGACCGGTCCTTCTTTGGTGGTCTCGCAAGGGAACTCGGTGCACTCAAAACAGAGCTTCACACCTTTGCGGAACGCACACGTAGCTATCTTGCAGAACCGGTTCTCCTTCGGCACACACCCGACGTCGCCGTTCGGACACGCTCTCTTCACCATCCTCGGGCACTTCTCACAGGCAATCCCGCAGACTCCTGTCTTCACACTATCTCCTCGGGTTGTATCTCTGGGCCGGCAAGGTCCGCTGTCTCTGACTGCACCTCGCCTGCGCCACGCCAGATGAAGTAATCCAGCCCCTTGACTACCGTACCGGTGCTGACAACACAGGACGAACCTTGCCGGTCGATGGCATGGATGATGACCGGACCAAGGTAGCCGCCCTTGAGCGAACGCAGGTCGCGCACGGCTTCGAGACACGCCTCGCGGACGCTGACCCCGGCCTTCATGTACTGAACGACCGAACGGGCGGTGCAAGCGCGAATCGTCATCTCGCCGACGTGCGTGCACCCGCAGGCTCCGTAGCGATTGTCAGCGTACAGCCCGGCGCCGATGACCGGTGAGTCGCCCAGCCTTCCCGGGTAGCATTGGGCCCAGCCCGACGTGCTCGTGCCGGCCGCGATATCGCCGTTGCCGTCCACACACAGGTACACGACGGTTCCACCGGCCGTCTTCTCCCGGCTCGACTCCCAGGCGAGCTGTGCCAGTTCCGCCCCGGACAGATTCGCCCTGACAGAACCAGAGGCATGCTCAACCATCCAGCGCTCATACCGGGCCCGCGCCTCTTCGGTCAGCATCTCGGCTCGCTCTGCACCAATCTCGTGCGCGAATCGCTCCGCGCCCTCGCTGACCAGAAAGACGTGCGGAAGCCGCTCCATCACCTCACGTGCGACCGACACGGCGTGCAGGTAGTAGCGGAGGTTGCCGACCGCGCCCGCCCGTCCGGTCGCCCCGTCCATCACCGCGGCGTCGCAGCTCACAATGCCCAGCAGGTCCGGCGCTCCGCCGCGGCCGACCGAGTCGACGCTCGTATCAGCTTCAACCACGCGGATTCCCGCCTCGACCGCATCCAGGGCCGCTCCGCCGTTCTCCAGCACCTCCCGCGCGGCCTCCATGCCGACCCCGCCCTCGCAATTCGTTAGAAGCACCATCTAGTATCTTCTCCGTTTCTCGGAACGCACGCGGTAGAGCCGCTCCGTGAAGCCGCCCTCGAGCTCAAAGGCCGATGCCTGCGCCCCGAGCTGCCGGTCCAGCAGATAGCAGCACACGTTGAGCAATGACAGCGCGCCATTGGCAGCCAGCTCCGCCGACCGCCACTGACCCACACGGACCTTCACTGACTTCCGGTCCGTCCGTGCCTGTCCGTGTCCGTCCATCTCCGTCCGTGTCAGTTCCTCCTGCACCCACGCCGCAAACTCCTCCATCGTCGCCACCCGCCTCGCCTTGAATCGCCTGAGTGCCGCGTGCTCCGCCGGCCATTCTACAAGGCCGCGCTGCCTCAGAAAGTCCTGGTAGTCGAGGCGCAGCTCCTCAAGGCTTGCCCGCGCGACGTTCGTCAGCTTCAGTTCGCTCTTCTTGACTGTACCGCGCGCCCAGCGCTCCGAGGGACTGTCCCCATTTTCCGAAGCCAGGCTGCCTTCGGCAATGTTCTGCCATCGGATGGCAGTGTCCGCTTCGCTCCCAGTCTGTACGCCCGACCTTGCCGCCTGCACCATCTGGTCATGCGTCCGGGACCGCTTGCCGATGTACCGGTCGCAGAACCTGACCGTGACATCGTAGACGAGTTGTGCCACCTGGAAGCTCTTGAGCTTCCGATACCCTCCATATTCGGTATCAGCGGCTCGCCGGCCATCGGCTGCTTCCTGCTTCCCATGTCCGTGCTCATCCGTGTCCCGTCCGTGTTCGTCCGTGCTGACTTCTCATGCCGCGAATCATAGAGCCCAAGGCCTCCAAGTCAACTCGTAGCCGGCTCCGCGCCGGCCATTGACATCCGGTCGGGCGAGACCTAGACTTGGTCACTGACCGGAGGTTGTAGCATCAACGCACTCATCAGGTTGACTGGCTCGCCCGGCAAGGCTCTGCTTCTGCTGGGCTGGCTGGCAGCGGCCGCAGTGTCATCGCCCCGGCTCGACCCCAGCTGGTTTCGTCTTCCGGCCGGCACCGAAATCACTGAACTCCGTACTCCCACCTCGCGCATCTACTCCAACGGCGACGGGACGGTCACCGCTGATATCTCGCCGACAGGAAGCCCCGAGTCCAAAGACTCATGCCAGGCCACCTCAACCGGGTATGCCTACTACTGGTGGGACCCCCACGGCGGCGGCAGCGGCTGGTCTCGGTATGGTCCTGCGCTGCACTACGGCACCGGCAACTCAGGCGCCGCCTACGCCAAGTTCGACCTTGCGCCCATTCCGGACAGCAGCATAATCCTGAATGCGCAGTTCCGCTGCTACCAGTACGAGGTCGGTTCGACACCCGTGCGAACCGCCTGCACCCATCCGAGCATCGACCTTGACTCAGCGAACGCCGAGGATGTCTACTACGCCGTTGTGCACGGTCAAGTCCTGGCCGAAACGTCGTTCAGTAACACAGGTTGGGCGGGATATGACATGGGCGAGCAGGGAGCCACGCTCCTACAGGACTGCCTGCAGCAGACCTGGGTAACGTTGGGCATCAAGCCCGTTGCCGGGTCCGCAACTTCGTACGGAACCAACGGAGACGATAAGCACGCGCGCCTGCGCATCATCTTCGCCGACACCAGCGAAAGCGACATTCAAGCGCTTCGTACGGAACTATTGACCTACCCTCTAGTCGCTTGGAGAGCCGACACGGCTCTTCTTGTCCTGAGGAACAGAGGACTGAGACCTTCCGAACCGGTCTGGGCCTACGCAGCGTCCCCGGGGCTCCCGTCGGAATCCACACATGCTGGAGTAATCCAGGTCGGCTGGCTAGCCAATGTCAAGCTACCGCTACCGGTGCCGCACTCCCCAGAGACCCTCGTGGACTACGCGCTGTGGACGGCTTGCACCAATGACCCTTGGCATGCGGACGACACTGCGAGGCTGGCTTGCTGGGTCTTTCCACCGAACACATACTACGCTGAGGGCTTTGATGTTTGGCTTCCACCACTCCGCTGGGTGGTCGTGGACAACGACCACGGGAGCGAAAGCTGGCAGAGAAGTTCAGACGATAGCTTGGTCCACTCAGGTGCCGGCCTCGCGATGTGCGCCCGCGAGCAGAGTCGGCCTAATGACGACTGGCTGATAAGTGGCCCGGTCTACCCCAAAAGGCTCTTCGCGCATTCGTGTGGGTAGTTTGACGGGGTGATTTGGCCCAAGTCGTTGTAGGACGGCGGTTTGTCTTGCTTGCAGTAGGCCCTGAAATCTGGCACGATTTCCGTCATGCGCAGA